>Ga0315293_10000639_pt1 | contig 33044 bp, 33 predicted proteins | sample YL17G13_20_MG_FD_203071 | JGI IMG/M metagenome (GOLD analysis project Ga0315293, IMG submission 203071) | Sediment microbial communities from Yellowstone Lake, YNP, Wyoming, USA - YL17G13_20 | ecosystem: Environmental > Aquatic > Freshwater > Lake > Sediment | place: USA: Wyoming | collected... | reverse complement strand
ATTGCCTGAAAGAGTAACCGCCCATAGGGCCATTTTCCCGGCCGCGGTGATCTTGATGCTGGGAATTTGCTTTATGCTGATGCCGATTAAGACGGCCATCAATATGCCAAAGCACCTCCAGTCCACCGGGGAAAACTATCGATATCGATCACCGCTCGACGGTGAAACTTCTTTTTATTCCTATTTTGTCGCCTTCAATAAGAAAGGAGCTAAAAACTCGGCACCATTGATCGTTGCCGGCCTATTGGGTATTCTTCTGCTTCCTCTGATCAAAAAAAGGTTCGCCGATGTCGCATTAAGAAGCACGGCCTTGTTTCTCCCGGTCGCCACTCTGGGGTGCCTGTTCCTGCCGTTCCTGGCCCGTGACTTTCTCCCGGCCAACCACTCGGAAAAGATACCTTTGACGCCGTTGACCCCTTTCGACGCCTGGAACCTGGTTAAAGACATCCCCCAGTGGTACGTGCAGATCATCGGCGGGATTTTTTTTATCATCCTGCTCGATGCCCTGATCAATCACATGGCGTCCCGTCCGAAAACAAAAAAAGCGATCTATATCGGATTCGCGGCGATCGCGGCAACCGTGATCCTGTCCGCCAATTTATCGGGTTTCATATCCTTAAAAAATCCGGCCCGGCTTTATCCATACGGAGGCAACAAGAACAGATATCTTGCATCGGTCATGGACAATATCTACCGGCATCCTGGCGTAAAGCATGTCTTCCTGATGCGGGGAGAATCTTCTTTAAGTTTAGAAGTTTTTAGTGGTGCCCGCCAGAATTACTTTCCACAGAAAAAAATGGCGATAATAGATCCCTCCGGCTTCAGGGAACTGATTGCTTCCCTCAAGGGAAAGCCTGTCCTCCTGATCACCAGCAGGAGTTTTATTTCAAGGCTGTCGGTTGAACCGGGGGAGCATGGCCCTTACCGGATAAAAGAACTGGCCCATTTCAGCAAAGGGGACGGGATTTTCCTTGTATCCGGAAATTAGGGCGATTTCCGCAATTCCGTTCCCCACCCTCACGCCGCAGTCGTTCAGCTGATTCAAGCGCCGGCGCTTTTTTTTCGGGGCCATGAAAACAGAACGGCGCCGATGACCGCCGGCAATGCGGTATTCAGCAAAAAGAGCATGAAAGCGGAAGATATCGCGGCCGCTTGGGGAATATCGAACCGCGAAAGAAGAACCATGGCTGTTCCCTCACGAATTCCCAGTCCTCCGACGGTGAAAGGAAGGACATTGGTCAACATGATCAGCGGCTGGGTCAGCAGGACCGCCGGCAGTCGGCCATGATGATAATTATTCAGCAGATGATAGAATTGCCCAAAGACAATGCCATAACACAACAAGGAAAGCGCCAACTGCCAGAGTTTCGCTCTCGGGGGAATCGCGGCGATCCGCGCGTCCATCAGGCTCAACTGCTGCCGGGCTCCGGCGAGTTTTCCGGAATGCTCCAGGACTCGGCGCAGCCATCGCAGTGGATATTCGGGGCAATAAAGCGCAGCCAGCAACAGGGCCAGAAGCAAGATACCCATCGCGGCAAAAAAGGGATTTAAAAAGTAATAGATTCCCGGAAGCGCCAGGAACAAAACGGCCGCGACCTCAAATATCCTGTCCACGACCACGAGGTAGGCGACGAGACTTTTCCCGTATTTCTCAAGGAACATCGTGCGGGCGACCTCGCCCACCCTCCCCGGCGTCAGCAGGCCGCCGGCCATCCCTACGAAATAAGACTTAGCCGCATCACCCAGCGAGGAGCCTTTCCCGGCCGCCGCCAGGACCAAACGATGCCATTTCAGCACTTTCAGGTAAGTGAAAAGCTGCCCATAAAGCAAGGCCAGGCCAAGATCATAAGTGATCGTCCTCAAGGAATCGGCGATGTTGGCGGAACCTGTTTTATCGACGACCAGGATGAGCAGGGCGATCGATACCAGGAGCTTGACAAAGAAAAGGATCCTTTTCCGTGTTGCTTTCACGCCGGGGTATCCATTCCCTTCCAAAAGGAGACAAATTCCCCGGCCAAGAGAAAACTGGTATTCATGCAGCGGCTGCGAGGATAGAATTGGCTGCTGTCCACCAGGAACAGGTTCTTTACGGGGGTGGCAAAGGGCGGCATCACCCGGGAATAATGCTTTTTAAAAATGGGCTGCGTGTGGCGGTCTCGGAAAACACGGAAGTCCAAGACCTGCGACTCGTGGAAATGCTTGAAGATTTTTTTCAGGAAACCGCAATAGAACTCGAATAGCTTTTGATCCGGCGCCGCCCAGGCAAAGTCATCCATATGCTGAACGTAGCGCGAAAGGTAGGCCACGTGCCGGCCGCCGTAGTTTTGACCGTCCATCCAGTTCGTATGCTCCACCACCACCGTGAACGGGATGCTCGTATCGCCGATGTTGATCCAGTAATGGGAGCTGAGCGGCTGCTTCAGGCGCATGACCATGCAAACGGAATGGGAATAATCGATGGCGGCAAGCCCGGCGCGGTAGTCCGCGGGCAGGGTGGGGAAAACATCGCCGAACAGGGGAAGCGGCAGGCTGACAACGCAAACGTCATAGGGATGATCCCGGTCGCCGTTCACGACGAAAGAACCGGTCCCATCAATAGCCTGGTCAATGGACGCGACCGGGTGGCCGGTCATAATCCTTCCCCGTCTTTTTTCTATCTCCGCTCCCATTCTCTCCCAAAGGAGTCCGAAACCTCCCTCCAGGTAGCCCAGTGATTCCGAGGAACCGGCGTGCCGGCCGCGGACCCGGCTCGCCAGGCGGTCCCAGAGCCAGGTCGCGGCAATGCAGGATGAATAGTCGCCGAACTTGTTTTTCAGCAACGGTTCCCAGAAGATCTGGTAGCCGCGGAGACCGCACCCGGTTTTGAGATAGGCTTCCGCGGTCGTTCCGTCAAAAGCTCCCCACTCTCTTTTCCGGAGCAGAAGCGAGGCACTCAATCCCACCCGCAGCCGGTCCGGAAGCGACAGCGGCGTGAAGCGCAGCATATCCCACGCGGAGTTCAGGGGATAGATCTTTCCCCGGGAGAAATACGCGATGGAGGCTTTTTTGAAGATCAAGCGGTCTTCCAAGCCTAGGTCGCGGATCACATCCAGCAATTCGTGATGGGGGGGGAAAATATGCCGGTAGTACTTGTCGATCGGATAAGGATCGGCCTCGAAGGCGGCGGCCAGGCCGCCGGTTCTTTCCTCTTTTTCAAAAACTGTGACGGCTTGATCCTGCCGGGCCAGGGCGTAGGCAAGGGCCAGTCCGGTCACGCCACCGCCGATTATGGCGATTCTTTTCATCCCTCTTCAATCACGAGACCTAAAAACTTCATGAGCTCCCATGCGTCGCAGTTGCATTCCCAGACATATATCCCTGACGCACCTTGCTTTTCGGCGACAGCCGCAGGCACGAAGTTCGGCAGCATAGAATGACCTGCTGCCGGTTATTGTAGCACCTGTAGAGTGAAAGAGCGAGGGGGTCTAAAACTACGAGAGACTGTTTACACTTGGGCTCCGCTTTCGTAAGCTGGGCGACGAAAGGAGAGGTTGTATGTCCGGAGCCGAGATGATCAGGAATCAGCGCAGGCGGGAAGCAAGAAATCCCGCCGTACCAGACAAAAGACGACAGACTCCCGCTCCCAATCATCACGAATCACTCAATAATATTCCCCGCTCCCCTTGGCCCCCGTTAGGGATGCCTGCCCAATCGCCTGCGAGGGCGGAGGCTTCTCTGCTGCAAACGCGGGCTTCTTGTGTCGCCGCCGTGGAGCTTCTGGACCGGAAAAAGGCCCAAAACGGGGAGAATCTGTTACACCCGTGTTGCACGAACTGATTTTTCTCGGGGAGGAACGCCGGCCTGTCACGCCGGAGGTCGCGAGTTCGAGTCTCGTCGGCCCCGGCACCTGTTACCCAGGTTTTTCCCTGATATTTTCCATTTTTCGTTTCCGTTTAAGCTCCTCTCCGCCAAGTTAGGCGAAATTAGGGACCATTTGTTACACCGGTATGACACGGCGGGTTGGTCTGCCCATGTTCTAACGGCCACGCATAGTGCATAACGACGTCGCCCTTCCCCCGCCCCCCGGGGCCATCACTCATCACTATCAATATCACTATCACACATCATTCATCACTTCTTCCATCACGCCTTGACCTAACCTTCTTGCCGCAGGTATTCACTTTATGGACATGGTATCAGACCGAGAGCTAATCACTCGAAGCCCCGAACGCCCTTAGGACGCAGGACGCTCGTTCCCCCCCCCCACGGGAATCGCACGTACAGATAGGTCGTTCTCAAGTACATGATACCGAGTGAGCATATGGGGTAGGGAGGGCATGGGGATACGTGATTTAAGGCTGTATGCGAGGATGTAGAGAAGATGTTAGGGATTTGGGACTGACGAGCTGTAGATTGCGGCTTAATCCCCTGTCCAGTTTTTGGGGACCAGCTCATCCCTCAAAATATTGGATCGCATGGGTTGTTAGCCTATTAATGATATTATTCTTTTATAGAAAGCAATATCAAGGTGGTTTATTTTCTCAATTTTTTCCAGTGTGGATGGTGATACATCGTAAAGAGATAGCCTATCCTTCGTAACGTTATCTTTTCCATCTTTATATTCGTACCTGAGTTTTGCCTTTCTTTGGAGCGTTTCTACAAAAGATGCAAAGTTATTCAGCAAACCAATAATGTCATATCTTGCCAGCAAAACTTCAATAGCTTTTGTAACTGACTCTTCCGGATATTTTTCAGCATCACTTAATGCAAGCCCGGAAAAATGGGTTGTATACCAGTTGCGAAGCTCCCCGCTTAAGCCGGATGTTGCGTATTCCTCCAGACTCATGCCCCGTTCCACTATTTTCGGATAAAGGTAGTGACCCGGCGTCCGTTTGGCATAAAAATAGTGTGAAATAATACGGTCAACAGGTTCGCGTAAAACCGTCACCTTGAAGCAATCCGGATGAACGTAATCAAGTAGCTCATGTGCAAAATGGCCTTTTACAAGATCGTATCCATGCCTCTTGTTTTGGGATAGATTCTTGAATTTATCAATTGACTCAGCAGGGGCCCAGCCATCTATCGAGAACGTTTTTTTTCTTGGATAGTGCAATGAAAGATATACATTAAGTGACGAACCTCCACATTTGGGAAGGTGGTCGAATAATATTTTTCTCGGCCTGTTAGCGGGAAAAAGATATAGAAACTCCTTGATCAGTTCTTTCCTTGATCGGTTAATTATTTTTTCTGCAATATGTTTCATCTATCTGCTCCGGCTAACAGCTGATTCTACGAATGCATTCGGACACGCCTGTTCTTTTATTATTTTCATAAGCCAGCTTTCAGAAACCATTTTAAATTAAATCGATTAGCAGTGAAGTGGTCTGTTCGTCGTCAGGCGGTTTCGGACTTGCGTGCCGATTTCTTAAGCTGCGGATTCCGTCTCTCATGATAATTCAGCTGACCCTGTTTGGCAAGGGTTCAAGAATCGCTGTTCAGCTCCATCCTCATCTTCATGGTCTCCTTGCGGACCTTTTCCTTTGAGTTCTTGTTTATAGGCTTCATGGTCGCGGCTCGTTATGCTGCATGATGACCGCCAGTTTCCGTCAACGCGTACACGCGAACGGGCGCGAGGGAGAAAAGATGGCGAATCGTACGCATGTCTAGAAAACGGAATAGATGAACGGCGCGAAGGCGGAGCTTTGCGAAAAAATGATCAAGAAGCCGAGGAGGATCAGGATAACAATCATAGGGATCATCCACCAGAGTTTCCTCTTCCAGAGGAAGCCCAGCAGCTCGCCGAAAACACCGAACTTGGCTTGGATGTTTTTTCCGATCGGCATGGTTGTCCCTCTCCTTCATGCGATGGCCCGATCCTGTTTTCGGACGATGAACCTATCCAAAACCAGGACGTCGATACCGCTCCTGCTGTACGTGTTGAAAGCGTCGGCCGGGGTCGAAACAATGGGTTCGCCCCTCAGATTGAACGACGTGTTCAGGAGAACGGGAATCCCCGTGGCCTCACCGAACTTCTTCACGATCTGATAATAGCGCGGGTTCCATTCTTCCCGAATCGTCTGCAGCCGGCCTGTCCCCATGTGATTGACAGCCTTGATGCTCCCGGCTTTTGATTCATTCAAAGGGAATACAAAAAGCATAAAGCGCGAGGGATATTGGCCGGCGACATTGTCCCCCTTGAAAAAATCGTCGGTATTCTCTTCCAGGATGACGGGCGCAAACGGCCTGAACGGCTCACGGAACTTGATTTTGATATTGACCAAGTCCTTCATCTCTTCGCTCCTGGGGTCCGCCAGGATGCTCCTATTTCCCAGGGCCCGGGGGCCCCACTCGAACCTTCCCTGGAACAGGCCGATGACCTTGCCGGCAACGATGTCATCCACGATCCTGGATTGGAGCGTGTTTTCGTCCGAATAGCATTCGCAGGGAATATTGTTGCTGTCCAGGAAGCTCTTGATTTCGGCCTCGGAATACCGCTGCCCCCAATAGGCGTGCTCCAGGACGAAGCTCCGGGGATTTCCCGTCAGGCTGTGGTAGGCATGAAGGGCCGCGCCGTAGGCTCCGCCTCCGTCCCCTGCGGCAGGTTGGATGAACAGGTCTTTAAAGGGCGTCTCACGGATGACGCGTCCATTGGCCACCGAGTTGAGACCGACCCCCCCGGCGAGACAGAGCTTGGTGAGGCCTGTTTCCTTGTGAAGGGAATTCGCAAGCTTGAGGACGATCTCCTCGGTGACGGTCTGGATGCTTGCCGCCACATCCGCATAATGCTCGTTATAGCGACAGAGTTCGCCGTAGTTGGAGGGCTTTTCTCCGAAGTAGGAAGGGAACCGCGTCGTCGAAGTGAAAAAATGCATCTCGGGCTTTCTCGGCGCCCCGAAAAGGTCCTCGAATTTGGAATTGAACATCTTCTCGTCGGATAAATGGTAGGAAAAGTAATCCATGTTGATCCGGAACGATCCGTCAGGCGCCACCGTGACAAGCTTGTCAAGGATCTTATCGACATAACGGGGCTTCCCGTACGGGGCCATGCCCATAACCTTGTATTCGCCTTCGTTGACCTGGAAGCCGAGGAAGGCCGTGAACGCGCTGTAGAGGAGGCCCAGGGAATGAGGGAACTTGATCTCCTTGAGGAGCTTGATCCCGGTTCCCTTTCCTGTCCCCATGGTCGCCGTCGTCCACTCCCCCACGCCGTCGATGGTGAGGATGGCGGCTTCCTCGAAAGGAGAAGGATAGAAAGCGCTCGCGGCGTGGGAAAGATGGTGTTCGCTGAAGAGGATTTTCCGATCCTCGACCCCGAGCTTGCTCTTGATAAGCGTCTTGACCCAGAGCTTGTCCACCAGCCAGGTGAGCATCGCCTCCCTGAAAACCTTCCAGGACCGCGGAAAACCCTGAAAAGAGGTCATCAGAATGCGCTCGAACTTCTGGAACGGTTTCTCGTAAAAGACGACATAATCGAGTTCCCGGCTCGATATGCCGGAGAAATCCAGGCAGAAGCGGATGGCATTCTCCGGATAGTCGAAGTCGTGCTTGATCCTTGTGAATCGTTCCTCTTCAGCGGCGGCGATAAGATGGCCGTCTTTCAGGAGCGCGGCGGCGGCATCATGATAGAAACAGGATATTCCCAGGACGTACATCAGAATTGCCTCCTGAAGTCGTCAATTTCGGCCTTGATCGCCTTTCTTGACAGCCAGAAGGAACCCGATGCGCCCCGGCCCGGCCGATTGATGTTCAAAGGGTCGGAGAAAATCTTTATGATTAGGCCGATCGGCGTCAGGAAAATAAAGTAGAAAAGGGAGAGCAGAACCCGGCTCTGAAAAGCGCCCGTCTTTCGTGAGAACAGCCGCCAAGTTTTCCAAAGCTCTTTCAAAGACTTCTCCGGGGTGCAGGTCGCCTGGGCGTTCCCGGGCTTTATCCTGCTTTCAATTTTCCGGAAGGAAATGACGACGATGGCAAGAATAAAGGACACACCCAGCCATATAGCGACGAGGAGCCATTTGTTGACGGTAAAGATCGAACGGGAATAGACCGCCCCTGCCCATATCAAAAGGATAATGAGGAGGTCGGTCATTCGGGGCTTCATCTCCGCCGTTTTTCCCCCGATCATCGCGGCTCCCGAAGAATAACCGGCGAGGGTTATGAGAATCAAAACCATGAAAGAAAGAATACCCATAGTCGGATTATGCCTGATTTTCCTTCACTCCGCCAGCCTGAGCCGGCTTCGCTCCGGGATGCCGTTCAACTTCCCGGCCAAAATCACCGGTCTTAAGGCGGGAGATTGGCTGACTCCCGTCGCCGCCTTGACATTATTCTCTCTATAAGCCAATATTTGGTATCCTTAATGGCCAAAAAGGGTAAATGGCGCAGAATTTTGTGGGGCCGGCACGGCCGGAAAAAGGACGGGGGCGGTAGCTTAATCAATTTTTTGGCGGCAGTTATAGCATATGAAATTCATTAAATCCGCGCTCGGTTTCGGCCTGACGCTTTGGCAAAAAAAAAGAACGATTTTGGAACTGGCCCGCCGCGACTTCATCTCTCAACACAGCGGAACCCTGCTCGGTGTTTTCTGGAACTACGCCCAACCCTTGACGTATGTTTTGGTGCTGACCCTGATTTTTTCCGTCGGCCTGCGCCGCAATCCCGGCGGCCGGGTGCCTTTTTTGGTTTTTCTCATAGCCGGCATGATCGCCTGGCAGTTTTTTTCCCTGACCTGGGGCAGCCTGACCCACATCATCCGCGCCCACGCCTTCCTGGTGCACAAGGGGGGGTTTCCCCTGGCCATCCTGCCGCTGGCCAAGATCCTCAGCGCCGTTGTGCCGCATCTGGTGCTGATCGCTGTCACCGTGCTGGTCGCCTGGTTCAAAGGGATTCCGCCCGGCCTGTACGCGCTGCAGGTTTTCTATTACTTGGCCGGCCTGCTCTGTTTGTTGCTGGGCTTGGGCTGGCTGACGGCGGCCGCTTCGCTGTTTATCGAGGATGTAGCGAATTTTGTCGGCGTTCTCATGCAGTTCGGGTTCTGGATCACCCCCATTTTTTGGAATATTGACAGCATATCCCCCAAGTACCGCTGGCTGTTCAAACTCAATCCGGTTTTCTATTTTGTTACGGGTTACCGTGACAGCCTGATCTACCGTATTGGCTTCTGGGAGAAGCCCGGGGAAACCCTCTATTTCTGGATCATCACCCTGCTGGCGCTGATCATAGGGGCGGCGGTGTTCCGCCGCCTCAAGCCTCATTTTGGAGAAGTGATCTGAGATGAGCGCCGCGGCCGTCAAATTGGAGCGGGTCAGCAAAATTTACAAGCTTTACGATTCGCCCAAAGACCGCTTGAAGGAAGCCCTGGACCCGTTCCGGCGCCGGCGCCACCGGGATTTTTTCGCCCTGAACCGCATCGACCTCGAAATCAACAAGGGCGAAATCCTGGGGGTGGTTGGACGTAACGGATCCGGAAAATCGACCCTGCTCAAACTGATTGCCGGGGTGATTCTGCCGAGTTCGGGGCGGTTGACGGTCCATGGCAACGTCTCGGCCATGCTGGAACTTGGGTCGGGGCTTAATCCCGGGCTGGACGGCATCCAGAACATTTATTTCAGCGGTCTCATGCTGGGCTTTTCCCGTGAAGAAATGAAGGCCAAAATGGATGACATCATCGCCTTCGCCGATATCGGGGACTTCATCCGTCAGCCGTTACGGACTTATTCTTCCGGCATGAAAGCTCGGCTGGGTTTTGCCTTGGCCATCAGCATGAAGCCAGAAATCTTGGTCGTGGATGAAGTCCTGTCGGTCGGCGATGATCTTTTCAAGCGGAAATGCTTCGCCAAAATGGAAGAATTGTTTCAATCCGGGTGCACCGTATTCTTTGTCTCCCACAGCATGGCCAGCGTCATTGAAATTTGCACCCGAGCCATTCTCCTCGATGCCGGAGAAATCATACTCGAAGGGACGCCAAAATTTATTGCCGTCAATTACGACAGGCTGCTCTTTGGGAAACCGACTGAACGCGACGGATTGAGAAACGAATTAATCAGATTGAACCGACAAAAACAGAAGGAATATGTTTTTGTCAAATCTCCCAAAATCATTTCCACTTTGTTTGACAACTCCGAACCTTCGAACATGACCACTCTGTCCCAAGACAATGCCTGTCTCCATGAATCCATTTTTTTGCCGGAGTTTCAATCCAAATCAAAGACAATTCAAAAAACCGCAGACATCGATCTGAAGGATGTCCATCTTTCATCCCTCGATGGCCAGAAGGTCAATTACTTATTCCCCAATGAATTCTATTATCTGAATTACCGCGTTCGGTTCTCTGAAGATACAGAACACATTGTCTTCGCTTTTGTTTTTAAAACCCAAAAAGGTTTGGTTTTATCCGGCGTCAGATACCCCGCGGCCGGCAAAACACTGGATAAAATGATCAAAGGAACGGTCTGCCTGGTGAAATGGAAGTTCAGGTGCTCCTTTCTGCCCGGAGACTACTATCTCGATCTCGGGGTCGTGGAATTCAGGGGGAGCGAAAAACTGGTCTTATCAGCAGAATATGATGCGCTTGTTTTCAGGGTCCAAGACTGCAAATGCCTGAGAGAAAAGACCTCCAGCTGGGCCTATTTTTCAATCGAGCCGGAAATAAATCTCGAACAGGTGGCAAACCCAGAAGGCCGCGCCGAGAACTCATAATGATCCAACCGAAATTCTACAGCCAGAATGGCGAAGATTATTTGCTTTGGAGTTTCTTCGACGGCAAAACCGACGGCTTCTATGTCGATATCGGAGCTTTCGACGGTATCCATTTCAGCAACACGTATGCCTTTGAACGGCTGGGCTGGGATGGCATTTGTGTGGAACCCAACCCGGAAATATTTGCATGTTGCCTGAGAAACAGGCCAAAGGCGGTCTGTCTGAACAAGGCTTGCACCGGAGATCCCCAACAAAAAACGGTGCGTTTATTTGTTGATGAAATGGGATTGCTGTCGACGAGCATCATCGATGCGAACCGAATAAAAGATATTGAATATCGCTATCGGAAGAGGGGATTGGAATTTAAAGGACTGAATGAAATCGAAGTGGCCGCCTGCACGATCGATAAGATGCTCGCCCAATACGGGCCAAAGAACGGAGAGATCGATTTCCTCTCCCTTGATGTCGAAGGCGGAGAAATCGGTCTTCTGGAAAGCATCGATTTTCATCAGCATGGTATCCGCATCATTGTCGTCGAATTCGACAAGACCGATGAGGGAAAGATGCTTCAAGTCCTCCTGAAAAAAGGGAACTACCGCTTTGTCAGGCAGACGACAAACAATTCCATCTTCGTGAAGGAGGCGGCAGACTTTGAAAAAATGAAATCGATATCCTTAAACTGCAGGATCGAAGGACAAATGCATCCGAAGGGGATCCTGTACACTCCTCCCCGCATCCGAAAGGAGAGAACGATCAAAGATGGGAAGATTATTTGGGAATGATATGAAAATTTCGGTGATCATGGTGGATGGGGGATTCCGTGAACATATTTTCGGTGTGGAATCATTCGCCCGGCAGGACTTTTCCCCCCGGGAATATGAGATCATTTGGGTCGATTTCTATGACAAAGTCCATCCGGGACTGCAGAGTTTTCCGCAAGTCAAAGTCATCAAATTGAATCAAAGGGGAATCTACCACTCCTCTCGTTGTTTCAACGCCGGGATCAAAAAAGCGAAAGGAGAAATCCTCGTGATCCCTGATGCCGATGTCATGGTGGAAAAAGATTTTTTGTCCACCGCGTATGAAGAGCATCGGAAAGCGCCGGAATTGGTGATGTACTTCTATCGGTTAATCCAAGAAAAAGAGTTGTCCAGGAGCGATGATTTTTCATTCGAGTATGTCAGACAAACCTGCAAACTCACGGTTGCCAACCTGGAGAATTATGGGGGGTGCCTCACCGTCAGAAAAAAATGGCTGGTTGAGATTGGAGGATATGAAATGCACAGGGTGTTTGCCTCCGGTGCCCACGCCAATGGAAAGGATGTGTATACGCGGCTGAAAAATTTGGGCTTACACATCAAATGGCATCCCGGCAAGTTCCTTTACCATCCTTGGCACCCTGGAACAGGATATGTTTGGGCAGACCAGAAAAGGGTCAAATGGCAGCTGGAAATCGTTAAATTTCGGGCCGTAAAGCTCATGACAACTGCATTCGAAGGAATGGAAGGCGTAAATTCCCACAATTATTCCGTGCCGGCGCCACCGTTGGGAGATCCGGATGGCTAAACGAAAAACTGTTGGCTCCCTGAAGGCTTCGATCTCAACCTCGGGAGGTTTCTCTCGGGAATGATCATCTGAGGGAAGACGCGCAACCTGCAGCCGGGTGAGCAATGACGGAAAACAAATACCTGTTTATTCTTTGCCCGCCCGCTTCGGGCTCGACCCTCCTCTATCAAATCTTGAAGACGTCTCCCCAGGCATCCGCTTTCGATGGGGAAGGGCAGGCATTGATCCCATCGATTTTATTCACCAAGGACAGGTGGAAACCGGAGAAAGTCATTTCCTGGGACACGGCCAGAGAAAAATGGATTGAAAATTGGAATTTGGATAAGCCCGTCCTGGTGGAAAAAAGTCCACCCCACCTCGTCCGGGCAAAGCAACTCGAAACGTATTTCCCAGGGAGCCACTTTATTATTATGATGAGAAATCCCTATGCCTTCTGCGAAGGGATCAAACGGAGATGGGGCCGGAAATACACATTCCGCAACATAGCAAAATTCTGGCTTATCTGTGCCGGATATCAGATGGAGAATATCAGAACTCTGAAAAATTCCCTATGGTTCACCTATGAGGATCTGACCGCCGATCCCCGCCGGATCTGTAATCGGATCGTCCGCGCGATTCCCGAACTTGTGGAGTTGAATCCTGAAAATAAATTCTCCGTGTTTGAAAAATCCCTGAAGATCTCAAATCTCAATCCGCATCAAATATCCAAGTTGTCGGCAGATGATCTTTTTGAAATCAACCTGATACTGAAAAAACGGCCAAGTTTGATGGCTTTTTTCAATTACCGTTATATCGGCCTGGTCGAAGAAAGCATTCGATTTAAAAACGTCAAAAGATTTTATGGGTGGGCCAGGTCATTGAAGCGGTTGCCTGAGCCGCTTCGCTGGAATGATTGGAAAAAATTTCCAGGATAGAGTAAGAAAAAGCCAAATGGTCCTCTTTCCTGAAAGTGGCAAATCTATGATCGATGGGCTTAGGAGATCCGCTGATTTTCTGATCAAAACATTGAAGGAAAGAGGATTCTCTCCTGCTCAAGTGCCGGAGGGATTTTTTTGGACAGGCACCCTGCTGACGCTGATCGTCGGGGCGTTGGTCTTCCGCCGCCTCGGGCTTGCTGTCGATCATGGTTGTGGCCAGGCATTTTAAAAGCAAATATCTTCTGCCGGTGCTGTGTTTATCGGGGCTTACTCTATACCTGGTCAATGAAATTCTGACCGACCGGTCCGAAAAAAAACGTTCCAGGTGGATATCTCACGCCGGGATCCTCTTCGTTGTTTTTAGCCTCATTTATACCGCACAGGGAGTAAAAAAGTTTTATCGCCTGAGATCCGATAAATTGAAAGAATCCATTGCGATAGGAAAGAAGCTCCAAAGTGAATTCCGTGATTATCAGATCATTTATTATTACGGTGCATCGTCGGTGATATTTGGATTGGAATTTGGAAATCAATGGACTCCCGCTTATCGAACGTTGCTGCGAGAAATGTATGGGGATAATTATTTTTACAACGTTTCAAATGGCGTTATTTATCACTGGGGAGGAAAAAGAGGCGTCACGGCCGAAGATCTGAACGCCAGATTCAATAATAAATATGTTTTCTTTGGCGCGCCGTTTCACCGGCTAAAACAAAAAATAAAGGAGCCGGGGGTTCGTCTCAGAGATGTTTTCAGAGGAGAGCATTTGACTCTTTACAGGCCTGTGAATGAATAATAAAGCGCTTTGAGCTTTTTACGAAAAATGAAAAATTGTTTGATTTTTGGATCAGGACGAAGCGGCACCAGCATGCTGGCTGGGATTCTGCACCAGGCCGGGTATTTTCTTGGAGACCGGCTGCACGAACCGAGGGCATCCAATCCCAGAGGTTTTTTTGAATGGTATAAAATCAATCGAATCAATGAAGAGATCCTTTCCCCGTATGGCAAAGAAAACTTGATCCTCCGGTTGAAGAAACGATGGCTGAACAAAGTGAACACGACGCATCATCCCGGAAAGGATCAGCGATGGCTGCTGGCTCTTCCCCTGGGGGTGGACGTGGTTTCCGCCGATCCGGATGTGGAAAAAGAGATCGTCAGAGTTGTCCGGAGAGAGCCTTTCTGTTACAAGGATCCGCGGTTCAGCTATACTTTGGCGGTGTGGCGGCGGCATCTGCCTGCCGGTACGGTTTCCATCTGCGTGTTTCGGGAACCGGACGTGACGGTGGAAAGCATCATAAAAGAATGTCGCGACCGGGAATATCTGGCCGATCTCTCCATCGACCGGAGAAGCGCCTACCGGGTCTGGGTTGACATCTATTCCCACATTTTGTTCAAACATGCTACGCCCGACGAGGACTTTATGTTCGTGCATTACAACCAGATTTTTGAAGGAACCGCCATCCCTCTCCTTTCCCAGGCCCTGGGAGTTCAGCTGGAGGGAAATTTTATTGACAGGGCCCTGAAACGCACAGCCCCCGCCGGGGGCGTTCCTGGAAGGGTAAGGGAGATTTACGGCATGTTATGCCGGCGCGCCGGGTATTCCGATTGAGGAGCCAGGTCCGATGAATTCGCCCGCAGGAGTTTCTATTGTGGTGTGCTGTTACAATAGCGCCGCGGTCATTGTTCCCACTCTCAAGGCCTTATCCGCTCAAAGCGTTCCTCCTGGCATAGGATATGAAGTGATTCTTGTGGACAATAACTGCACGGACGAAACAGTCCGCTTAGCCGAGAGGACATGGAAAAATCCCGCTGTTCCCATGTCAATTATCAAAGAGCCTCAGCCGGGATTGATTCATGCGAGAAAGACAGGGGTCCTCAAGGCGCGATATGACATCCTTCTCTTCATCGATGACGACAATCTCATGGAGTTGGATTGGATTGAGCGGTTGCTCGACGTGTATTCCCGGCGGCCGGAGGTGGGAGGGATCGGGGTCTGCATTGAACCGTTGTTTGAAGGAGAAAAACCCGGCTGGTTTGACAGCTTTTCTGCGATGTACGCTTGCACCCCCCCTTATGAAAACCCGGATGTTTCCGCCTTCAAACAAACGCTTTTCGGCGCAGGATTATCCTTTCGTGTCCAGGCGCTGCGTTCCGTTTTCGATTTGCCTCTGCCTTTTTTCCTGGTAGGAAGAACCCAGGATGCTTTGAGCCGAGGCGATGATTCGGAAATTTGCCTGAGGGCCGGCTTGATGGGCTGGAAATTATGGTATGAAAGCACCCTGAAATTGAAACATTACATCCGAAAACACAGAGCCAATTGGGGCTATGTGCTTCAAGCTCGGAGGTGGGGAGGCCAAGCCGATATCATTTTAAAAATCTACCGGGATCTTCTGGAAGAGAAAACTCCCCTAACATACCCCTCTCTATCGATGTATATCAGTTCCCTATGGGAAGGATTCTGGCAAAACCGGGCAAAACATAAGGACCTGGAAAAAATCAACAAAGAGGGCGACCCTGTCGCTTTGAGGTATCATTATCTGCAGGGCCTCACCGAAGGTTTTTTGAAAACGGATAAACAGAGATATGATGCAGCCAGAAAAAAAATCACCGGTTTTTTTTCGGAACGAAAAACCGGTTAAAATCGCCCACATCATCCACCCGGTTATCGTTGCTCCTGCGAGCGACCTGGTGATCGCCCAGCCCATCACTTTCGAGACCATGCGCATGGCACGGGAATTCGCCGGGAACCGGGTCGATGTTGAACTCTATGCGGTTCAATATTTTGATGAAGAATGCGTCCCGCTGCCGGGGAGTTTTTCCCGGACCCGAGATTTAACCCGCTCCGTGGGCGATGTCGCTCATTTTCGTAAACAGAGGAAACTGGCGTTAATCAAGGATATCCTGGACATTTTGTATGAGTCCTGCCGCGCCGATTATTTGATCTATACCAACGTGGACATCGCCCTTCAGCCGTATTTTTACCTGGTCGCGGCGGACATGATACGGCAGGGTTATGACGCCTTTATCATTAACCGGAGGACCATCCCGGGCCATTACCGGTCTCTGGAGGAAATCCCGCTGATGGTTGCGGAGTTGGGGGAAAAACATCCGGGTTGGGATTGCTTTATTTTTGACCGTAATCTTTACGATCAATTCCAACTGGGAAATGCCTGCATCGGGACAGATTGGATCGGCCGGACGATGGTCTCCAACATGGCCGCCTTGGCGAAACGGTTTAAGGTTTTCAAGGACCTGCACATGACCTTCCATATCGGAGATGAGCGGGTTTGGGAAAACGATGATTTTTCAGATTATGCCGCGCATAATAAGGCGGAATGCCGGAAAACGCTGGTGGGATTCGATAAGAAGTACGGTCCTTTCGATCGAAAAGGACTTCTCGGAAGATTCTTCAGTAAGTTGGATGAATAAGAAGAGATCAGGGACAGAGATGAAAGCGGCAGAGATATTGAACCGAATCGTATTTGTGGGAGGGCCGCCCCGCAGCGGCACGACCTTTGCCGCCAAAAGCTTAAATCTTCATCCCGGTTTCGTCGCCGCCATCGACGATCATGTGTACGAATGCTGGGGGCTTTATTGCTACCGCGACAAGACCGGCCTTGTCCAGGAACTCCGAACGCGGCGGTTAACCCCGGAAGACGCGAAGAATAGATTAAGAAATCACTTGTTTGCGGATGGCCGGCTGGTAGGCGCCGCACCGTCCCTCAAAACAGCTGGCTGTCCCCCGGTTTCGACAAACAGGTCCCCCGCCCCCGGTTCGGTGCGGTCCGTACTGGATGAGAGCCTGGAGCGCTATGAGATCCCCTTGGAGCGGTTCTCCAGAGATTGGCGGTTGTGCTTGAAATCCCCGGAAATCACCCATGTGCTGCCTCAGTTGGCGAGCTGTTTTCCGGGCGCCCAGTTTGTGTTGGTCTACCGCCCTGTTATGGAAATTGCTGAATCCATGTACCGGATTGGGAACCTGGTGAAACGATTTCCCGTCTTTCACAAGCGGTGGATTGATGAAAAGGGAAAGAGCGGCCAGTTGATCCCTCCTCCAGTCGTTCCGGCTGAGTGGGACAACCTGTGGCGGAACGCTTCTGATTTCCAGCGCTGTGTTATTTACGCGGCCGGGTATCTTCGCGGGCTGCTGGAAGGAACCAGAGAGCTTTCTCCATCCAACTATCTGATCTTTAACCATGCCCATTTGCGGAATTCCCCCTATCAAACCTTCCAACAATTGGCCCGGTTTCTCGACGTCGACGCCTCCGGGTTCCAAACAGCTGTCACACAAGTCCAAGCCGATGTTCCTTCCTCCCGGCCGGAACTCGTGGAAGAATATTCCTCTATCGAAGCAGCACTGGCTTTAAAACGACTCTTGCGGCAAATAGAATTCCTCATCTCTTCTCATCGCTCGTATCAATTCGTGGACCGTCACAGCTAAATCCATGATCATTTATTTCGATACCGTCAAAAGGAAACGCCCGGTCAAGGATGCTGGAGAGTTAATAAAACTGGATTGGGCCTCGAAGAAAATTCTTAGAACCGTTCCGGTCTATCCATGTGATCCGGATATCGAGGACGACCCCAATCCCAGGGGGAACAGCCGGGGAGGAAAAGGAATTTTTATTTCCGGGACCGATCTCTTTGTGGGAACATATCATTCCATACTGGTTTTCGACCTGGATTTGAATTTTCAGCGAAAAATCACCAATAACCTTTTTGTCAATATTCATGAAATGTGCCTGGATGGCCAGAACATCTGGGTTTCATCCACAGCCGTGGACGCCGCCCTCCTGGTCGATCGCAAAGGATCGATCCTTAAATCCTTTTGGCCAAGGGAAGAAAGGCTGCTTCAAGAAAAGTACGGACTATGTCCCATGAACATCGATAAGAACATCGATAACAGGTTGGCCCACCTTTATGTCGAAGCCTCTACAAAAGCGCACCATACCCATCTCAACAGTGTCGTAAAATCCGGTGGAAATACCTATGTCTTGTTAAGCAGCCTGGGAGCGATCGTTCAAATCGAACCCGAAGTAAAACTTGCCCTTGAAGATTCTTTTATCCGGGGAGCCCATAGTCCGGTGATTTCCCGGGAGGGGGACCGGCTTTTGCTATGCAGCAGTCTTCGAAAGAGTATTGTGGTCTATGACCTCATAAGCGGAAAATTGATGAAACACATCGATTTGTTGGATTTTGCCGAAATTTCGGATTTAAATCAAGCCCACCCCGGTCAGCCGTTTTCTCAGTCGATCTTCGTCAGGGGATTGGAGATGATCGACGCTCGCCGCGTCCTTGTCGGTATCGCACCGGTTTCGATTCTTGAAATCGATGTGAGTCTGAACCGGCTGCTCGATATCTTTCATTACAGTGAAAATGTCGGCGATGCCGTCCACGGTCTGGTCCATCTGTCGCCTGCCGGAATGCCGCCGTCTTTCTGACCCGCATGAAAAGAATAGGCCTGATTCTAATGGGAAATTTGGCGGTCCTTGCAGTCCTGCTGGTTATCCTGGAGGGGGTGTTGCGATTGGCCGGCATGGATACCATCGTCGGCTTGGAGCAAAAAGCGCCGGCGTGGAAAACACGATACCAGGATATTTGCCGGAAAATCGCGACACAGAAATTGGAGGTTTATGATTCGTTTTACACAGATCAGGAGGGCCTCTTCAAGGCCAATCCGGAATACTTTGGCCGCACCGATAAAAAAATACTGGTGAATCGGGATGGATTCCGTGGCCGCCCGTTTGAGCCAACCGACATGTCTCGGACAACGATCTTGTTGATCGGGGACTCTTTCACCTGGGGCAGCAACGCCCAGCCTATTTCCAATAGTTATGCGGATCTTCTGGAAGCGGCCGGATATCATGTTTACAACGGAGGCATTCCGGGAACCGATCCCCAGCAGTACGCCATGATCGCCGAAAAATACACATCCCTGCTGAGGCCCGATATTGTCGCCGCATGTGTCTACCTGGGCAATGATGTCAGCGCCAGGCCATTGTTGATAAAGCCCAATAAGAACCTGCATTATGTGACCAATTTTGGATATTTGTTAGGCTATGACGATAGCGGACATTTTTTTAAAGATGCCCGAGAAGCGTTCCAGTACCTGAAAAAAAGAAAATGCGGAAACTGCGCCAATTTATGGGATCGCCTAATTTTTAAAACCGTTATTGGGAAAGGAATAAACAGCCTTATCAATAAAAGCCGGTCCACGGGATCCGATGGAACAAAAAAATGGGTGACGGAGGCCATGAAACGAATCCAGGACACATGCCATAAAAACGATGCAAAATTTATTATTTTTTTGATTCCCTCCGTGAACCAGGATATCAGAAAAAATACGTCCATTAAAAACAATCTCCATCTCTTCAAAGACTTTCAATATTATTATCCCGAAAATTTTGAAAAGAGCGATTACCGGGAGCCTCCCGACAATCATTTTAACAACCAGGGTCATAAAAAATATGCTGATTTCATCATGGGTGTTTTGAAAGGGAATGGATTCGAAGCCGAGAGGAGACGATGAATCTCCCCCAGAACCCTATTTTTATCGTCGGATATCCCCGGTCCGGCACCACCCTTTTGCAGCGTTTGCTGGCCGCTCAACCGGGCCTTTATACATTCCCGGAAACCCATTACTTCAACGTCATTGAAAAGACAATCCGATGGGAAAAGGAAGACCGGGAGAGCATTCCCCGGAGTTCCCTTGCCACTGTTTTCGAGAACATTGAAAAAAAAATGGACTTCCGCTTTTCCGACCTCGAAATCAAGACCCTGCATCGGCAGGCCGAAAAAAAACAATTATCATCCAAGACCTTGTTTGAATATATTGTCACCCGTCATCTCTTGAACCTGTACCCGGAAATAACAGACATGGCTTCTTTTCGCTGGATGGAGAAAACCCCCAATCATGCCCATTTCCTGGAACGCATCCTGGAAATGTACCCGCGCGCGCAGGTGCTCCATATCCTTCGCCACCCCGTTCCGGCCATCTATTCCAGGAAACTTAAATTCCCTTTCAACAGGGAAACCCCGGTGACAGAATTGGCGCGCCGCTGGAACCGGATGCTTCTGGATGTCGAACGTTTTCAACAAAGACATCCCGCACAGATCTTCACCCTTCGGTACGAAGACCTGGTCCAGGAGCTGGAAAAACAACTCCAATCCGTAGCCGATTTCCTGAACGTCCGGTTTGATTTTAAAACCCTCATCCCATTCAAGCAAAAACAGGAACAAAACGCGGGCCTTCTTATTCTGCCATCCGAAACATGGAAAATGGAGGACCTTCGCCTCGAAATTGCCGATACAAATGATAAATATCATGGCCTCATCCCCGCGGCTGATATCGCCGCTATAGAGGAAATAGTCAGGGACAACATGAGCCGGTGCGGCTATGGATCTTTCGGCAGAGAATGAGATGATCGATTATGATACCGGGAAACCGCTCATTTCCTTACATGTCCCTAAATGCGGCGGGCAAACTTTGCGCCGGGTGCTGGAGAAATGGTTCGGCGAGCGATTCTTTGTTCATTATTTCCAGCAGGGCCATTCCCTTCCGCCCCGACATCCCCAGAAGCCGGGCATCTGTATCCACGGCCATTTCAATCAAGCACGCGGCTTCGGGGTCATGGATTACTACCCCGAAGTTGATCAATTTATCGCCGTCCTGCGAGATCCTATAGAGGCCGCCGTTTCCAATTACTTCTTCTGGAAAAGAAAAGCGAGGAGCATACAACTCATAAATAAGATGATGGTCCCGGGAGGAGAACAGGATTACCGGGATATCGATGATTTTTTTCGCAAACGGCCCAGGTCCAACATGCTTGACTTTATGCCCCGGATGATGACGAAGGAGAATTACCGGGAAACGATTGAGACGAAATTCGTATGGATCGGGCTGGTGGAAAAGCTCCAGATGCATGTCGATGGACTGGCTGAAGTGCTCGGATTCTCCCCGGTAACGGTGGACCGGCTGAATGCCTCCAACCGCGATGAGGAGTTATCATCAGCCGCCCGTCTGTCTTTTTTCGAAAACAACCAACTTGTTTTCGAAATCTACAACTATGCAAAAGACCGTTTCATGAAAAATGGATAAAGGCTGAGCCATGTCGTTTCGAGGCGTGTATTTTTCCCGTTTGCTGCCCACACATAAGCTGGGCGGCGGATCGCGGCGGACGATGCAGATCTACGAAATGCTGAGAACGATCGATTCCGAATTTCAGGTGATATCCTGTGCCCGCGATGACAGGATTCCAAAAAAAGTTAGAAAAAAAATTAACCATATGAGCCAGCGGAAGATTTTTCTTGCTCTTTCCGGCCTGTCGTCGAGCCTGCGAAGGTGGAGCGAGGAGCACAGGGGCATGGTCTATCGTCTCCGGAAATTTTCCGAATTTTGGGCCCAGGCTGTATCTGAGCTGCCGGAGCTCGATCTGGCGATCCTTGATGATCCGATTTATTTTCAGCCGCTCTTCAAGAAGTTGCTGCGGCTCCATATTCCGGTCATCGCCGTTTGTCAAAACCTGGAAGCTCTCTCCCCCCGCCAGGTGAAAAAGAATCGGGCCCCGGGGCTATTCCGGGATGAGCTGAAGCTCTTGTCTCAATGCCGCTCCGTGATCACGATTTCCCGAGAAGAGGACGTGCTTTTGAATAACTTCGGCATCCGGTCGATCTTTATTCCCTATCACCCCGTAGAGCCGATTCTCGGCAGGCTCCTGGCTATCCGTGAAACCCGCAAGCACAGCTCCAAAGAGGGAATCCTCATGGTGGGAACAACACGGAACCCCGCGACACGTGAGGGAGTCGTCCGGGCCGCCTCCTATTGGTATCAAAATTGCCTGGACAGAGCGGCCGGAAAATTGATCATCGGAGGATATAAAAGCGAATCTTTTTTCGATCCCCGGCCTTTCGGCAGCTCCGTGGATTTCCGGGGAACCTTGACCGATGAAGAAATGGACCGTCTCTTATCCCGGGTCAAGGCCCTTTTATGTTACCAGGAGAGCGGAGCGGGTGCGCTGACCCGCATCTGCGAGATGCTGATCGCAGGGGTTCCAGTCTTGGCCAATCCCCATGCCGCCCGATCGTATTATCATAGGAAGGGAGTGATCGAATTCCGGGAATTGGACGAGCTGGGGGAAGCCTTGAAACAGACCGACGTCTTCGACGGCGAAATCCCTTTACCTCAAGCCCCGAGGATCTCCCCCCTGTCCTTGGAAATACAAAGGATCCTCCATGAGAATTCCCATGATCTCGCTGGCGCACGTTATTAATCCGGTTGTGGTAGATCATACCAGCGACCTTATTGCGGCCCAACCCATCACGTTTGAAACCATGAGAGTCGCTAAGGAATTCTCCAAAAACCGGGTGGATGTGGATTTATGCGCCGTCCAGTTTTATGATGAACCACGCGTCCTCCTGCCCGGAGAATTCATAAAGTTGCCGGATCTGACGCGGTCGATTGCCGATATCAAAGCCTTCAAACGTAAAAGGAAACTGGCGTTAATAAAAGATATTTTGGATGCATTGTCTAAATCCAGCCTAGCCGAATATTTTATCTACACCAATGTGGATATTGCCCTTCAGCCTTATTTTTACCTGATGGTCTCCTGTATTGTCCGACAGGGATATGACGCTTTTATTATCAATCGAAGAACCATCCCTGAAGCCTATACCCGAATAGAACAGATCCCCCTGATGTATGCCGAATTGGGAGAAAAACACCGGGGGTGGGATTGTTTTATCTTTCACCGTTCTCTTTACCCCCGGTTCCGATTGGGAACCGCCTGCATCGGCTCTGGTTGGATAGGCAGGCTCATGATCACCAACATGTCCGCCCTGGCAAAAAAATTCGAGATATTCACGGATCTTCATGTCACGTTTCATATCGGCAACAAAAAAGCGTGGAAAGCGCCGCCATGGGATGATTACCTGGAACATAACAAAAATGAATGTCGCAGGATCCTGGAGGATTTCGATCTTAAATACGGCCCCTTCGACCGCAGCGGACTTCCCGGCCGTTTCTTCTCCAGGCTGTAATATCATGGAATTGACAAAAGAAACGACATGATTTCTTTGGCTCACATCATTCATCCTGGTATTGTGGAGAAATCCAGCGATCTCGTTATCGCTCAGCCCATTACGTTCGAAACCATGAGAATCGCATGGACATTTGCAAAAGACGCAGTCGACGTCCATTTATATGCCGTTCAGCATCACGATGAAGAGCGGATCCCTCTGCCCCAAGGCTTTATCAGGGTCCCGGATCTCAAGCGTTCGATTGCCGATATCAAAACCTTCAAACGAAAAAGGAAACTGGCGCTGGTAAAAGATATTTTGGATACATTGTCTGAATCCAGCCTGGCCGAATATTTTATCTACACCAACGTGGATATTGCCCTTCAGCCTTATTTTTACCTGAGCATCGCCAAAATCATAGAAAAGGGGACCGATGCGTTCGTCATCAACCGCCGGACCATTCCCGGCCGTTATGGCGACATAGAACGGATTCCCTTCATGTACGCGGAGGTCGGTGAACCCCATCCGGGCTACGATTGCTTTGTTTTCAGGCGGGATATGTATCCGAAATTCAAGCTGGGAACCATCTGCATCGGCACCCCCTGGATCGGCAGGGCCCTTTTGGCCAACATGGTCATCTATTCAAATCAATTCAAAGAATTCAGGAAAGAACATCTGACGTTCCATATCGGTGATTCCCTGGAGTGGCGCAAAGATGAGTATCGCGATTATTTCCAGAATAATCGAAACGAATATTTAAGGATCTTCCGGCTGCTGGAAGAGGAAAAAGGAGGTTTTCAGCCGGTTTGGCATTCTTATTTGCTGGAAACCGGCCGCAACAGGCAATTCCCTGAATTTGAGCTGTGGAAAACAGAATGAATGCGTTTAAAATGATCCACCACGTGGACCGGAGGACCCTCGAGTGGATGTATCGCCGGTATGAACCCGTTTTTATTTTATCCACCGGGCGTTCCGGCTCCAAATTGATTGTGGAGCTTTTGGGTCTTTCGCCTGCCGTCAACGCCTTTCACGAGCCCCGCCCGACCCTTCAGGTTTTTTCCGATTTCGCCTACCACCACCAAGCCCAGGACAACAGCTTGACCAAAATGATCGATGCGGCGCGAATGGAGATGGTCTTGGAGACCCTCATCAAAGGCAAGGTGTTTGTCGAGTCCAACCAGTGCCTGACTTTTTTCGCTCCGGCGATCGCCGCTCTTTTCAGGAGCGCAAAGTTCATCCACCTTGTCCGCCATCCCGGTGACTTCCTGGCGAGCGCAGCCCGCAAAGGATGGTACGTGAATGATTCCATCTGGGAAGCCGGCCGGCCCACGTCCGCGGAAACAGGCCTTTGGCGCAAATGGGATCAGATGCAGAAGCTGGCCTGGCTGTGGGCCGCGACCAACGCCTATGTCGAAGATTTCAAAAAAAATCTGGGAAAAAGGCGCGTCCTGACCATCCGCCTGGAAGACCTGGTTCTGGGCCGCGAGGGCGTCAAAAGCATTTTTGCGTTTAGCGGTGCAGGCCGGGTTCCCTGGGCTGAGGTCGAAAGAATACAGAAAACACGGATCAACGAACTGCAAATTTTCCCGGACGAGCCGCCCAACATGCATAAAAATCCCGATTTCCCTGCCTACGGCGAATGGCCTGATGCGCAGAAGCGATGGTTCCGGGAACGTGTCGGCACCCTCGCCGCCCTGTACGGATACGAGATTTAACATGCCCGGCCGGAGTTTAACCTCTGGAGCGATGACATGAACGTCACCATCGTAACCGGCTCGGCCGGGCTCGTCGGATCGGAGTCGGTCAGGTTTTTTGGCCAAAAGGGATTTCAGGTTGTCGGCGTGGACAACGATATGCGGCGCGTCTTTTTTGGCGACAGTGCCTCCACGCGCTGGCAAAGGCAGCGTTTATTGGAAGAGGTGCCCGGATACCGCCATCTGGATGCCGACATTCGTGACCGGATCGCCATGGAAGCCCTTTTCGCCGAGTACAACCGCGACATCAAGGTGGTGGTTCATGCCGCCTCCCAGCCTTCTCATGACTGGGCGGCCCGCGATCCGCACACCGATTTTTCGATCAATGCCAACGGCACGTTGACCCTACTGGAAGCGACACGACAAAATTGTCCGGAAGCCGTTTTTATTTTCACCTCCACCAACAAGGTCTACGGTGACAGGCCCAACCGGTTGCCGCTCGTCGAACGGGAAACGCGCTGGGAAATCGATCCCTCCCATCCTTATGCCGAATACGGCATCGACGAGCAGATGGGCCTCGATCACACGACCCACTCCCTGTTCGGCGCCTCCAAAGTGGCGGCCGATGTGTTGACCCAGGAATATGGCCGCTATTTCGGCATGAAGACAGGCGTCTTCCGCGGCGGCTGCCTGACCGGTCCCAGCCATTCGGGTGCGATGCTGCACGGTTTCCTGGCCTACTTGATGAAGTGTGCCGTTTCCGGGGAACCCTACACGATTTTCGGCTACAAAGGCAAACAGGTTCGCGACAATATCCACAGCCAGGACTTGGTGAACATGTTCTGGCAATTCTATTCGGCCCCGCGTCCCGGAGAAGTGTACAATGTCGGCGGCAGCCGTTTCAGCCACTGTTCCGTGCGCGAGGCCATTCAGATGTGCGAAGAAATCGTCGGGCGGCCTATGAACGTCACCTACCTCGATCAGGCTCGAAGCGGCGACCATGTCTGGTATGTCAGCGATGTGCGCAAGTTTCGCCGCCAATATCCGCAATGGGAGTATCGTTTTGCCCTGTCCGATATCTTGCTGCAGATTTTCGCAGCCGTCAGCGGCCGGCCCAGATAAGCGATGATCGAATCCATCACGCCTCGGCCGCTGTTGTCGGTTATTGTGGCCAATTATAACAAGGAATCCTACCTGGGCGAATGCCTGGAGAGCGTTTTGAATCAATCGTACAAGGATCTGGAGACTGTGGTTTATGACGACGGCTCCAGTGACGGGTCGCTGGCGATTGTTGCGGATTTCCAAAAAAGATATCCCGACATCATCAAGATCATCCATGACCCGGTCAACCGGGGCGTGGCCTGCGCGCGCCACCAGGCCATTCTGGCTGCCCGCGGTGACTATCTCACCACCCTGGACAGCGACGACTATTACCTTTCCCCGGAAAAACTGCAGCAGGAAATGGAGCTGGTGCTCTCAACCAGGAGGGAGCGGGGCCAGGACATTATCGCCTTTTCCGCCTTCGTCCCCGTCGATCGTTCCGGGCAACGGCTGACCGGCTGGATCGAAAAGCAGCCGATCAGGGAAGGCCGTATTTTCCCCGATATTCTCGGTCGCTCCTGCTTGATTCCCCGTGATTATGTCATGAACAGGTCGCTCTATTTCGCGGCCGGCGGCTACGACGTCTCGCTTTCGAGCTACGAAGACTGGGACCTCAAGCTCCGTTTGGCGCAAAGATATGATTTTCGTTATTCGGGCCTATGCGGAACGGCCTATCGTCGGGATGGGCAAGGATTATCGGAAAGACCGTTTCCCGAACAGTTGAAAAACCTGCTGCGGGTCTTCAAGCGCCATTATCCCGACATCGAGGCCTCCAACCGGAAACAGGTCCTCAAAGATTTCCGAAGCTTCGTCCGCGCTGAGGGGCGGCATGCTCTCCGCCCGGGCGGCAACAAGACCTGCGGGGTTTATCTGGCTCTTCTGAGGATGCACATGCGGCTGGCATCGGCACGCTTATCGAGGAGAAGGAAACCAAGCCGCCATCCGCTGCCATGAAATCATGAATAAAAAGAACGCGATTTTCATCCATTCGCTCTTTCGCACGGGCAGCACCTATATCTGGAACACGTTCCGGCAGAGCGGCGTCCATCACTGCTATTATGAGCCTTTTCATCAGGAGCTGGCCTTCCTGGAAACAGCAAACCTGGACCGCTGGAGCAGTGGACCGGATATCGCTGAAACCATGGGACATCCCCTGTTGGACCGTGAATACATGCACGAGTATCGGCACCTGCTCAGACCCGGCGAAAAGGGCGTTCCCTTTTTCAAGAAATCCTTCAGCTTTGACGATTTCTGCAACAACGATTCCAATCCCGGCCAAAAGAAATATCTAGATTTTCTGCTGGAGAATGCAGGCGGAAGAATCCCCGTGCTGCAATTCAACCGCAGCGCCCTGCGTCTCGGCTGGTTTAAAAAATATTATCCCGATGTTTTTCATGTCTATTTGCTGCGGGATCCCCGCCAGCAGTTCCACTCATTTCTTGCCCAACAGGAAAAAAAGAATCTGGATATCTTTTTGTTGATGAACTTATTGACGGCAGGCGTCAACATGAGAAAGGGCACCGTTTTCAGGGACTTGGCCCGCCGCCTGCCGCTTTTCGAATACCACGCGGCGGATTTCGGCCTGGAAGAAAGGTTCTACCGGATTCTGCTGCCGTTCTATTCTCTCGCCGAACAATATTTCATCCACGGCTGCATCTGGTTTGCCGCCTTGCTGGAAAATCTTGCCCACGCGGATATGTTCCTGAACATGGATCTGCTGAGCGGTGATGGCGGTTACCGCGCCGAAGTGAGCCGCAGGCTGGCGGATGCGTCCGGGAAAACGCTCGACTTTTCCGACGCCCGGATCACGAAGACGGGAATGCGTTTTTTGCCGGATGCTGAAGCCGGCCGGATCGAAGCGGATGTTCAAACGATGATCTTGAAGCGGATCGGCCGCGAACAGCTAAAGAAATTATCCGAGCGGCTCGCTTCCGAAGGCCCGGCCGCGGATCATTTCAGCCAGGCTTTGTGGCCGGAGCTTCAGAGCCGGGATTTGCCCGCCGTTGACATCAAAAGAGCGCTGATCACCAAGCAGAAGGCGATTTATGAAGCCTTATCCCCGCAGGTCATGGAATTAAAAAAAGAGGTCAAGGCATTGCCGACGCATTCGCCTATGAAAGAGCTTCGAAACGGCAGGGAGGTCAGCACCTCCACAAGAGACCGTGATGCCTTGAAAATCAAGTTGCAGCTTATGACAGCCCTGCTAGAAATCCCGGCCGGAAAATCACGCGGCTCGCGCAGATTGTTGCGGGACGCCTGGAGTTTTTTACGGAAAGGCGGCCACGGCCGGGCATGAGGTCGTTGGGCCGGCGAGAATAAAGGATGCCATCCGGCAAGCACAAAAGGGATTCCCGCGATTCAAAAGGATCCAGGATCTTTTCCGGCGCGGATCTCCCGGGAGGTCCTCCGCGGACGGGAGAAAATACGGGGCTGCGGGGAGGTTTGCGCTTGGCCGGATTCCAAAAAGAATCGAGGCCCGGGCTGCCGTTGGTTACGGTGGTCACCGTGGTCTTGAACGAGGCGGAAACCCTGGAGCGCACGATCCATTCGGTTTTGCGGCAATCCTACGACAACATTGAGCTCATCGTTATTGATGGCGGCTCGACCGGTCCAACCCTGGACATCATAAGAAAATACGGGGACAAGATCGATTATTGGCTTAGCGAACCCGACCAGGGCATCTTTGACGCCATGAACAAAGGGATCGCCCTGGCCGGCGGCGAATGGATCAATTTTCTCAATTGCGGAGACTACTTTTACCGGAACGATACGGTCCAAAGCGTTTTCAGCCGGGATTATATCGACGCGGATTTTATCTACGGTCATTCTGACTTTCAAGGCGGTGATTTCCGCGGCGTGGTCAAGGCCTGGGATTTCGGCATCCTTTGGAAAACCATGATTTTCACCCATCAGAGCTTGTTCAGCAAAAGCGCCATCTTAAAAAAACGTCCTTTCAATACGGATTTCCGCATCTGCGCCGATTACGACCTGATCTTTAATTCCTGGGCCGACGGACTGAAGTTTCACAACAGCGATACGGTCATCGCGTCTTTCAATCCCGGTTTTTCCGATCTCAGCCGGGCCAGAATGGCCTGGGAGAAATGGCAGGTGGTCAGGAGGCACCGCAATGACCTGCCGTTTCATTTTTTTTATTTGAGGCTTTTCCTGAAACGGTGGCTTCGGGACATCATGTTCCGCCTGAAAAATCGCTTGAAAACGCTTGACCCGTCATGAAGCGAAAGCCCGTCACCGTCCGCATCCTGAAAACCCATTATCCGCAATGGGGAAGGCATACCGCCTTCAACGCTTGTCTGCGCCATTTTGACAGCCGGGCCTTTAACATCTCCATGAAGGACGTTCCCATGGGCGACGGCAAACTTATCCCGGCTTCGTTCTCCCGCTTCTTTTTGAAACGGCTGCGAAGAAATAAAATCCAGGAATATGGGGGGAACGATTTTTGGGCGGAAGGACACATGTTTGGCCGGGCGCTCCTTCAGAAAATCGACGTGATCCACTTTATCGATGCCGAGCATTCCCTGTTGTTTCTGCCCGGCTGGTTCAGAAAATTCGGGTTCATAAAAGCTTTCCCTAAAATTGTCGCCATGTTCCACCAACCGCCGGCGATTCTTGAAAAAATCATTGACAAGGAGATCGCCGGCCTGGCCGACCGCATCCTGACGGTGGCCCCGGATCAAGCCGATTTTTTTTCCCGTTTTGTCCCTGTTGAACGGATCTCAACGATACGGCTGGGTGTTGATACCGAACATTTCAAGCCCCTCTCGGCAAAGAAAGACCCGGAAAAATTCAGATGCCTAGGCGGGGGGGTCTGGCTCAGGGATTACCGGGCCTTTTTTGAAACGGCGAAACGGCTGGCGGGCATTCCTGAAATCGAGTTTCATATTGTGGCTCCCGCCTTGGAAATCCCCGCAAGCGCCAAAAATATCGTTTTTCACCGGGGAATCAGCGATGCGGCGCTCTTGGAATTGTACCAAAACAGCCATGTCCTTTTCCTGCCCCTGAAAGACGCGACAGCCAACACATTTCTGCTGGAGGGCTGTGCCTGCGGCCTGCCGATCGTCTCCACTGATCTGCCTTCAACCCATGTCTATTTCCCCGGAGAGGAAGCCATTTTAATTAAGGACAACGATCCCCTCGCTTTCGCCAAAGCCTTGACGGATCTTTACCGGGACCCTCACAAGCAGTGGTGGATGTCCCAATGCGCGCGAGAGAGGGCGCTCCAGTTTTCCTGGAAGAAAATCGTCAGGGAATACGAACGGATGTATCGTAATTTAGTTGGGGCTTGACATCAAATCCATGCGCCAAGCAGGCAGGACCCAGCGCTTGTTTATCCTGGCCGAGCCGCGTTCCGGTTCGAGCTGGCTGATGGAGACCCTGAACGCCCGCCGGGAGATTCAATTATCGGAAGAAATCCTGAATCATGTCCAAAACAGCGAGATCAAGAAATATATCGGCGGACATGAAGGGGATTTTCATGACTGTCTGGACTATTTGGAAAGAACCCTGAGCGCCGCTGCGAACACAAGGATCCGCTTCAGCGGCTGCAAGATTCTCTTAAATCAATTGACCCTCATCGGCGATCGTTTTCCGGAGCTTTTTCTGGATTTCTACCGGGAAGCGTCCTTTGTTTTTCTCTATCGAGCCAATCTTGTGGCCGAGCATATTTCCCTGCACATCGCCCACAAGCACAATATCTGGCACGTCAAACAGAAAGATCAAAGGACCTTGAAAAAGGTCCATATTTCCCCGCCTGCCCTGGTCGCGAACTTGGAAAAAAGTTTGCGGCGCAGGGAAATAATAAGGGAAATCCTCAACGCCGGCAGGTTGCATTGTTTTCCCCTGTCCTATGAAGAGCTTTTTTCGGAAAAAGAAAATATCCTGGCCGAGATTTATGCCTTCCTGGGCATGGCCATTAAAAAAGTTGTTTTCAGCGACGAAATGAAAGGCAATCCGTTCCGGCCGCAGGAAGTGATTGAAAATTATCAAGAGGTCAGGGCCTATCTTAAAGCCTATCCGGTTTTTCTCAAAATGTTGCTGGCTGAATAACCGGGAACAATGAAGAATTCACTCATGAAGATTGTCTTGCTGAGCACGTCTGACCGGACGGGCGGCGCTTCCATCGCCGCCCTGAGACTGCATAAGGGGCTGCGCTCGCTGGGGCAGGATTCCTGGATGCTGGTCAAGGACAAAAGCGGCCAGGATCCTCATGTCACGCAGCTGGATCTGACAGGCAGCGACATCCATAAAGAAGAGGACATCTTTCGCCTGATCGGACAACGGGTTATTGCTGAAAACCGCACGGCGATTTCCAATACCGGATTTTCTTTGCCGTATCCGGGCTATGACGTGTCCCATACAAATGTTGTGCAGGCCGCAGACGTTGTCAACCTGCATTGGATCGCTCTTTTTCAATCGGTGGAAAGCGTTGCCGCGTTGCTGGATTCGGGCAAGCCGGTGGTGTGGACGCTGCATGACCAGAATCCTTTCAGCGGCGGCTGTCATTTTTCTGCAGGCTGTTTGGGTTATCGCGGCGACTGCCGGGATTGCCCGCAATTGCGCCAAAATGCGCTGCAGCTGCCGGCCAAGATCTTGGAAGCCAAGAAAAAATATTGGCGGCGCCAGGTCACCATTGTCGCCCCCAGCCGCTGGCTGGCCGATTGTGCCCGCCAAAGCGCGCTTTTCGGAAAATGCCGCATCGAGGTCATCGCCAACTCACTGGACCACGAGATCTATCGGCCGATCGACAAGGTCTTCGCCAAAAAGGCGCTGGGATTGAAGCCCGAACGCCTGTACTTGCTGTTCAGCGCTTTCACCAAGCACGAAAAACGCAAGGGATTCTCTCTATTGATTCGAGCCCTCCAGTATTGTCTGCGGCAAGATCGATTCCGCGGATTGGCGGCCGCCAAAGGCATCGCCGTTCTGACACTTGGTCCCCACGAGACGGGGCTCGAAGGCCTGGGAATTCCCCTGCACCCTCTCGGCATGGTCGCGGACGATCACCGGATAGCCCGGATTTACGCGGCCGCCGACATGTTGGTTTTGCCCTCCCTGGAGGAGAATCTCCCCAATGTGATGCTGGAAGCCATGGCCTGCGGGACTCCTGTGGTCGGCTTTGCCATCGGCGGCATGCCCGATGTCATTGAAAACGGTGTCACCGGCATGATGGCGACTCCCGGCAGCCCGGAAGATTTAGCAGAGGCCGTTCTCAGGTTGGCCTTTGATTCCCATCTGCGGATCCAGCAGGGGCAATATGGCCGACGATTGATCGAGAGCCATTACAAGCTGAGCGATCAGTCCCAAAATTACCTCAAGCTTTATGAGGAATTATTGATCGCCAAGCCTCCGTCCATCGCGCCTCATATGGAAAGGATGCCGGCATCGGAAAAAAGACCGCCCGTCGGCACGGCCGCGATCGATAGGACGTTCCTGTTTTCCTGTTTCCGGGCGTGCCTTGAGGGCCATTTCCTGGAAAAACATCTCGGCCCTTCCCGATGGACAACCATCTTCCGGAAAAAATGGAGACTGTTCCTTTATATCCTGAGAAATTCCGGATTCAAAAACGCAACCAGGCTGGTGATCAGGAAATTCTTCAATTTCCGCTGACGCTTAATAAAGCAAACTGACCTGCCCCCGATCAATGGACCAGCCCTCGACAATGACTTTAGCCTCACCAGGGTATCCTAGACCTCCCCATTGAGAAGCTCATCCCGAAGCTTCCCGATATAAGATTCAACATAACCATTCTCCCAGGGACTTCCTGGCTCGATGTAGAGAGTAGTTATATCAAGGCCCTTCAACCAGCTTCTGACCGCATTCGCGGTAAACTCCGAGCCATTATCCGATCGAATATGCTCAGGTGTTCCCCGGCTAAGCAGCAGATCATACAGCTGATCCAGGACATCCTGGGATTTGATCCTCCGGGAAACATGCATAGATAAACATTCCCGGCTGTATTCATCGATGATGACCAGGATCCGGAGCGGCCTTCCGTCCGATGTCCTGGCCATGACCATGTCATAGCTCCAGACATGGTCCCTCCTGCCTCCAGATCCTTTCCACCAC
>Ga0315293_10000636_pt1 | contig 33131 bp, 17 predicted proteins | sample YL17G13_20_MG_FD_203071 | JGI IMG/M metagenome (GOLD analysis project Ga0315293, IMG submission 203071) | Sediment microbial communities from Yellowstone Lake, YNP, Wyoming, USA - YL17G13_20 | ecosystem: Environmental > Aquatic > Freshwater > Lake > Sediment | place: USA: Wyoming | collected... | reverse complement strand
ACCATAACCAACAATTATAAATCCTGTTCATTTGCTTCCGTCGAAAAACTTCCCGATGGAACCCAAAGGGCGGTATTGCAGTGGAACAGGATGCGATGGTGGGAAGAGGATGATGCCGTTTCGGTGACCGTTATTATTGAACTGCCTGAAGACGAAGGCATTGCAAAATGGAGGATTTTTGTTGAGAACAACAGCGATTACTGGGGATTATGGTCAGTACTGTTCCCGATTGTCAACGGATTTCCGGAATCGGGGAAATATGAAATTGCACGCCCCTCTTTTGCCAGAGGAGGTGAATTAATTACGGCCTGTGACCAGAAGTTAAGCGGACGTTACCCCGGAAGTGTCTGGCCCATGCAGTTTGTTTCATTCACCAAGGATTCGAATAGTATCTACATGGGAACAATGGATCCTGAAGCCAGGGCAAAAGATTTTGTTGTCCAACCAATTAAAGGCCTTGATAGCCAACGGTATCCCATCATCTTTGAAGGAAGGAGGCACAGAAACTTTGATCCTGAGCCGGGTGAAAGGGTGTATATTGAACATTATCCCGACGATATGGGGGTGCAGGGTTCTGATTACCCCGATCACTATCCGGTTGCATTTGGCATATTCCGGGGCGACTGGAAAGAAGCGGCCAGGATTTACAGACCTTGGGCCCTTCAACAGAAATGGACACAAAAAGGACCGATCTCACAACGGACCGATGTCCCTGAAAACATTCTCAACATTGGTGTCTGGATAAGGAACCAATGGGTATGGAACCAAGCGGAAGGAACCCCGGAAGAAATGAACAAACCCCTCCTGGAGGCAGCAAAAACACTGGAAGTGCCGGTCGGACTGCATTGGTACATGTGGCACACTCCTCCGTTCGATAACCTTTATCCGCATTACTTGCCGGCAAAAGAGGGATTTAAAGAAAGAGTTGCTCAGTTGAAAAGGAACAACATAATCGTGATGCCCTACATCAACGGATCAAGCGTGGATATGAATATTCCTGATTTTGACAGGTTCGAACCTCATGCGGTAAAGGATGAGGCAGGTGGTTTGCGACACCATTATTATTCCGACAAAGCTGGCAGGCTTCTTTCAATGTGTGGCAACCAGGTTCCATGGCAGGACGAGATTGAAAAACTCACGGACAATATGAAAAGGCAATACGGGGTTACCGGAATTTATATCGATCAGGTATCAGGGCTTTATCATGAATTGTGCTTTGATAAAACACACCTTCATCCGTTGGGAGGAGGAAGTTATTGGACAAGCGGAAACCGAGATCTTCTGGCTAAAGTAAAAAATGTATGCCTGAAAGATGGCGGGAATATGGTCGTTACCTCTGAAGGCGCTACCGAGGTATTCTTCGACGTGCTGGATGCCAACCTTTTCTGGTCTCAACCATCCGAACGAGAGATTCCGCTGATGCAGATGGTCTATTCAGGATATACCATTTTCTTCGGAAGTACCTGCGATTACACTAAAAGCGACAATTACTTCAGGTATGCACAAGGCCAGGCTTTTATCGATGGACGGCAGAACGGCTGGATGGATCTGGGGCTTTTCAAGCCTGAATACCAGGAAAAGGTTGAATTCCTCAGGCAGTGCGGGAAATGCAGATTGAAAACCCTTAAATACCTGGTTTACGGGCAACTCCTTGATCCGGTTATTCCCACCGAAAAGATCGGTTCATTCAGCGATAACGGCTTTGGCTGGGGGATTTATGAAAAACAGCGTACAGCAGAGGTTCCCTGTGCTGAAGCACGGCTGTGGAAGTCCGAAGAAGGTACACTGGCGATTTTTTTCGTCAATTATGTGGATAAAAAAGTCAACTTCACATACAGGATCAATCCAAGCGATTATGGATTACCAAAAGGTAAATGGCAGATAAGGGAAATTGGATTGAAAACTTCAAAGAGTATCGGTGAGTTTACCGGCATTCTCGACCGGACTGAAATCTTAGAGCCGGGTATGATAAAAGTGTTAGAGATGGTTCCAATCATGTAATCTTTAAAAAGTTTAAAGATGATTAATATAACCAGACTTAAAATCATTATTACTCCGATCCTAAGTGTTTTAACTTCTTGTGTCTTTGAACAAAATAGTATTAACTCATTCGATCAGGCGAAATTGCACCCCATTATAAGAAATAGTCCAGCCCCTGATTTTTTTGAAGGCGCATTGATTGGTAATGGTGGAATGGGGATTGTGGTTTGCACAAGACCCGACGCTGTGGTACTCCGTTTTGGACATAACAATGTTTGGGATATTCGGATTTCGGAAGATAGCAAGGATTCAATTGGCACATTTAAGGAAGTTATTCAAAAGGTAAAATCGATTGATCCGAATCTGAAACAGCTTGAAGATGACCCCTGGTATGCCAATTATAAACGAATTGCCAGGTCTAATTATGCAAAGCCCTACCCATGGCCCTTTCCATGTGGCAGCCTGGTTTTGGGATTCGACAGACGGGAAGTGGAATTAATTGGCCACAAACTGGATATATCAAATGGCCTGGTCAGTATTGAAATGCTGATGCAAGGAGAACCTGTTTTCCTTCAGGTTTTCGCCGATATGGAACAAGACCGGGTTTGGATGAAAATGCTGAATGATAAAGGCGAAGCCATACCCGGCATTTTTGACAGGATAAACCTGTTTCCTGATAAAAAAACACCACCGGAATTTCCTGAATTTGTTGTCAATAAACTTGATAAAGCAATTTCCTTCACACAGGTCCTTCCATATCAGGAACCCGATGAGTATGACAAAGAAAAAGGGCACCCGAGGGATGAAGCTTTCGCATTGAGTGTCATGACTAGTTGTAAACTTGAAAAAAAGCAGCAGCTGGACAGGAATGCTAACCTTGTCAATATGGAAATTATGGAGTATGTCATGCTGAAAGATGATGCTCCGTTTTGGGCATGCGTGGAATTAAGAAATGGTTTGGCCAGAGAGCTGAGTGATGATTATACTGCATTCGAATCATTAAGACTTGATGATCTGGAAAATACTTTTGTTAAAAATAACAATGGCTGGAATGAGTATTGGTCCAGGTCGGCCCTGAATCTGGAAGACAAGGAGTTGGAATCCATCTGGTACCGGAACCTCTACTTTTTCAGGTGTGCAGCAAAATCAGGGGTTAACTGCCCGGGATTGTTTGCCAACTGGAGCTTCAACGATATAGGTACGGCATGGCATGGCGACTGGCATATGAACTACAATACACAGCAGCCTTTCTGGGCAACTTTTACATCCAACCACCTGGAGCTGAATCTGCCTTATGTGGAAATGGTTGAGTTCATATCGGAAGTTGCAAAAATATGGGCCACGGATTATTACAAAATGCGGGGGGCTTTTTACCCCCATTCGGCCTACCCTGTTGATATGACCATGAACCCATATCCCGTTCCTGACTGGGGATGGGAGGTATTTGAGACGCCCTGGGCGGTTCAGGGCGTATGGTGGCACTATTTATATACCGGCGATACCAGGTTTTTACGTGAAAGGGCTTTCCCTTTAATGAAGGATGCGGTGTTGTTTATCGTTGATTACATGAACCGGCCTGACGCTCATGGGAAACAGTGGGGCGACGACAAATACCATGTTTTCCCAACAGTTCCCCCTGAATTATATAAACTCAGGCCAGGCTTCAAATATAACAGCGACGGGTTGGCTGACCTGACTTTGAATAAATTCCTGTTCAATGCTTATTTGCGCTCAGTTGATATTTTAGGTCTTAAATCGGAATCCGAAACGGTAAAAGCTGTGCAGGATATTCTCAACCATTTCCCCGATTATCCAACAGAGAATTCAGAGAAATATGGCGAAGTTTTCGTTTCGGTCAAAGGTGAATCCATCGAAACGGTTTATAACGCACCGGTCAATTTAATGACAGTATTTCCGGGAGAAGACCATGGTTTACATTCCAACGAAGAAACGATGAGGATACTGACCAACACCAAAAGGAACAACCAGAATGAGGGAGGGAACGACCTGGTATTCCAGCATCTTCAGGCGGCAAGGTTGGGAACGCTTGATCTTGAGTTTTTTAAAAGGGCAGTGCAATATTGTACACTGGCAAACGGCACCTGTTCCGATTTTGTTCTTCAGGTAAATGGAAGGTACAACGACCACACCAATTTTAAGTATATGGAGAAAATGGGAATCTGGTTTGAAAACTTTGGTTTACCCGCGGTTATTAATGAATGCCTGATACAAAGTTACAATGGAATTATCCGGATGTTTCCGAACTGGCCTGAAAACAAGGATGCTGAATTCAGTTCATTAAGAGCTACAGGAGGTTTTCTTGTCAGCAGTTCAATGAAAAGTGGTAAAATACAAGAGATTGAGATTTATTCTGAAAATAATAATGAATTAAAGATCTATAATCCCTGGGGTAAGAATATTGGTGTGAAACTGTTTGTTGATGGTTCTGAAAAAGGGAAAATGGAAGGTGATATTCTTCAGTTGAAGGTTAAAAAAGGACAGAAAGTAATATTGAAAGAATAATAAAGATGAAAGAAATGTTTGCTGACGCGAATGTCGAGGCAGAAAATCTGACGAACGGCAAAATCACTATTGAAGTTGCGCACAAAATCTAACCCTCAAGATTTTTTTAAAGATGGAGAATATAAGATCTGTGAATAAAACTCTGTTTTTACCGGTTTGCTCTTTTGGCATTCTTATTTCAGGCTCAATCATTCAGGGTGCACTCAATGCTAAACCTTCAAAACCAAATTTTCTTGTCCTGATATCGGATGATCAGAGATGGGACCAGGTCAGTTACCCGGGGAATCAGATCATACCTGAGCTTAAAACGCCAAACCTCGATAAGCTTGCTTCCAGGGGGGTATACTTTACCAATGCCTTTGTAACCTCCCCGATTTCCGCGGTGTCCCGGGCTTCTATCATGACCGGAAGGTACGCTGGTTCTCATGGTATGAACCATTTCAATACACCACTGAAAGAAGAGGTATTATCCAATACATATCCTGCTCTGCTGAAAAAGGCCGGTTACAGGACCGGTATCCTCGGCAAATGGGGAATGGGAATGGCTGGAACTGAAAAAATTTTTGACGTGTGCAATGCCTGGGCCGATCAGGGCGTATATTTTCTTAATAGTGACACCGGCAAAATTCACAACTCGGAATGGCTGGCGATCAAAGCCAGGGAGTTTCTCGGCTCAGGCAAGTCAGACCAGCCTTTTTGCCTGACTGTTTGTTATAAGGCGCCTCATCACCCCTACCAGCCGGATATAAGGGACAGTACCCTTTTTGAAGATATTAATATCCCTAAAAGAAAGTCTGATACCCCGGAAGCATATACAGCGATGTCGGGTCGTGTAATGGAAAATTCACTTAACAGGTGGTGTTATTTTGATGAAAGAAAGGATGAAAAAACCAGGAATGCTTTTGAGAAAAATTTTCTGCGCTGCGTGGCCGGCCTCGACAGGTCTGTTGGGAAACTGATGGATGCGCTTCACGAATTGAAACTTGATGAAAATACGGTTGTAATTTTCCTTTCAGACAATGGCTATATATGGGGTGAGCATGGCCTGGGCGGAAAATGGATCCTTTACGAGGAATCAATACGTATCCCCATGATAATAAAGTGGCCAGGAATGCCGGAAAAATTTAAGGGAAAATTACTTCAGCAACTCGCGCTGAATATTGATATTGCTCCGACAATACTCGACATGGCAGGCATAAAAGTGCCGGAAATAATGAACGGGAAAAGCCTGGTGCCAATCATTAATCATCCTGAATCTGATTTCCGAAAGGATTTTTTCATGGAACATATTGGTATTATTAAAGCTGAGTATCCTATTCCTGACAGCTACGGGATCAGGACAAAAGATTGGAAATATATACACTATGTCAACGTTGAACCTGAAGTTGAAGAAATGTACAACCTAGGCAGCGACCCGATGGAAATGAAGAACCTTATTGATAATAAGAATTTTATTCATGTAAAAAACGATCTGGTGAATAGGTATAAAAATTACATGAAATCTATTAATTCATTGGCCTATTGATTATTCAATCAAAATAAAATCGATATACCGTCATTTTAAAAGGATATAAATAAAAAATACATGAAAAGAAAACAAACTGTTATCGTGATTAAAGTTTTCATGATATTGTTTTTTCCCCCAGGTTTTGTTTTATCAGGTCAGCCAGATAAGAAGTCATCTGATGCAAAGAACAAGGATAAAATAGTTAACCTGTGGACATTCGATGATGATATCCCCGGGTTTACCCTGGACAGATCTCAGAATCAACAAGATTCGCTTTTTGGTAAATATGAATATGTTGCAGGGGTACATGGGAAGGCAATAAAACTTGACGGATTCAGAACATTTGTAATAACGGCATGGAAGAATCAGCAAGTTCTGTCAGATGCATTTACTGTTGAGGCCTGGATTGCCCCTGCAACATATCCGTGGTCACGGTGTCCCGTATTTGACTGTACTGATCAAAAAAAGAGAGGATTCTTTTTTGGGATTGACGATATCGGGCATGTTGTTTTCAGTGTTGCAGCAGGAAGTTCATGGTATGATATAAAATCAGGATCAACCATTCCGCTAAGAAAATGGTCCCACATCGCAGCTGTTTTTAAGGCCAATGGACAGATAACTATTTTCATGAACGGAGAAAATGTAGCATCAGCAAATATTGAAGGGGCATACGTCGCTTCCGGGATTTTTACTTCTGCCACTATTGGGAGAAATAACCATTCGCAGGTATGGAAGGAACCTCAGCTTACCACTCCCGATACCTATTTCTTCCTGGACGGATTGCTGGATGAAATCCGTATTTATGAAAAAGCCAGAACCGGCAGTGAGATAAAAGAGGATATTTCTGGTGTGGGAAAGCTTCCTAAACCAATTCTGAGCGAACGGGGAAATTTTCCCAAAGGCCCGGTTGGCTCCGGCACTTTTGGGGCATTTTATACCAAACTTGATTATTATAAGGAATGGGATGAAATGTGGAGGGTTGGCAACGATCCGGATGTGTTTGTAAGATTTGACTGTTCTCCTGTTCAGCTTGTTTTCTGGAGAGGTACCAGTTTGGTACCCTGCTGGGTTTCTGAGAATGAGATCTGGTACACCAATGAATGGCTGGAAACATGGGGCAACGATGTTGTCAGCTGCGCAGAACCCTTAATGGATCGTCAAACCAGGTACTCACATGTCAGAATCATTGAGAACAACGATGCCCGCGTTGTTGTGCACTGGCGATATGCGCTGGCGGATGCCTTTTATAGTTTTGTGGCTGTATCGGATGACGGCCTCGGAGAATGGTGTGATGAGTATTACATCATATATCCCGATCAGGCAGGAGTCAGAAGAATGGAACTGCATTATTCAAAACCGGAGCGGAAACATGACTGGGTCGAACAAATCGTATTAACACCTCCGGGTAAGTATCCGGCTGATTTAATTGAAAAAGAGGGTATATTGCTTGTTAATATGAAGGGAGAGATAAAAAATTATTTATGGCATGATAAGCTTGAAAAAGAAATGCCTGAGCCAAAGGGGGCAAATATTTCCATCGTCAACCTTAAATCGGAATACCGGCCATTTATTATTGTTCCGCCTGATCCAGTAAATTCTGTTGAAGGGGTCTGGGATTCACCCTACTTCAGAACATATGCTGCGAATATGGCTGGAGAAATGTTTAAGCCTGATTCTGTTCCTAGTGTTTACGGATGGTGGAATCACTGGCCGGCAGCCCTGATACCTGGTGACGGCCGCTGGATAGTTACGCCGGATAAACCCGGTCATTTTAATCTGACTACGTTTGTACAATGGAAAGAATACAATAAAACTGAAAAAACAAAGACACGAATAATGTTACAGGGAATGATAAAAGGTAAGGCCGGTGAACTTGTTTCTCTTGCAAAATCCTGGCTTCAGGCACCTGAAACGACTATTTCCACAGAAGGCTTTAAAGGTGGAATTTATGATGAAGCAGAAAGGGCATATGTCATGGAAAAAACATCTGAAAGTAACACTCTCCTTGAGTTTAGTATCAACGGATCAGAAGAATCTCCAGTAATTAATCCGTCTTTTATTATAAAAAATTGGGGGAACCATCCGGCGACACTTTCCATCGATGGCAAAAACAGGATGCAGGGAGAGGATTTCAGACAGGGCATCCGAAAAGGACCGGACGGGGATGATCTGATCTTGTGGATCAGACTGAACAGGAAGAGTCCTGTTGAATTTACATTGAAATTAATAAGTAGCGGATAATTATAAACCAACAACCTGGAATACATACAAAATGAAAAAAATGTGGCAGCAGGCAGAAGAAATGGCACATCTCAGTAACTTCCGGGAGGCGGCACAAACATTGGGCGATAGTAAAAAATTTAAAGATAAACAATCATGAAATATTCTTTTCGAAACAGTGTAACTACTAAAAAAATACCTGAATGGATGATTGCCATCTTTCTGATTCATGCAAATCTGTATTCCGGAATTGTATATTCACAGTCTGTTGACAAATACCCATCTCCCCGGATGGGTGATGTTCCTGCTGAAACCATAAAGAGGCTCCGGGAAATTTATGAAGACAATGCATTTAATACCAAATCTTTCCAGGGTGCCTGGATGCCGGATGGTTCAGGGTACATGGTCCTGGAAACTCAAGCCGGAACTGACTTGCAAACGCTGGTGAATTACGATTTGCCCGGAGGTAAAAAGAACGTACTGATTTCTTCATCAAAGCTCCTGGCACCTGACATGGCGGGATCAGTCCGCATCAGGAGCTTTTCGGTTTCACCGGATGGTAACCAGATCCTGATGGAAGCTGCCGGTCAGAAAAACGGGGAGGACAAGACTTCCTACTGGGTGCTGGAACGGAAATCAGGCAAGCTTCAGAAAGTAGAGGGAGGGATGAGCAACACCATCTCTCTGGATGGGAAAAGTATCCTGTTCACTTACGAGGGGAACCTCTATGTATATGATTTGGAAAGTGATTCGAAAATACCCGTCACCAGAAATCCTGGTTCCGGCTCCATCACCAATACCCGGGCAAACTGGAGCTCCGACAGCAGGCTGATCGCCTATGTCCAATCGGATGATTCCGGAGTGAGATCAAGAAGTGTGCTTGTCCCGGGCGATCCGTCCTACCCGGAAGTACAGTCAGATAAATTTGCCAGGGTGGGCGGAACAATACCTTCCCTGCGCATAGCGGTCACCGATGCAGCAGGAAAGGAAACCCGCTGGATCTCCATTCCGGTTCCGTCAGAAGGTTATTACCTGGGGCAGGTCAGTTGGGCAGGGAATTCCAAAGAATTATTGGTGGAGAGGCACAGCCGTTTCCGGGATAAGAGGGAATTTTATATAGCTGATGTCACCAACGGTGCGGTGACTAAGATCTATGAAGAATCTGATCCGGCCTGGGTGATTGCGAGTTACGGAAACAATACAGGCCTGGAGTGGATTAATAATTACAGCAGGTTCCTGGTACTGAGTGAAAAAGACGGCTGGCGCCATGCCTATAGTTTTTCGCGCGACGGGAAGGACCAGCAATTATTAACACCCGGGGATTACGATATCATTGATCGTTTAAAAGCAGATGACAGGAATGGTTGGTTTTATTTTAATGCTTCACCGGATAACGGAACTCAGAAATACCTGTTCCGGGTGAGGCTTGACGGATCCGGAAAACCAGAGCGTATAACCCCGTTGAACCAACCTGGAACCCATGAGTATAACATTTCTCCCGATGCCAGGTGGGCATTTCATACCTGGTCTTCTGACATAACCCCGCCCATCACCGAGCTTGTCGAACTTCCCGGTCACAGGGTAGAACAAATTCTTGAAGACAATAATGAACTGAAGGAGAAAATAAAATTGCTGAACCTTCAGGCAAAGGAGTTCATGAAACTGGATATTGGTAACGGGATTGTGATGGATGCCTGGATGATCAAACCAAAGAATTTTGATCCTTCTTTAAAATACCCGGTGTTTATCTATGTTTACGGAGAGCCGCACGGACAAACCGTGATGGATGCCTGGGGGCATGCCATGGCCGATTATCATCGTGTGGTAGCGGACCTTGGTTATATAGTTGTTTCAATTGATAACCGGGGAACTCCCTGTCCGAAGGGAGCTGCCTGGCGTCGGGCTGTAGCAGGCAGCTTGGGTCCCCTCTCTACCGAAGAGCAGGCAGCAGGTTTGAAGGAACTGGGGCGGCTCAGGCCTTATATTGACCTTTCCAGGGTCGGCATCTGGGGCTGGAGTGGCGGAGGATCCAACACCCTTAATGCTATGTTCCGGAAACCGGATGTGTATCATGTTGGTATTGCGGTTGCTCCCAAACCACAACCACATCTTTACAACGCCTGGTTCCAGGAGATTTACATGAAAACGCCCGAGGTGAATCCGGAAGGTTACAAAAATTCAGCCCCGATAAATTTTGCAGAAGGACTTAAAGGCAATCTGCTCATCATCCATGGCACCGGAGAGACTAACACGCACATCCAGATTACTGAAGGCCTGGTTGACCGGCTCATTGAACTGGGGAAACAGTTTGATTACATGACCTATCCCAACCGTGACCATGGCATAAGGGAGGGAAAAGGCACCTCACTCCACCTGCGGATCTTTATGGTGAGGTACCTCCTCCAAAACCTGCCGGCCGGCCCAAGATGAGGGTACAGAGTTTTTTTATGAATTGTGATGTAAACAATTAGAAATCAAACAGTATGAGATTTTTATTCTTCTTATCAACGGTGATCATAATTGCCCAGGGATGGTTATCCGCGCAGTCAGCAACCATTTCCCTGAAAGTTCCCGAGCGTGGTTTTATCAGCTCCCGTCCTGCAAAAACATGGGAGGAGGGATTGATCAGCGGCAACGGAACCATAGGCATAAATGCGTTGAGCCACCCGCTGGATGAAACGATCATTTTTACTCACGAAAGGCTGTTTCTTCCGCAAGGCCCCCCCACCGTACCGCCCGACAATTCCCACATGCTTTTCGAGATAAGGAATCTGATAGACAGGGGCCTGTATAAGCAGGCCACTGAACTTGCCTTTAACTTGTCCGGGCAGAATAGTTTTATGTACCCAGATCCCTTCGTCCCTGCATTCGACATGAACATTTGGATGCAATCCGACGGGGAAATCAATGATTACATGCGATCGGTCGATTTTCAGACCGGTGAGGCTACAGTACACTGGCGTGACAACCGCGGGGTTTTTGAACGCCGAATGTTTGTGTCAAGGGCTGACGGACTGGCCGTATTACTGATTACCGGACCCAAAGGTGCACTCAGCTGTGAACTTGGCCTTAATCCAAGGAACCCGGATAATCTTGATTTACGAACCACAGGGCGGTCCTACCAGGTTTTCGAAAGCCATGTTTCCGACATTGTCAGAAAAGTGGAGAATAAATCAATCACCTACAGGAACAGCTTTACAAAAGCATACCCTGGAAGCATCCATGCGCTGGAAGGGGTGGCAAATGTAGTTCTTAACAACGGGAAATTAACTGAAGGCAGGGAAATCCTTAAAATTGAGGATGCTGATACCGTTTTGGTCCTGGTTGACATCGAAATGATCTACAATCCGGCCGAATCAAAGGCAGCGAAGATGAAGGAGTCCATGTCGGGATTGACTGCTGACTATCAAATCCTCCTGAAACGCCATGCGGCCATTCACGGGGAAATGTTCAACAGGATGAAACTGGATCTCGGAGGGGGTAAGGACCATTTGCTAACCACCGAAGAGTTAATTGAAAAATCGACCAACGATAACCTGAACCGGGCTTTGCTGGAAAAAGAGTTTGATGCCGGCCGGTATAATATCCTGTCATGTACCGGGGAATTGCCCCCCAACCTTCAGGGCGTCTGGGGCGGGACCTATGTTCCCGGATGGGCAAGCGATTATACCCATAACGGGAATGTGCCTTCGGCCATTGCCAGCATGTTGATGGGGAACATGCCTGAACTGATGCTGGCCTACACTTCGTATATCGAGTCGGTTGTTCCTTATATGGAGATAAATGCGAAGCACATATTTAATTGTCGTGGGGTGGTTCTGCCGTCGCGCTCCACTACCAATGCCTATAACAATTCACTGGCAAAAAGTTTTGCCGGTGGATTCTGGGTAGCAGGTGCTGCCTGGGCTGCCCACTTTTTTTATGATTATTACCTCTATACCGGCGATAAGGAGTTCCTGAAAAACCATTGTCTCCCATATATGGAAAAGGTGGCTGTTTTTTTTGAAGATTATCTTTACGAAGACAAAAACGGCGTGTTTGTTTTTTCTCCCACCCAATCTCCTGAAAACACTCCCGGGAATTCTGATTCACAGGGTTCATTCAATGCCACCATGGATGTTGCAGCCGCAAAAGAATTGTTGACCAATGTGATCGCTGCTTCAAAAGAATTAGGGGTGAACAGGGATAAAATACCATTATGGAGTTCAATGATCAGAAAAATGCCTCCTTACATGATCGATGAAGCGGGCATTATCAAGGAATGGCTGACACCTGCTCTTGACAACAATGACAACCACAGGCACTCATCACAGCTTTATCCCCTTTACGATGGAATTACTGATGAAATAAGAGAAAGCAAAGAACTTCAGGCGGCATTTAAGAAAAGTATTGAATATAAACTTGATAAACACTGGCGGAATAACCAGTCAGGCTTCATGTCATTCGGATTGGTGCAACTGGGACAGGCAGCCACCAGCCTGGGTGAAGGTGAGCTGGCTTATGAATGCCTTCAGCACCTGGTAAACCGTTTTTGGCTGAATAACCTGGCCTCCATGCATAATCACCGTTCGCTGTTCAACATGGACATCAGCGGTGGAATGCCGGCCGTTTTAATCAAAATGCTGGTTGCCTCCGATCCGGGGAAAATTTGCTTGCTGCCTGCCTTACCGGCAAAATTTCCCGAAGGATCAATAGACGGAGTTTTATGCCGCGGCCAGGTGGAAATAAAAAACCTGACCTGGGATCAGAAAGGAATAAAGGTGACCCTGTTGTCAGGAAAAGAACAAAAACTAACCCTCGTAATGCCTTCAAAGGTGGAAAATATTTCAGTAACCGCCGGAAAATGTATAATAAAGGAGGCTGGAAATAGAAATGACAGAATGATATCACTTCCGGAGAAGGAGATTGTCACGCTTCATATTAAAATTGCAAATAAATTATAACGTCATGTTTCCTCAAAAAACTTACACCGAAAGAAGAAAAGTATTACAAGATAAGATTGGAAAAGGTTTGATCCTGTTGTTCGGGAATGATGAGTCTCCGATGAATTATACCGACAATATCTATCATTTCAGGCAGGACAGCACATTCCTCTATTATTTTGGCATTCAGAGACCGGGACTGGCAGCAGTGATTGATGCCGAAACCGGCCGTGAAATTATTTTCGGGGATGAATACACCGTTGAAGATTATGTGTGGCGCGGGCCGCAACCCACCATATCAGGAGAGGCTGAAAAGGTGGGTGTTACATTGGTACAGCCTGCCGGTAATCTTCAGGAGATGTTGGATGCAGCACAAAAAGGGAAGCAACCTGTTCATTTCCTGCCACTTTATCGCCCTGAAAACAAAATCAGGTTACAGGAAATGACAGGGATTATGCCCCGGGAAGTGACCAAACTCTTTTCCATTGACCTGGTTAAAGCGGTTGTCAGTCAGCGTGAATTCAAAACCGCTGAAGAAATTGCAGAGCTGGAACAGGCTGTGGATGTCACGGTGGATATGCATCTTGCAGCCATGAAACTGGCCAGGCCTGGAATAACAGAAGCACAGGTGACTGCAGAGATCCATAAGGTTGCCATTGCAGCGGGAGGCAACCTTTCTTTCCCGATTATTGCCACGATAAACGGACAAACTCTGCACAATCACTACCACGGGAATACACTTAAGGAAGGTGACCTGTTATTAATTGATGCCGGGTATGAGAACCCGATGTCGTATGCCGGTGATTTGTCGAGTACCGTTCCAGTTGGCAAAAGGTTTTCCGCAGAACAAAAAGAGATTTACCGGTTGACCCTGGATGCCCATCAGGCGGCAATCGATGCGCTCGGGTTGGGGATTCCGTTTAAAAATGCCCACATTGCGGCCTGCACCACCATTTTTGAAGGATTAAAAGCAATGGGATTCACCAAAGGGAATGCCATGGATGCCTTTGAATCAGGTGCGCATGCATTGTTCTTCCCCTGTGGCACAGGCCACATGTTGGGACTGGATGTTCACGACATGGAGGACCTCGGTGAAGTATGGGTCGGGTACGATGGTACCCCAAAAAGCACACAGTTCGGATTAAAATCGCTCCGGCTGGCAAAGCCACTGCAGCCAGGCCATGTCTTTACCATTGAGCCTGGAATCTACTTTATCACTGAATTGATCGATCTGTGGCGTTCGCAAAAAAAATGCAATGAATTTATAAACTGGGAAAAGGTGAATAGTTACCGCAATTTTGGAGGGATTAGAAACGAAGAGAATTTTGTAATGACTAAAGACGGTGCTCAATTATTGGGAAAATCCAAACCCAAGACCATTGCGGAAATTGAGGCGATTCGCGCAGAAGTTGATTAAAAGAAATAATAATGAAGCCATTTGGTATTGTATTTATACTTATCCAGGTGTTTTACACCTTCACACTTTCCGCAACCGAATATCACGTGTCGTCCCACAGAGGATTTGATGGCAATCCGGGAACGCATTCAAAACCTTTCAAGACCATATCTGCAGCAGCGGCGATTGCTCACCCTGGAGATGTAATTACAGTACATGAGGGCGTATATCGTGAGCGTGTGAATCCTCACCGTGGCGGCATTTCAGATGCAAAAAGAATTATTTACCAGGCAGGCAAAGGAGAAAAGGTCCTTATTAAAGGCTCGGAAGAGATAAAAGGCTGGAAGAGGGTAAAAAACGATACATGGAGTGTGACACTGCCCAGCACCTTTTTTGGTGTTTTTAATCCTTATGCAGACGTTATCTCAGGAGATTGGTTTAGGGACAATGGCCGCACCCATCACACAGGGGCAGTTTATTTTAATGGTCACTGGTTGTCTGAGGCTGCCCACAAAGAGGAAGTTTTTGAAACAGTGGCAGATAACCCATTATGGTTTGCCGAAGCAAATGATTCGAAAACAACGATCTGGGCGCAGTTTAAAGATGCAGACCCAAATAATGAACTGGTTGAAATTAATGTGCGCCAGTCAGTTTTTTATCCTGAAAAAGAAGGAATAAATTTTATTACTGTAAGAGGCTTCAAGTTGGAACAGGCAGCTACTCCGTGGGCACCTCCAACGGCTGAACAGATCGGATTGATTGGCACCCACTGGAGCAAAGGCTGGATCATTGAAAACAATGAAATCTCTTACTCAATTTGTTCAGGCATTGCCCTGGGGAAATATGGAGATGAATACGATAACAGGGCAGCAACGCTGGAAGGATATATTGGTACCGTAAAACGGGCCCTTGAACATGGCTGGTCAAGGGAAACAATTGGCAGTCACATTGTCCGCAACAATCACATCCACCATTGTGAACAAGCTGGGATTGTCGGGTCTTTAGGTGCCGTTTTCAGCACCATTACCGGGAATGAAATTCACGATATTCATGTTAAGCGTCTCTTCTCCGGCATGGAGATGGCAGGGATTAAAATTCATGGTGCCATCGACATGCTGATTGGTAACAATCATATCCACCATTGCTGGAGGGGCATCTGGCTCGACTGGATGGCTCAGGGAGCCCGGATTACCTCTAACCTCTTGCACGACAACCGGATCACACAGGATATTTTCATGGAAGTGAACCATGGTCCTTATCTGGTTGACAACAATATTCTGTTATCACCCGCTTCTGTGCGCGATCTTTCGCAGGGGGGAGCCTATGTGCATAACCTTTTTATCGGGAAGTTTATTCCTGAAACCGATGACCGGGTAGTACCTTACCACTTGGAGCATTCAACCGAAGTGGCAGGTTACAGCATCGTCATGGGAGGTGACGACAGGTATTACAATAATATCTTTATGAGTTATAACGATGAAGCCCCCTGGCCCGAAAGGATGGGACCGGAACAGAAAGGAGTTTTCTTTGGCCTAGGGGCATTCAAATCAAATGATTTTCCTTTGGTTGCCGATGGCAATGTATATGTGGATCAGGCAAGGGCATTTGAGTCCGAAACAAATCCGATAGAAAACCCGGGATTTAGGACGCATGCCCGACTTGTTGAAAAGAAAGATGGCATTTATCTTGAGATCAGGATGGCCGGCGAATGGCTGCAAAGAGGGTGCAGGCTGGTAACTACAGGGACGCTGGGGAAAGCTGTTACTCCGGACTTGCCTTTTGTTCAGCCCGATGGAACTCCGTATTGCCTCGATACCGATTATTCAGGGAAAAAAAGAAACATGAAAAATCCGGCTCCTGGCCCTTTCGGAAATATAAAAGATGGCATAATGCATTTAAAAGTCCATAATAGAAAATAATGAAAAGATTAGTAACGAGTGTTTTTTTGATGTTGATCATTTTTACCCCTGTTTTTTCCGGGGAAGCCTGTAAAACTCAAGGCAGGGAGTGGATCGAAAACCTCATCGATTCATTACTGAAAGAGGTTGAGCTGATACCCATTATGATCAACGGGGAGAAAGACAACCGGACCAATATTGTGATCATAGACCGCTGGACTGCAGATGACAAGGAACCTTACAATAAGCCGGAAATAAGGGATGAATTTATTAAGGTTATCCATGAATCACTGATTGATGCCCTCACACCTGGCGATAAACGGGCTCAGACGGCTTATGCCAGTTACAGAAATTCTTTCAATGTTTATGGCCTGTATTATCCCTGTTCCCCCTCTCTTGAATACGATCTGTGGAATTTTACGGCTGGCGAGGCTTTGCTGCAGTTAAACTGTATCCCCTCCTACCCGGTAAACAAGGATCATGGGCTGCGGGTTGCTGTTGCTCTTGATGATGAAAAACCAGTTATTACTGACAGCAAGGGTGAAAAAGATGTGATCAGCAACCTGCTGACCGTTAAAGCCAAACTGAATTTCACCGGTGCAGGGCAACATACATTGAAAATATGGATGGTCGATCCGGGACTTGTGATTTATAAAATCATAATTGATACCGGTGGGACGAAAGATTCCTATCTGGGTCCCCCGGAATCGGGTTATTATAAAAACTAGAACCATATTATGATACGAACAGCAGTATTTCTATTTCTTTTTGAACCATCCATTCATGCAGAAATAAAACTGCCTTCTGCGACCTTCGTCAGAGATGATACCTGGAGAAATGAGATGACAACAGGTATCACCCCTGATCAAAAACAGAAGAAGGAATCTGCACCAGAACCTGCAGACCCTGACAAACATGACGGGTCGGCATGGAACGATGTCAAATCTGGAATTCGCTCAGGCTTCGGATCAATTGACAGCGTCTATTCTAAAAGTATTCCGCCAACAGAGAAAGTTGAAGAATCAATAAAACTTCAGGGATGGAAGGGCGAACGGGTTAATTGCCAGTTACTTGTCTGGACAAAAGGACGCACGGAAACTATCAGAATTAAAGCCAGTGATTTAAAGTGTGAGAATGGTAGAATAGATAAAAATGATATATCCGTTTCTGTAGTTCGCTATGTACTGACCGATGAGTTCCCGGGAGGAAATGACCGTAAGGATAAGTCAAAATTTCCGGTTCATCTGAAGCCCGACCTTCTTAGTGAAACAAACAGCTTTAAAATTGAAAACAAGGAAACGCGTCCGGTGTGGATTTCAGTGAATATCCCTGCTAATTCTGCTCCGGGAACATATAAAGGAACTATTTCAAGGCAATCGGAATCAGTCACTGTCAATCATGAAATTGTGCTTGAAGTGCTAAACAAGACACTTCCGGCTCCTTCTGAATGGTCTTTTCATTTGGATCTGTGGCAAAATCCTTATGCTGTTGCCAGATATCACGGGGTTAAATTATGGTCGAAAGAGCATTTTGAATTATTAAAACCGCTCCTGAAAAAACTGGCCGATGCCGGACAGAAATGCATTACAACAACTCTGATTGATAAACCATGGGGTGGTGATGATGGCACTGGTCCCTGTTTCGATTCGTATGGTTCGATGATCAATTGGACCAGACTTAAAAATGGAGAATGGGAATATGATTATACGGTTTTTGATCAATATGTGCAGCTTGCAATGGATTGTGGTATTAAAGGGCAAATCAACTGCTATTCAATGGTTCCCATTTCAAACAAATTTACATGGTTCGACGAAGAAACTTCTGAAACTGTTGTTGAGTTAGCATTTCCAGGAACCGAAACCTATGAAAATATCTGGCGGGGATTTCTTGCAGACTTCAAATCGCATCTTAGAGAAAAGGGTTGGCTGAATATAACAGCAATAGGTCTGGATGAAAGGGAGGAAGAAGAAATGACAAAATTGTTCGGCTTTTTGAAGAAAACTGCACCTGAGTTTAAGATTGCCATGGCCGGATTTTATTACAAGGACATTAACCCATCAATATATGATTTTAGTTCGAACTGGAGGCATACGCCAGTTATAGCTGGACATGTGATCGAATCAAGAAAGAAATCAGGAATGAAGACAACCTATTATGTTGCATGCATGATTCCCAGGCCCAATAATTTTTCTTTTTCCCCACCATCCGAATCTTGTTATGAGGGCTGGTATGCATCGGCTATGGGTTTTGACGGATTTTTGCGATGGGCTTATAACAGTTGGCCAGAAAACCCGTTAACAGATTCAAGATACATTCGCTGGCCCAGCGGTGATACTTTTCTTGTTTACCCTGACGCCCAAAGCTCCATAAGGTTTGAAAGACTCAGGGAGGGTATTCAGGACTACGAAAAGATCCGGATACTCAAAAATGATCTGGCTGTAAATCCATCAACTGAAGCTATTGCCGCTAAAGAAAAATTAAATAGTTTTTTAAACTCAATCAACTCAAAAACCCTTGTTAACCGGTCAGCAGCCGACGTCATCAATGAAGGGAAACAGCTATTATATGAAATCGTAAAGGGACTATAGTACAAATGAACATCAACATCAAACAGGTATCATCAAAAATTTCAAGGTTAAACCTTGTTAGTTTGCAGGTATTATGCATGATGCTACTAATAGGGGAATGTTTTGCTGCGACAAATCCTTACAAACCGGGTTTTTGGGTCCGGGATAATGCAGGAATTTTATGAAAAGAGCTTTTATGAAATCGTATTTAATGAAAATAATATTACTGATAGTTCTTATTTATTTTGGCTTTGTCAAAACCGGGGCTCAGGATTCTTCTCTTGTTAAAGGGTTCATAAATCCCCATAATGAGGCAAGGCCTCGTGCCTATTGGAACTGGTTAAATGGCGATGTAACTCTTTCTGGCATAACACGCGACCTGGAAGAGGCTAAAGACAAAGGACTTGGTGGCCTGCAAATTTGGGATACGGAGGCAATGAGAAATCCGCACGGTTTTGTTCCTGCCGGGCCGTCTTTTTTAGGTGAGGAATCGGTAAAAGCAATTCTTCACGCAATGAAAGAAGCCGAACGCCTGGACCTTGAACTTGGCTTAATTTGTGCCAGTGGCTGGAATTCAGGAGGGGCATGGGTAACACCTGAAATGGCAAGTAAAAACCTGTTTTATTCAGGTATTGTGGTTTCTGGTCCTGGACATATCCGACAAAAACTCCCGTTTCCTGATGTTCCGAGTTATTGCCCCAAAGGCCCGGATGGTTTGCCGGCGTGGTATTTGGATGTGGTTGTATTGGCCTGGCCCGATTCAGATGCTAAGATGATTCCCGATTTGTCTGAAATAATTAATATTTCGGATAAGTTCAAAGATGGGGAATTGGTATGGGAAATTCCACCCGGAAAATGGCAGGTAGTCCGGTTTGTATGCAGTAACAATGGTCAGCAACTGATAGCTGCAAGTCCTAGTTCCAAAGGTTTTTTTATCGATTTCCTCGATCCTGAAGCTACACGTTTCCATTTTGAATATATTTTCAAACAATTAGGGCTCGAGAAAGGTGTTGATAACAATACTCCGCTTAAAACCTTAGACGACGACAGCATGGAATTAAACGATGGCATTCAGTGGTCAACAAACTTCCAGAAATGGTTCCAAAAATATCACGGCTACAATCCTGTAAACTGGTTGCCGGTTTTTTTGGGATGGGAAATAAAAAACAAGGACTTAACTGACCGTTTTCAATATGATTATAAAAAAACTGTTAGCGAACTCTTGATTTACAGTCATTACACAACAGGTAGCAAAGTGTGCGAAGAATATGGAGTCCAGTTGGTTGCTGAGGCAGGTGGTCCCGGCCCTCCATTTTGGGAAAGCTGTCCGGTAGATGCATTGAAGGCCTTGGGAAATGTTCATATCCCAAGAGGTGAATTCTGGCTGGGAAATCCAAGAAACCTTTTTTTAATCAAAGAAATTGCCAGTGCAACCCATATCTATGGGAAAAAATATGTTGATGCAGAATCGTGGACAACCTGGCGACGTTGGAGAGATGGTCCTTTTACGCTTAAAATTTTAGTGGACAGGGCTTTTTGTGAAGGCCTGAATCGGGTGACCTATCATGGTTATTCGAATTCACCGGTGGAGTTAGGATATCCGGGTCGAAGTTATCATGCCGGATTGGATATGAATCCACGAATCACCTGGTGGTCAAAAGCAATGCCCTTTATGGATTACCTTGCGCGTTGTTGTTTTATGCTTCAACAAGGCCATTATGTTGCCGATGTTGCTTATTATTATAGCGATCAGGCTCCAAACTTCTGGCCTTACTATCATAATGTACCGGAAAAACCACAGATTAATGGTCTTGGGAGTGGTTATGAATATGACGTTGTGAATACGGATGTCATTCTCAACCGAATGACTGTTAAAGATGGCCGGATAGTTCTTCCTGATGGAATGTCGTACCGGTTACTGGTTCTGCCGGATAAAAAAGATATTCCTTTAGAAGTGTTGCGTAAACTGGAAAAGATGGTTTCTGAAGGAGCATCAATTATAGGATCTAAACCTTCTGAAGTACCGGGTTTACTCGATTTTGAAAATCAGACAGGCATTCTACGTGAAATTGCAGATAAAATGTGGGGAGAATGTAATGGCTCAACAATTAAGGTAAACAAATATGGCAAAGGCAGGACTATTTGGGGTTATACTCCTGAACAATGGTTGAAAAAAGAGGCAGTTGGTCCTGATTTTCAATGCAAGAATCCAAAATTTAATTCCAGCTTTAACTTTATTCACAGGGAAACTGAGTTTTCCCATATATATTTTATCGGCAATAAAACACTAAACGCTGTAGATGCTGAATGTTTGTTTCGGATTAAAAATTCCGTTCCTCAGCTATGGGATCCGTCAGATGGTTCTGTCAGCAAACAATTTGTTTATAGAACTGAAACCGGAGGGATCACAATGCCTGTTTCTCTTCCCCCGGGAGGTTCAGTTTTCGTGGTATTTAATAAAAGTAATAAACCATCCGGTTTGCTTTCTGTGACAGTAGAAAAAATTAACAGTACAGATGATTTGCCCGTTCAACAGGTTTTATCAAAAAATGGTAAATCCACAATATTGGAGTGTTGGCAAAATGGAAAGTATATTCTTACCAATCGCAACGGAAAACAAAAACAGGTTGTTGTTGATAAAATTAGCACTCCGGTAAAAATTGATGGTGAATGGAATGTGGAATTCGATCCTGATTGGGGAGCACCTGAAAAGGTAGTATTTCATGAACTCATTTCCTGGACTGAGCATGATAGTAATGGTATTAAATACTATTCCGGAAAAGGAGTTTATAAGAAAAAAATATCTGTTCCTGATTACATGCCCGGAGATGGGCCAGGCATTTATTTAGATCTTGGTGGTGTTGGTGAAGTTGCAGAAGTTTATATCAACGGTAAATCAGCTGGAATAGTCTGGAAACCGCCTTTCAGAACAGACATTACTAAATTGGTTAAATCCGGTGAAAATGATCTTAAAGTTGAAGTTTTTAATCTTTGGATTAATCGTTTGACTGGAGATGCTAACCTTCCGGAAAATGAGCGATTTACAAAAACCAATATCAGATCTGACGGATCAACACCAAAAGTTCCTGCAGAACCATGGAAAGTGAAACCTTCCGGGCTGTTTGGCCCGGTACGCTTGCTTTTCTCACGCAAAGTTGAGGTTAAATATTAAATTCTATAATTGAAGTTATGGTAAAAAGAGTTATTCTTTCAAGTCTGGTACTTTTAGGATTAGCAATTAACACTGGTTGGTCACAAAACAAATTATTAGGTATTGAAGATTTTAAAGAGCCATTAGGTAACTGGTTTGTAGCTGGTAATGCAAAATTAAATTCAGATGACGAGAAAAAATTAACTGCTCTTGATGGTACGGGAGTTTTTATAAATGAAAATGGCAAGACAACAAATCTTGTTACTAAACAAAACTATGGTGATATTAAATTAGAGTTAGATTTCATTATTTCAAAAAAATCCAATTCCGGTGTATATCTGCAAGGAAGGTATGAGATACAGATTTATGATAGCTGGGGAAAGGAAAATCCGGTCTCATGGGATTGCGGAGGTATCTACGAGAGATACGATGGAACTAAAACTTACGAAGGCGTCCCCCCGCTTGTAAATGCCTCGGGAAAACCTGGTGAATGGCAGCATCTCGAAATTAAATTCAATGCCCCCCGGTTTAATTCAAAAGGTGAAAAAATAAAGAATGCCATTTTTAAAAAGGTAAAACTAAATGGAGTTTTAATCCATAAAAATGCGGAAGTAACCGGACCAACCGCTTCCTCGCTAGATGAAAAAGAGGAACTTTCAGGACCGCTTATGCTTCAGGGTGATCACTGGCCGGTTGCGTTTAGGAACATAAAGTTGAAGCAACGTTAAGAAAAAATTATAAGGGAAAATAGAATTGTTTAATCTTAACATCTAAAATTCATACCATTATGACATCAAGAAGAGACTTTACAAAAATTATTTCAGTAGGATCGTTTGGTACCCTTTTGCTCGGTACAGCATCCTGCGGAGTCAAAGAAAAAAAGCAACCACAATCCGTTGTCTGGCCTTCGGATAAAATAAACCTGGCATTTGTTGGGATTGCCAGTAAGGGAGCTAATAATATTAAAAACCTAATAGATCAAAATATTGTTGCTTTATGTGATGTTGATTGGGGAGAAAGGACAAAAAGTATATTTGAAGCAAATCCAAATGCCAAAAAATATAAAGACTTTCGGAAAATGCTTGAAAAGCAGAAAGATATCGATGCAGTTGTTGTTTCTACTCCCGATCATAACCATGGAGTAATAGCCATGATGGCTATAAAAATGGGTAAACACGTCTATTGTGAAAAACCTTTGGCACACTCGGTATTCGAAACCCGTGAAATCACAAAGGCAGCAAAGGAATACGGCGTGCAAACCCAAATGGGCAACCAGGGGCATTCATATAAAGAAATTCGCGAATTTTATGAGCATATTAAAGCAGGAACTGTTGGAACAGTAACTGAGGTCCATGCCTGGTGCGACAGACCTATAGGTGGTGGATCCGTTTCTTTTCCACATGGTGAAGCCCGGCCTACAGGCGATTATAAAATACCAAAATACCTGGACTGGGATTTATGGCTTGGCCCTGCAAAAGAAAGACCCTATCATCCTGCCTATCTTCCATTAAAATGGAGAGGCTTTATTGATTTTGGTTGCGGGGCACTTGGTGATTTTGGTTGCCATACACTCGACCCTGCTTTTTGGGCTTTGGATTTAGGAAGCCCTGAAAGTGTCATTGCCAGCACTTCGAACCTGCTCCCTGATTTTAAATATGATACGTACTCCACTTCGTCAATAATTACGTATAAATTTCCGAAAAGAGGTAATCAGCCACCCGTAAAACTTATCTGGTACGACGGAGGCATACTTCCACTTCACGACGACAGGTTAAGAAATTTGAAATACCCCTCTTGCGGAGCATTAGTAATTGGCGATAAAGGCATCATTATGCATGGCTCTCATGGAGCGGGTGGATATGAAATATTCCCATTCGATAAAACTTTGGAAATTAAAACACCACCCGAATTGCTTGAACGTAGCAAGGGACATTATACCGATTGGCTGGAAGCCATCAAAACAGGCAAGCCAGCCAGTTCTGATTTCAATTATGGCGGGCCGCTCACTGAAACAGTCTTGCTGGGAACAGCCGCCTCTTTGTTTCGTAACGAGGAATTGATATGGGATAATAACAACATGAAGGTAACAAACCTTGAAGTAGCAAATTCGGTTATTAAGCCTGAATTCAGGACAGGATGGTCAATGTAGCAGTGGATCAAACAAAATGAACAAAAGGAGAAAATACCATGAATGGAAAAAATAAGATTCTGATAGTTCTTACTGCGGCAGGTTTGCTGGCTGCAACTTTCTTTTCATTAAGTTTTAATACCGGCAATCCCGAAAATAATGGCAACAACAGACAAGTTGAAGCGGAAAAGGAACTTAAGTTGTTGGGAAATCGCTTTTTCACTTTCGTCTCTTTCATTCGTGTGAACCAGATAGAAGTTTCACGCGATAGAAATGAAGGTGTAGATGAATCTGGTATTCACTCAACGGAGGGAGCGCGTTTGTTTAGGGAAACTATAGAAAAGTGCTGGCCTGATGCGCGGATTACATGGGCCTTTAGCTGGCTTGCACTCCAGGACCAGCGCCAAAACTACATCGATTTAAGAAAACTGGTTGTTTTCTATCATAAAAAATATGGCGACGAGATAACCTTTATTCCCGGAGGCTATTTTGCCAATATGTATAACACCCGTGAACAGGTCAATCGCGACCTGCATGAAGGACTGCAGATGGTTTCGGAGATGGTTGGAGGGGGATATCGGCCTAAAAGTGTCATTGCAGGTTTTCTTTCGGCCGAAAACCAGCGGTTCCTGGCTGAAGAGGAAGGCATTCACGTTTGCCAGGGCAATATCTGGAGTCAATATGCTGTCGATAACGGTGATGGCGAGGGCTCAATATCCTATCCCTACTACCCGTCGCGCGAACATTTCTGCAAGCCTGCCCAGGGTAAAAAGGATATGATCGATTGTGTGAACCTTGATGGCTGGACTGTTGATTTCCTGAATGCCAGATATCCTGTACCACGATATATCAATGGAATCCGCTGCGGCAGTCGTCAGGGTGTCGGTCCGATTGAAACGATTCTTCGCCAGGGAGTTGAGTTAGGTACCAAAGAGGTACTGGCAACAACTGCTGCTCACTTCGATTCGGGATTCGCACTAAATAATTTTGCATGGATAACCTGCATTTGGGAATTGAGCCTGGTAGAGGGGCGCAATGGCCGGAATGGACTCATTGGCCTTGAAATCTGGCTGAATGAAATGCGACGTCGCTGGCCGGAGACAAAGTGCATCACCCACGGAGAGTTTGGAATGTTGTGGTGCAAACAGTATAAGAATAATAACAAACTGAACTATCGCTTTGTCATGCGCGGATCAGGTGTTTGCGGCTCGGAACCTGAACTTGAAATACGGTGGTTTATGAATAAAGATTTTCGTCTTGCCCTTTTAAGGGACTGGAAAGCCAACACTCCTGAAAAACTGATTGATTTTACCCGTTATGACCTGAAAGCGAGCGAACCTTCCGATCCTGAACCCGGGAAACCTATCCGCAACTGGAGTTTAATGAACCGGCTTAACCAAAAAGGAGTTCGCCCTCAGGATAAACCAATTGATATAAGGGAGTTGAGTAATGAAGAGAAGGCAATAATAAACCGGAAATATCCGGAGCTATTAAAAAACTGACTTCATTAAAATGAAAAAACTACAAATTGCCATTATTTTGTTTTCAACTTTTGCCTGTAGCCGGAATTTGGATAAAGACGGCGCCGGCGGATTTGGAATTACACACAAGGCACAGTGGATTACAGACAACCGTGAACTTCCTGCCGGCGATTCCTTGTTTTACCTTGATTATCCAGCCCCGCTTTTTAGAAAAGATTTTTTACTGAAATACAAAATTGAAAAGGCAACGCTTTTTATCACTGCTGCCGGATATTACAAAGCTACTATCAATGGTGAGCCTGTTGGAAAAAATGAGCTCGACCCTGCCTGGACCGACTTCAGTAAACGAATATATTATTCAGAATATGATGTTACTTCATATGTAACTACTGGCGATAATTGTTTGGGGGTATCATTGGGTAATGGTTTTTACAATCCTCTCCCCCTCCGAAAATGGGGACGAAGAAATTTAAGAAATGATTTAACCGTGGGCAAACCAAAGTTTCTTGCCAAACTTGTTGTCAGCTATAAAAATGGAAAAACAGAAGAGGTTGTTTCTGATGGTACTTGGAAATATACTTTAGGCCCAATCCTGAAAAACGATGTTTATCTGGGCGTTACATAAGATGCACGCAAAGAAATAAAAGGGTGGAATAGTGTGGGGTATGTCGTTAGTTCATGGGATTTGGCAAAAATAGGTGAGAATCCGGGTGGACAGTTACAGAAAGCTTTTTTCCCTCCTGTACAGATTACCAGGGAAATAACCCCCGTTATAATTTATTCCCCTGAAACCGGAATTTATATCGTGGATATGGGTGTAAATTTTACAGGAACATACAAGATAAAACTATCGGGTAAAACAGGCGATACAATTACTTTCAGATTTGGCGAAAGAATTTATGATGACGGAAAAATGAACCCAATGACAACAGTGGCCGGGCAGATTAAACGCAAAGGAGTTGGCGGTCCCGGTGCACCTGATATTGCCTGGCAAACTGATAGTTACATTGTTGGTGATAATGATAATTCGTGGTTCATTCCTGATTTTACTTATCATACTTACAGGTACATGGAAATTAAAGGATTGGATTATAAACCTTCGGTTTCTGATATTCAAGGGCTTTTTATTCATACAAATGTTGACAATAAAAACAGCTTTTCCTGTTCTTCCGAACTGCTGAATTCAATTCAGGAAGCCACAGTAAGAACTTTTCTTGGAAACCTTGTCAGCGTCCAGTCTGATTGTCCTGCAAGGGAAAAATTCGGCTATGGGGGAGATTTAAATGCCACCTGTGAATCGTTTATCTACAATTTTGACATGCAGTCATTCTACCGGAAAACCATTTACGATTGGGTGGATGCCATGAATGATTCGTTGTTTATTGATACCGCTCCTTATACCGGTATCAAATACTGCGGAATAAGCTGGGAATCAGCTTTTCTTATCACTCAGTATTACCTTTACCTGTATTACAACGATAAAGAAATAATAGAAGAACTTTATGAACTGGATAAAAAATGGATGGACAAGGCGGCAAGAATCCATCCGGATGGAATTGTTGATAAAGGGTTAAGTGACCATGAATCAATGGAACCAGTTCCTGTGCAGTTAACAGGTACAGCTCATTATTTACAATGTGCCCGGATTATGCAAAAATTTGCCTCTGTTATGAGTGATCTGGAAAATGAACAGAAATATGCTGAATTATCTGAAAAACTGAAGGACCTGATACAAACTGAATTCTGGGATAAACCGGTGGCAGGGAAAATAAACAGGCAAACTTTGTTTTCCACATTACTTTATCACGGAATTATTCCTGCAAATGATATAAACGCAGCCAAAGATTCATTATTAAGGGCAGTTCTTAATGCTCCATCCGGACATTTTAACACCGGAATTTTTGGAACCAAGTATGTCCTTGAAACACTTTCTGAAAATATTTCTGCCGACACAGTTTATAATATTGTAAACAGTACAGTTTTCCCTGGCTGGGGTTTTATGATTGATAATGGAGCAACTACCATTTGGGAGACCTGGAAGGAAAGCGATAATACATTTTCCAATTGTCATCCCATGTTCGGAACAGTAACGGAATGGTTCTACCGTAGGCTGGCAGGAATAAGGCCTGACCCTGAAAATCCTGGTTTCAAAAAATTCATTTTAGGTCCGTCCACTCCCGCAGGATTGGAATATGTAAATTGTACATATTATTCTCCTTTGGGCAAAATTATTTCAAACTGGAAGAAGCTCCAGCCGGGCACAGTGGAATACGAAATAATTATTCCTGCAAAAAGCAGTGCAGGTGTAATTTTGCCAATCAGTCAGTCACAAAAGATTACGATCAAATCAGGTAACAAGAATTTCAATCCCGAAAAAATAGAGAATTTACAAACCGGGAAATTTGAACTTGGCAAAGGGGAATATTTAATTACAGTTTCTTCAGATGAAAAAATGCCATTTCAATCAGTTAATAACTAAGAACATAACAACTATGAAGCGATTTTTTTTAGCAGTACTGGTTTGTTTATTTTTCATTGTCCGTACCAAAGCGCAAAAACCTAACATAATTTATATTCTTACCGATCAATGGCGGGCATCTGCTTTTGGTTATACAGGCGACCCGAACGTAAAGACCCCGAATATCGACCGGTTTGCGCAAGAAGCAGTAAGTTTTGCAAACGCAGTTTCGGTATGCCCGGTTTCTACACCTTACCGGGCTTCACTGCTTACAGGCCGGTATCCAACTTCAACCGGTATGTTTCTGAATGATCTTTATCTTCCATCGGAAGAATTGTGTATGGCCGAAATTTTTAAGTCGGCGGGTTACAACACTGCATATATTGGAAAATGGCACCTTGATGGACATGGACGATTAAATAATGTAAGTCCCGAACGGCGTCAGGGATTTGATTACTGGAAGGCACTGGAATGTTCACATGAATACAATAAAATGCCCTATTATGAAAACAATTCTCCGGAAATGAAATACTGGGAGGAATATTCTCCATTTGCCATATCGAAAGATGCTCAAAAATACATAAGTGAACATGCGGGCAGCAGTAAATCTTTTTTATTATTTGTTTCAATTGAAACACCTCATTTCCCCCATGCTACTGCTCCGGCTGAATACCGGGATTTATATCCCGAATCAGAAATTAAAACCGCTCCGAATGTGCCTGACGGGCTAATTAATAATGTAAGAGAAGAATTAAATGGTTACTATGCACATTGCACAGCTACCGACAAAGCAATTGGGGAATTGATTAAAAAGATCGGGGAATTGGGATTAATGAAAAATACGGTGGTTGTTTTTACATCAGATCACGGTGAGATGATGGGTGCTCATGGTATGCGTCCGAGAAGTAAGCAAGCAGCGTGGGATGAATCAATTCATATACCTTTTCTTATTAAAACACCATCTACTGATAATGAGAAAGGTATAGTTGTCAACGCTCCGCTAACTACTACCGATATTCTTCCAACCTTATTGGGTCTGGCAAATATTAAAATTCCCAAATCAGTTGAAGGAGAAGATCTTTCTCGTCTTGTTAAATCACCGGATCCGAACGCAGACAGAGCAGCATTGGTAATGAATATTTGTCCCTTTGGTAATGAATATAACATGAGCGAATACAGAGGAATACGAACAAAACAATACACATACATTTGCTCACCGGAAGGCCCCGAAATGATGTTCGATAATTTAAATGATAAGTATCAAATGAATAATCTTGTTGGGAAGGCTGAATATGCAGATCTTCAGAAAGAACTAAATAAAAAGTTGGATAAATCTTTAAAGAAGATTGGGGATAAAGATTTTCAACGACGTGAATATTATCTTAAAAAATGGGATTTAAAGCTTAACGATGAAAAAATAATCGGATACAGTGCTTTTGAGCGCGGAGAAGGTATAGTTCAATCACCTAAGCAAAAAGTTTATTAAAATGAGAAAGTTAATTGTAATAGCAGCAATAATAGTAATTACAAGATTTTTACCGGCCTGCAAAAGTGGAATTAAAACCGGTTCTAAGGATGTTAGCGAAAGGAAACCCAATATTATATTTATACTCACCGACGACCAGCGGTGGGATGCTGTGGGTTACGCCGGAAATCCGATCATAAAAACACCCAATCTGGACAGGCTGGCACACTCCGGAATCTGGTTCAGGAATGCATTTGTTACTACCCCAATCTCTGCCGCAAGCCGCGCATCACTATTTACCGGTTTATATGAACGGACTCATGATTTTACCTTTGGAAAACCCCCGGTGGATAACAGGTACATGCTTGAAAGTTATCCTTATCTGTTGAGAAAAGCCGGATACAGGACTGGATTTGTCGGCAAATTCGGTGTTAAGGTAAATGAAGGCATTGAAGATTCAATGTTCAGTACCAGTGTAAAAACGTTTTGGCCATACATTAAGGAAATCGGAGGTAAAAAAGTACATCTTGCCGATATTAATGGGAACCATGCTATTGATTTTATAAAATCGTCCAAAGGGCAGCCTTTCTGCCTGTCTCTTTCATTCTGGTCACCCCATGCCGACGACGGGGCAAAGGAACAATATTTCTGGCCAGAGTATTGTGATAGTTTGTATCAAGATGTTGTTATTCCTGTTCCCGAAACAGCAGATCCTGCTTTTTTTGAAGCATTGCCTGAATATCTTAAAACCACTATGAACAGGGAAAGATGGTACTGGAGGTTTGATACACCAGAGAAATACCAGAAAATGGTTAAAGGATATTACAGAATGATTAGTGGAGTCGACAGTGTTATTGGAAGAATTCAGAAAACCTTGAGGGAGGAAGGCCTGGCTGATAAAACTGTTATAATTTTCATGAGTGATAATGGCTATTTTTTAGGCGATAGAGGATATGCCGACAAATGGCTCATGTATGAGCAATCCATAAAGGTGCCCATGTTCATATACGACCCAAGGCAGGCCGATTCAAAGCAGGGCAGGATTATTGACGAAATGGTTCTGAACATCGATATTACTCCCACCATTCTGGATCTGGCAGGTGTTGATATTCCTCGGAGATACCAGGGCAGAAGCCTGACCGGTTTTTATAGCGGTACTCCTAATAATTGGCGGACGTCAGTTTTTTGCGAACACAGGTTGGAAAACAATCCGCTTCTCCCGAAAACCGAATGCTACCGAGACGATTCCTGGAAATTTATCCGATATGAAGACAATCCTGGATTAATCGAATTATATAATTATAAAGAAGATGTTAATGAAGCCAGAAACCTTGCAAAGAATAAAGAATATGCAGCTAAGATTGAGTTTTACAGGCTCAAATGCGATTCTGCGGCAACAAGGCTGATGTCGGAGAGGATTGAAAAATAATGGACAGATATGCATGGTTGCTGAAGGTAGCAACTTGAGTTAATTTGTAGATCTTGTCAGAACCAGCTTAAAATAAGTTGGTTGCTTGAATAATAAACAGAAGCAAGTCATATACAAAGTACTTTATATTAATACACATGAATTCAAGGGAAAGAGTTTTAGGGGCATTTAACCGAACGGGTTATGATCGGATCCCGGTAAAGCATGAGGGGACTCCTGAAATTAATCAAATGATTATGGACTATTTTGGGATAAAAAACATGGAACAGCTATTAAGGGTTGTTGGTGATGACTTTCGATATGTCGATCCCATTTATATTGGACCTGAATTAAGGAAATTTGAAGACGGGAGTGTCGAAGGTTACTGGGGTGAACGTTATAAATATGCTGAGTTTGAAGGAGGGAAATACCTGGAAGCCAGTTATCTGCCATTTGCAAATATTCATTCAGTTAATAATCTGGATCGTTCCCATTTTCCGACCGCCGACTGGTTTGATTATTCGACCGTTAAACAACAATGCCAAAAAATTGCAGATCAAGGGTATGCAGTGTGTTTTGGTACAGCCGGCGATATGGATTTTATTAACAGCATTGCACGGGCCAGAGGAACTGAACAGGTGCTGATTGACCTTATAACTGATGACCCTGTTTATCTTGAAATAATGAATGCTCGGTTTCAGTTTTATTATGATATGCATGAACATGTGTTGCAAGCAGCTGAAGGGTTAGTTGATTTTACTCATATAGGTGAGGATCTGGGAACACAGATTTCTCAGGTAATAGACTTTGATATTTTTGAAAAGCACTTTTCCCCGAAGTTTAAAAAATATTTTGAAATGGCTCATAAATACGATGCCAGAACCATGATGCACATGTGCGGCTGCGTCAGAGCATTCTTGCCCCGGTTAATTGAGCTTGGCCTTGATGTTTATGATGTAGTACAACCGACCACACCGGAAATGGATGTTGAGGTTTTAAAAAACGACTTTGGCAACAAACTAATCTTTTGCGGAAGTGTTTGTGTTCAAAGTACACTGGCGTTTGGTAGTGTGGATGATGTGGTTAAAGAAGTGGAACGCCGGAAGAGGCTATTTCCGAAAGGAGGACTTTTTCTGGGTCCTTCCCATGCTATTCAGGTAGGAACTCCCATAGAAAATGTAATTGCATTGTATAAAACTGCCAGAAGTTTGGTTGAGAACGTTGATGAGTCAATTTTGTCAATTAAAGCTGGCAAAGAAGCGGGAGAGATAAATATGTCGAAGCTTTTTTAGTCCAAAATTTGCAATACAAATATTATGATAATAGGAATAATTTCATCAGTAATTGCCGGAATGTTTAACGGGAGTTTCGCAGTTCCAACCAAAAGGATTAAACATTGGGAATGGGAAAACACCTGGTTTGTTTATGCATTGATCGCCCTGTTGTTTTTACCTGTTATTACTGCATTTATTTCTGTTCCCTCCCTGTTTGATATTTATAAACAGGCTGGCAGCTCAGTGATGTTAAAAACTCTGTTTGCCGGAATGTTGTATGGTATTGGTTCAGTCACCTTCGGATTGGGATTACATCTCGCCGGTCTCTCATTGGGCAATTCCCTCATGATTGGGATTATATCAATTACTGGTTCCCTGGTTCCAATGCTGATGTTAAGTCCGGAAAGTATTTTAACCCCAGGTGGCGGTATCCTCTTAACTGCAATGGTAGTTACTGTCATAGGTGTAATTTATTGCAGTAATGCCGGAATATTAAGGTCAAGGTCTAAAGGAAATGATGATGACCTGGATAAACGCAAGGCTTCTTATAAAATAGTACTTGTTGTCTGCATAGTTTCTGGAATTTTCAGCTCGATGCTCAATATTTCTCTTGTAATGGGTATGCCTATAGCTGACTTAGCGAAGACAAACCTGTCTGGAGTTCTAAGTTCTTTCAGAGCATATAACGCCGTTTGGGCAGTTACTCTTTTTGGAGCCCTCATTCCTTATGTGTTATATTGTTTTTATCTGTTT
>Ga0315293_10000635_pt1 | contig 33138 bp, 31 predicted proteins | sample YL17G13_20_MG_FD_203071 | JGI IMG/M metagenome (GOLD analysis project Ga0315293, IMG submission 203071) | Sediment microbial communities from Yellowstone Lake, YNP, Wyoming, USA - YL17G13_20 | ecosystem: Environmental > Aquatic > Freshwater > Lake > Sediment | place: USA: Wyoming | collected... | reverse complement strand
CCAGCACGGAGGGGTCCGAAGACTTGAGTTGCTCCCTGTTTCTGTGCCAGGGTGCATTTCATTCCGCAGGCCGCATCAGAAGGTGATCCGAAGTAGGGTGCCGGATATTCCTCCGGAGCCGGGCGTTCCTTGCGAGACGTGGATAGCACAGCACAGGGTCCGCATCCCCTTCCCTTCCGGTTGATGTTGATGTAGCATGTTGAATGCGCTTGGTTGTGTCGGCAAGCGCACGCCGCACAACTCAAGAAGAAGTGAGTCGCTTTATTCGTCGAAACCTATATGGCGTCGACGCAGAGAATCAGGGAAAAGCAAGGGGTGCGAGTGATCTGAGAGTCGCCCTATTCCCAAGCGAACGAGTGCCGGGCCACCTCCTGCTGTGCGGGGCAACCGGCGATGCATGGCTCACCGGTCGAGCCGCCCAACTGACTGGGAACTGGCCCCCTCCCGCGGGTCCGTCAACACCGGCACCTCCCCCGTTGCCGGCCGCGCCCTCTACACCCGCATTCATCCCCGATGAATTGCTCGAGACCTGCGCCAGCGTGAGCCGAGAGCTCAATGCGCTGGACCGCTGCTTTGGCAGCGCCGCGAATCCGCTGCCAGGCATACCACGCTCTCCTGACCGGCGCGGGTTCGCCTGAGACCTCCCACGAACGCGCGCATGCACAGGCGCCCGCGCCCAGCCGGAGTCTCCGGCTTCTCTTGCGGGGGCCCCGTCGCGAGTCGCCTGCATCGTCGCGGGCTTGCCGCCGATAGCGAAACGTGCTCAAATTGCCGAACCTGCCGCGATCGCCCGCGACGCCGGCGGCCGCGTATGACGGCCGCCACGGCGTGCATCCTACCCCGCGCCAGGTTTGGGACTCTCACTCATGACATCCTCGGCCTACCGCGATCCAGCCATTCGCAACGTCATCCTCGGCATCCTCCTCTTCGCCGTCATCCTCCTAACGGTCTGCTCCCTGCCGCAAGTTGTGAAGACTCTCGGCGCCGGGCTGCTCTATCTGCCCAGCCGGCTGGGGCTGGTGGAGATGGTGCCCCGCGACCAGGTCCAGGCGATTGACATGCGCAGCTCCTCGCCTCAGGTTGACCTTCCTCAGGCGCGGCGCTACACGGTGTATACCGACGACTACGATCTGCTGGTGATGAGTGACCAAATCCTCCGCATCGGGGCTGAACCCTGGCTGGTTGTCCTGAGCCCCGGGACTCACACGGAGCTGCGCCTGACGGGTGTTGAGCGCGGGCTCATGCCGTACGACAGCCCCTATGCCGCGGGGCGCCCGGTCTTCACTTTCGAAGTCATCGAGCCGGGCGTGCACGACTTGATCTATCCCCGCCGCTGGGTCACCTTCTACATTCTTCCCGACACGACTTCCGGCAAGGAACGCCTGATCCTTCTGGCCTTTGCGGTGGAGGTCGCGATTCTCGGCACTGCGGTTGGCCTGCTATACTGGCGTGCCGTGCGAAACAGGCGCGCGCGCCTGACCTCGATGCTCCCGCCCCGCCCGGCGCAGGCGGATGACTTTTGGAGCGCCGAGAGCCGTCGTCAGCGGCACAATACTCGGCGCCGGCCGTGAGGGATTCTAGGATGAGCGACCGTCCCATGCGTCTCCCGCCAAATCAAATGATGGTGAGGCTCTACAACACGCCGCTGGCGCCGCTCCTGGGGCGCATGATCTTGTTGCTGACGACGCGCGGCCGGCGCTCCGGGGTTTTGCGCACGACGCCGCTGCAATACGAGGCGATTGACGGTGCTTACCACCTCGGCGCGGCGCGAGGGTTGCGTGCGCATTGGGTGCGCAACATTCAGGCCGACCCTTCAGTGGAGGTGCGCGTCGGGCGCCGCTCCTTCCGCGCCACCGCGCGCGTCGTGACCGAACCCGGGCCGATCGCCGATTTTCTCGAAGTTCGCCTTCGCCGCCACCCGCACATCGTGGGCGCCATTCTGCGGTCCGAAGGACTCCCGAGGCGGCCCGCCCGCGCGGATCTCGAGGCTTACTCCTGCCGCCTGGCCCTGGTCATCCTGACACCGGCAACCTCGGCCGGGTCGGCCTGACCGTCAGGTGTAGGCCGCTGACACCGGCGGCTCGCCATTGTCCTCCAACGGCACTCTCGTCCACCATTCCGTCGCCGGCCGATAACCCATGACTAGAATCTTCGTGTTCGATTTCGACGGCTTGATTCTCGACACCCAGTCTCCCTTCTTCCTCGCCTGGCAAGAGATTAATCGCGAGCACGGGTGCCAGGTGTCGCCAGGCGAATGGGCCGCATGGCTTGGCACATCGCCCGACCCCGAACAGCCCTACCTGACCCTCGCGAGGCATCTCGGCCGGCCCGTGGACCGCCAGGCGCTCCACCTCCGCCGCATGCGCCGCAAGCGCGAGCTGCTTGCGGCGCAACAGGCCGCCCCCGGGTTCGAGCGCTTCGCGCACTCGGCGGGCGCCCGCGGCCTGCGATTGGGGGTCGCCTCCAGCTCCGATCGTGCGTGGGTGCTCGGGCACCTCGGTCGGCTCGGATTGCGCCCTCTCTTCGCGAGCATCAAGTGCGCTGAGGATGTACCGGCGCCCAAACCCTCCCCCGACCTCTATCGGGCCGTGCTGCAGGAATTGCAGGGAGAGGCCTCCCAGGCCGTGGCCTTCGAGGATTCGGTCCACGGCATCCACGCCGCGAAAGCGGCCGGCCTGTACTGCGTCGCAATCCCCAATCCGATCACGCGCCATCTGGTCCTCCGTGACGCCGACAGGGTGGCCTCGGGCTTTGACAAGTTGACGGTGGATGACATCCTGGCCGCAGCAGGCCGAACGGGAAGCGCCTGTGTGCCGGATGGAAGCTTGCGCGACCAAGCACACGGGCCGATCCAGCGCGGCACCTCGGCCTCCCTTATGCGATAATGGATTCGGCGGTCTGCCTCTGGATTGTCGGATGCACCCGCGCCTTCCCCAACCCGGCCATAGACGCTTGCGTGGGCCGCCTCACGCGCGGCGAAGAAAGGATCCCCGATGAGACGCGTTGCCCTGCTTGTACCGATTGCCGCCCTGGCTTTGGGCGTGGCGGCACCTTCGGCCTCTCTATTCTCCAGATCCGCCTCGCTGCAAGCGACTCAACCCCCAGCCAGCGCGACACGAGCCGCGCCGGCGCCGACGGCATCGCGCAGCCCAACGCCGACCTCCACCAAGGCTCCTTCTACCCCAGCCGCCACCCTCCTCCCCGGTTCGGCCGGTGTGACCACCGTGAGCCACGGCTTCTTCCCCGGAGGTGACTTGCGCCTGGCCGTGGCGTTCCCTGGCCCGGTGCAGGCGCTGCTTGAGAACCTTACGGGGGACTTGGCCGACCCGTGCCGCGCCATCAATAAACACGGCGAGGACGTGTACTGCGTCAGTCCGGTCCTGCCGCGCGGCAAGACGTTGACCCTGCGCGTCTTCATCAACTGGACCGACCGCGTGGCTCTCCTGGCGGACTTCATCTTGCCGGCGGCCGCGGCCACGGCCACGCCGCCCCCTGCAATGTGCACCGCCGACGGTCAGGGCTTCTCCTACACCTGCCAGCCGGTGCCGATGCCGGGCTGCGAGACTACTCAGCTCGATCAATGGCACGGCCTGATCTGTTTCGACTCGTGCGGGCGCTCGCAGGCCTCCTGCCTCCCGCCCGTCGAGAGCTCGACCCGGCCCTGACCGGCGGCGCGGCAGGGCGTTTTCGGCACGATGGCCAGACACGCGACTGGAGGAGAATGCTCATGCCTCTCAGGATTCGAATCACCGCCGGCACGGTCATCGCCGAGGCGGAGTTGAATGAGAGCCCTACGGCCAAGGCGATTCTCAACGCATTGCCGATCGACGGCGAGGCCAATCGCTGGGGTGATGAGATCTACTTCGAGATCCCGGTGAAGCTTGAAGAGGCGCTCGATGCGCGCCAGGAGATGGCCGTAGGCGAGCTGGCCTACTGGCCGGCGGGCGCTGCCTTCTGCATCTTCTTCGGCCGCACGCCGGTCAGCCGCGGCGAGGAGCCGCGCGCCTACAGCAATGTCAACCCCGTGGGCACCCTCGCCGGCGATGCCAAGGTCTTTCGCGCCGTGCGCGACGGCGAGGCCGTGCGCGTCGAGCGCGCCTAGCCAACTCGGAAGATCGCCCATGGCCAAGGTCAGCGGCGGGGTGCGGCCTGGCCATGCCAAAAAGGAAGCGCGAAGGCCTGCCCTATCTGGAATACCCTGGCTGCCACGGAGACCTGGCATGGGCCATTGACGCCGAGGATGGACCGACCTCAGGACATGATCGATTCACCGAACCCCTCTTGCCCAATCCAAGTGCGACCCCGTTGACCTTCTGAGAAAGGTCCTTATCACGTGGACCGCTCATGACCGAGGATGTGAGAGGCTTATTGCGCGGCGGCGACCGGCGCTCGATCGGCCGTGGTCCTCAGGTGCTGAAGCGCCTCAAAGCCGACCCGCGTCTTGTGGGCCGGCTCGTTGCGGCACTCGGCGACGCCGACCCGGTGGTGTGCATGCGCGCGGCGGATGCACTGGAGAAGGCCAGCCGGCGCGATGCCTCGGCTCTTCAGGGACACAAGCGCGCATTGCTGCAGCTGGCTCGCTCCACCGCTCAGCCAGAGCTGCGCTGGCACCTCGCCCAAATGCTCCCCCGTCTTCACCTGCGACCGTCCGAACGGCGAGCCGCGGCGCGCACACTGCGGCTTTACCAGACCGACCCCAGCAGCATCGTGCGGGCTTTCGCGCTGCAGGCTCTGGCCGACCTGGCTCAGGGTGATCCCGCGCTGAGACGGCTCGCGCTGCGTTCGCTGCGCCAGGCTGTCCGCATCGGGACGCCCGCCATGCGCTCGCGTGCGACGCGCGTGCTGCGCGCGCTGGCACCCGGCGCACGGCCCCGTGCCGGAAAGGAGAACCGCGCATGATGCGAATGCTGTGCATCGTGTGTGCGCTGGGGCTCGCATCCATCGCCTGCGATCTCGGCCAGCTCGCCCCCATCCCGAGCCTGGAGACCTCACCCTTTGCCTCCGGCAAGACCGCCTTCGGATTCTTCCCTTCGCCACCCGAAGCCTCCGAACAGAGCATTCTCAACCACTACCGCACCCTCGGCCGGCATGCAGATGTCATCTTGCTGCAGCAGCCCGTGCCGTGGCGCGATTTCTACGAGAAGGCGCAGGCCGACTCGCTGGCCATCAACGATATCCACAACCAGTATGTGCTGGCGCGCCAGAACGGAATGGACGTAGTTTTCGTGGTGGACCCGCTCAACGGCCTCAACCGACGCGAGTTCTTCGGCTTGCCCATTCGATGGGAGGCTAGCTTCGCCAACCCTCGAGTGCGCAGCGCCATCACCAATTACGCCTTGCGCATCGTGCGCGAGTTCCATCCCCCCTCTCTCGGCCTGGCCTCGGAGATCAACACCTACGCGGATGCCTTCCCGGAGGATTTCCCCAACTACCTCAGCCTGTATCAGAGCCTGTACGACGCGATCAAGGCCGAGGCGCCCTCCACTCAGGTCTTCGTCACCTTCCAGTGGGAGGACCTCAACAATCTCATCCCCTCGGCGGCCGAGGGGCGCTCGCCGTATCAGACCAACTGGGAGACGGTGGAGGCCTTCGAGCCGCGGCTGGACCTGTGGGCGATCTCCTCCTATCCCTTCGTCGTGTTCCGAAGTGCATCCGAGATTCCGCACGACTATTACGCACCGCTTCTCGGGCGGACCTCCAAGCCGCTGGCCGTGGCCGAAGGCGGCTACACGTCGCAACCCGTGGGCCCGTTCCCCGGCTCGCCCGAAGACCAGGTGGGGTACCTCCGCGCCATCCACGATCAGATCGGCCCGCGGCTGCACTTCTGGATCTACCTGCTGCTCAGCGACTTCAACCTCCAATCGTATGCCAAGATAATGCGCGATCAGGGGCAGGGTCAAGATGTCGAGACGCTGGGCATGTTCGCCGCCGTGGGTCTGACCCGGTATGATGGCACTCCCAAGCCGGCCCTCGAACTCTGGGACGCCTACCGCGCCGGACAGTAGCCCTGTTCGTCGCAGGACCTCGACCCAGGCCATGGTGAGGCAACGCAGAGGGGCTGACATGACGGCGAAGAGGCGGGCTGCGGCTCTTGTGTGGGGCGGGATTGCGCTTGGGTTTCTAGCGGCGTGCGCCCCTCGCCTCGCGCCCGGGCCCTTTATCGGGCGCGCGCAGTCAATCCCTGCAACAGCGGTGAAGGTCAACCCGGCCGACGACGCCTGGCCGCCGCTCGTGGCCGCAGGCTGGAGCGCGCCGGAGCCGATGCCCGGCCCGATCAATACCGCGGGCGCCGAAGACAGCCCCTACCCCACCCACGACGGCCAAGCCTTCCTCTTTGTCTTCACGCCCGATCTCAATATCCCCGCTCAAAGGCAGCTGCTCGACGGCGTAACCGGAATCTGGTCGGCGAGTGCAATTGATGGAACGTGGAGCGAACCCACACGCGTGTGGCTGGCCGCACCCGATGAGCCCGCGCTGGATGGGTGCCCATTCGTTCTCACAGATCTGCTCTACTTCTGTTCCGTGCGGGTCGGCAACCGGCGCGAAATCGACCTCTACCGCGCCACCCTCCGCGATGGGGTCTGGATGGACTGGCAGAACGCCGGCAGGGAAGTGAATCTCGACCTGGAGGCCGGCGAGATGCACATGACCGCGAGCGGAACCGAAATCATCTTCGCCTCGCGCCGCGCGGGCGGCTTCGGGGGGTTCGACCTGTGGCGCGCGCAGAAAACCACCAGCGGCTGGAATGATCCGGAGAACCTCGGCATTGGAGTCAATACGGCCGCCGACGAGAATCGACCAGCCCTCAGCCCAGACGAACGTGAGCTGTGGTTCGACGCGCCCAGCCTGCGCGGCCTGCCGGGTCCGGCCGTCTACCGCTCGGTGCGAACGCCCGAGGGCACCTGGGGACTCGCCGAGGAGATCGTTTCACAATTGGCCGGGGAGCCGGCCTTCTCGCCGGACGGCCAAACGTTGTACTTTGTGCATCACTACTTCACCCCAGATATGAGTCGTATGTTCGAGGCGGATATCTATCAGAGTCGCCGCCTGACCGGGATGTCAGCCCCATGACATCTCTTGCGCACGTTCTCATCATGCACGCATTCTCACTCGCAGCGTGTCGTCTGATAAAATAATCCTCCCACCTGCGTGGCGCGGATGGTTCGATGGTCGACGACGTCATCGGCATTCTCGGTCGCCTGGCCTCGCAGTAGTATCCCGCGGGCAGGGCCGCTTGCTCGACCGTTCTCAAGGGCTGCGATCATCCGCAGCCCTTGCCAACTCCCGCAGAGGGGGCGGGTGCGAGGCAACGATGTCCACGCTGAACAAGATTGACCTCTACCGGCAGCGGCTGCGCGCCGCCCGGGACGTGGATGCGTTGTTGCTGAGAGAGTCCGGATTGCCCGGCCCGCGGGGAAACCTCGAGTTGGCGCAGGCCTGCGTTGAAGTGCTGCCCGCACGCACTCTGCGTGCCTACCTGAAGTACACCCCGCAGCGCGCTCCCACCAATACGCCTCACGAGTTCCTTGCCTTCTGCGGCACGCTCGGCCTGGGGATTCCCGCCTCGCGCGGCGATGAGCGGGCGTGGCGCGGGTTACGACTTCTGGCGGGCGACCCGCGCTGGCGCACCCGCGAGGCCGTGGCGATGGCTTTGCAGCGCGTCGGGCGCACCGATATGGGCATGCTCATGGCCCACCTCCAATCGTGGCGCAGCGGCAGCCCGCTCGTCCAGCGCGCCGTCGCAGCCGGCTTGTGCGAGCCGGACTTGCTCCGCCGTAAGGGCGATGTCGTGCGCACGTTGTCGATCCTGAGCGGCCTGAGCGCGCCCTTCAAGCGCACCGTTGGCCGCGTGGACCCCGAACGGCTGGTGCTGCGCCAGGCGTTGGGCTATTGCTGGAGCGTGGCCATCGCGGCACACCCGCAAGCGGGCAAGCGCGCATTCGAAAAGTTGCTACCTCCCGCAAGCCCCGATCTGCTCTGGATCGTCAAGGCGAATCTGAGCAAGAACCGACTCGCGCGAATGGACCCGGCCTGGGTGGCAGACTGCCGCCGACGCATCGCCGCGGGCAACGCCCGCCCGGATGAATCGCCGAAGCGCAGCCGTCAATAAGCGAGGCCTCAACCTCCCAGGCTGACTATGTCGCATCAACCGCCGACTCACTCCGACCCCCGCCCCGATGGCTCACCACTGCGGCACACCCAGACCCCTTTGGCGCGCCTGAAGCGAGACTGGCTTGCCTGGGCCATCGCCTCGACGGTCATCACGGCCGGCGTGGGCAGCGCGCTTTGGGCCAAGCTCGATGCCACCTTCGCGCTGCGCTGGTTTGGGCTGGCTCTGCCGGTCCTGGCGTACGTGCTCTTCTTCGCACGCCGCCGGCTGCCCGCCAACCATCCCCACGGCCACGAAATGCTTCTTCCCTCGCTTGGGCCGGGCAACCGCCTGACCATGCTGCGCGGCGTCCTGATCGCCTTCTTGGCGGGGTTCGCCATCAACCCCAGGCTATGGGGGGCGTTGGCCTGGGCGCCAATGGTTCTGTATACGCTCAGCGACGTGTGCGACTACTTCGACGGTTATCTGGCCCGTCGCGCCCACCACCAAACCCGTCTGGGAGAGGAACTCGATATTGAGTTCGACGCACTGGGTTTGCTGGTCGCTGTGGTCGTGGCGGTGAATTATGGGGCGCTCCCTGCCTGGTCCCTGCTCATCGGAATCTCGCGCTACGCCTACCTCATCGGCGGATGGATCGTGCGCGTCCGCGGGCGTTCGCTTCAATCCCTGCCACCCTCCGTTAGCCGCCGCCCGATCGCCGGGCTGACGATGGGATTCACCAGCGCTGTGCTGTGGCCGATTCTCCCCGCCCGCCTCACCCATGTCGCCGCCTACATCTTCGCTGTCCCGATCAGCTTCAGCTTTATCCGCGATTGGCTGGTGGTCAGCGGCGCGCTTGACCCCGATTTGCCCGGCTACACCCGCCTGCGAACCTCGGCCAAGCGCTGGCTGATGCATTGGCTTCCTCTCGCGCTCCGCCTCATCACCCTTGGGGCAGGGTTGACGCTGATCATCAAGCAGATGCGCGACCCTCAGCAGTTCGCCGCAGGCTTCCCGTCGATCGGACTGCCTGCCTCGGCTGGGCTGGTCACCGGCTTTGTCGTCCTCGAGGCCCTCAGCCTGCTCTCGATTGGCCTCGGCGCAGCCGGCCGGGTGGGCGCGTTCGTGCTGCTCTTCCCGCTCGGCCTCACGCTGGCCGCGCAAAGCCCCACCCCGACCACGACCTTGCTGCTTGTCGGCACGCTGCTCACGTTGATCTTCGGAACCGGCGCCTTCTCACTCGCCAAGCCGGAGGAGCGTGTGTTTGGCCGGCGCGCAGGTGAATCTCCATGAGCCTGGCCGCGCAACCGCAAGGCAGCCGATTCCGGTTGCGCGGGTACCACCTGCTTTGGATCGCAGTTCCGATTCTTCTCGCCGTCGCATTGCGCGGCGTCCCGCTGCGCTCGATCGGCCAGGTTCTGGCACGCCTCACGTTCGCCCAGGTTATGCTCCTCGCGCTGGTCAACTTGGTGGCGCTGCTGGTCTTTTCGGGGCGATGGGCGCTCATCCTGCGAGGGTTCGGGTTTGCCCAACCGCTTCTGCCCCTGGTTGCCTATCGTGTGGCGGGCTTCTCGATCAGCTACTTCACCCCGGGAACTCAGTTTGGCGGTGAGCCGCTGCAAATCCTCCTCGTCAACAAACGCGGGGCAGTGCCTCTTCTGGTGGCGGCGGCCTCCGTCACCATCGACAAGGCCCTTGAGCTGCTCGGTAATTTCACCTTCGTGGCATTCGGCATCCTGGTCTCGACCCAAACGCGCGTTTTGCCCGGGCTCTCTGCGGCGCCACTCTTGGCCGCTATGCTTGCCATTCTGGCCCTGCCGCTGGCCCTGGTGGTCGCCGCCGCGCGAGGCGCACGCCCGCTCACGGCGCTGCTCGACCGGGCGCGGGACCGATGGCCATCCGGATTGCGGAGAATGCAGCGCGTGCACACGGCCGTGGCGGAAATGGAGGCGCACATCGTCCTCTTCTACCGCCGGCACCCGCTCTTGGTGCTCTCGGCCATGGGCTTCTCCTTGTGCAGTTGGGTGGTGATGGTGAGCGAAACGTGGTTGGTGCTGCATTTCCTGGGCGTGCCGCTCGGAGTGGTTGAAACGATCGCGGTCGTGACGGCCAGCCGGCTGGCCTTTCTGGTTCCCGTTCCGGGCGGGCTGGGTGCGCTGGAAGCCGGGCTGACCCTGGCCCTCACGGTTCTCGGTCGCACACCGGCCGAGGCGCTTGCCCTCATCGCCGTGATTCGTGCGCGCGACCTGCTGGTGGGCGGCACCGGGCTGGTTCTCGCGGCGCTCCTCCCACGTGATCGTGCAGATGCGCCGCCCCCAGCCGCATAGGCAGGTATGGTCCGCGCCACCCGATCGAGCGAAAGACCCCCCTCTGTGCGTCGTGAATTGACCCACCGTGACGTACAAGCAATTACCCGCCGTGCGCGGCGGGCAATTTGTGTCAAGCATCGCAGCCTGTCCGTTGCTCCTGCGATTCTGCGAGGTGCCCGGACTATCGAACCCGGGCGAGGAAGTCCATCTGATGGGCGATGTAGACCAGCTCGCCCCGGTCGATCTGCCGCATGCGCACGCTCGCCCACTGCTCGAGCGATTCCTGCGGAACGTCCACATGGCCCGTCACGGCCTGCACGACCGTGCTCACGATGAACTGCAAGAAGTACGTCTCGTCCGCAGGATAGACACCGTGGCGCGGGAAGACGACCCAATCCGACGCGCCCGCCTCCAGCAGCTCGAACCCGGCCGCGGCCAGTTCACCAAAAAGATGGCGGCCGGTGCGCGCATCGCCGCTCGGCTGCCCGTCCACCCGCCGTTCATCCATGGTGCGGTGATAGGCGGCGAGGATCGGCTGCTCCAACGCCGCGTCAATGTCCGGCTGGAAGATGGTGTCCCCGTCAAAGTTGAGGGTGGAGTACATCACACCGGCCGGCCGGATGAGCGGCGCCAGCGCCGGCAGCGCGCGCGAAAGGTCTACCAGGTCGAGAAACGCATGCGCGAGCAGCGCATCCCAGGTTTGCCGGTCGGCGTGGAGGCGCGCGTACTGCAGCGCTTCGCCGGTAACGAAGGAGGCCTGCAAGTCCATGCGCGCGCCGATGATTCGCTGTTGGTGGGGCCCTTCCTCCCGAACAATGGCGCCCCGCGCCCCGGCCCACGACCCGAGCCGTTCCTCAGCACGCAGCGTATTGCCCGGGTCTGCATCTAGGGCGGTATACGCGCCCCAGGCCAGCACGCCGCGCTCCACCAGCCTCTCGAGCATGGTGCCGACGCCCGCGCCGATCTCCAGCAGTTCGGCCCGCGCCTGGCCCGGGCGCGCGCCCAGCCAGGCGGCGAATGCCTCCCAGACGCGCCCATTCATCGCGCGGTCGTCGACTGTCCGCTTGGCCAGCAGGTAGCGCTGGAAATCGAGGGCGACCTGCGCTTCGGCGTGCATGCCCAGCCTAGGCGCGCTCGGCGCGAAGATGCAGGAAGAGCGCGATGATCAGGATCAGCTCATCGACCTTGGTCAAGATGCCAAGCGGATCGCTCTTATTCGGTGCCAGGATGAACCATGCCACGATCGTCACCGCCGCAAACAGCATGAAGAGATAGTGGAGCTGCACACGCTGCCGGCTGATCCAGGGCAGGTTGAAGAAGAAGGCCGCCAGCAGCCCCAGGTAGCCGAGCCCGTTCAGCGTGAAGAGAAGGTCGATGTGGCCCATCATCACGTTCAGGTACAGGTGCACCATGGCCGTGATAAGCCCCGTGACCAGAATGACCCCGCGCAGCACAGACTTGTTCATGAGACTCCTCCGTAGGTTGGTTGAGGGCCGAGGCGCAGTCGCGCCCTCTCATCTGACGATGTCTGCGCCACCTCCAAGATGAATCGATGAATTCGCTCCAGGCTTTCCTCCCATGCGGGCTGCTGCTCGTAGCGCCGACGCGCCGCCAGCCCCATCCGCGCCAGGGTCTCGCGATCGCTGGCCAGGAGACGCAGGCGACCCGCCAGCGCCTGCGGGTTGTCCCCATCGATGAGAAAGCCAGACACCCCGTCCTCGACGACTTCGCCCGCGCCGCCTTGTGAGGCGGCCAGGCACGGCAGGCCAAAGGCCATGCCCTCCAGATAGGCAATGCCGAACCCCTCCAGCGTGGAGGGCACCGCGAGAACATGACCCGTCGCCAGGCAGGCGGCCAGTTCGCCGTCGGGAAGCCGGCCGAGGAACTGCACCTGCGCGTCTATCCCCAGCCGCTCGGCGTGCCCTCGCACCTGCCGCGCATACGCCGCCGAGCGCGCCAGGTCCCCCACCACGCATAGGCGCGCCATGCCCGGCGGAAGCGCGGCTATCGCCTCGATCAGCCGGTGCAGCCTTTTGCGGGGCGTCACCGCACCAACATAGATCACCTGCAGCGGCCCCTGCGCCTGCGCGCGTACGCGGATGTCCGCGTCAGGCACGCCCGCCCCTAGCCGGTCGCCGCCCGGATGGGCGACCACACCCGGCGCGCGCCGTCCGGCCAGCGCCTGCACCGCCACGCGCGTGGCGTCGCTGTTATATATGAAGGCGTCTACCCCCGAGAGGTATTTGCGCTCCACGGCCCGCACCACGCTCCGCGGCAGCCGCGCGGCGGGCTCCGCCGAACGCAAGTGATGCACGATGGAAATGATCGGCTGGCCCGGGCGGCGCAGCAGCCGGTTGAGGCCCACAAGCGAGGCATGATTGAGTTCATCCTCGAGCAGTGCGTCAAGTTCCGCGCGGCGTATGGACCGGGCCAGGCGCAGGCTCATGTTCTGCAGCATGAGGCGCGGATACCCTCCCCACGCCATTGAGAAGATGCGTAGCGTATGCCCGGCGCGCTGCAGGTGCTCCACCAGCAGGCGGTCGTACAGGTACCCGCCGGTCGGCGTCGCGAGCGATCCGTAGATGACCAGGCCGAGGCGCATCAGAGCGTCTCACGAAACGCGGCCCACGCGGTGTCGCTTTCCCACAGCCGCACGGTCACCGCGCCGAAGCCGGCTGTTTTTGTTTTGGCCGCCAGCGACGTGCACAGTATCCTGGCGAAGTTCTCCAGCGAGGGATTGAGCCCGGCAAAGGCCGGCAGCTCGTTGAGGATGCACTCGCGGTACTGGCCGATTAGCCCGTCCAGCTGGCGATCGAGATCTACCAGGTCCACCAGGAAGCCGTGCCTGTCCAGCGTTTCCCCCTCCACGGCGACCTCCAGCCGGTAGGGATGTGAGTGCAGGTCGTTTTCGGGGCCCCAATCACCCCCGACCATGCGGTGACGAGCGATAAAGCGGCGCTCAATGCCTAAAGTGAACATGGCGGCCCCTGGCGAGATGGTGGATTACGCGGTGTAAGTCAATGCGACCTGAAGGGCGGAGTCCGCATGAAGGTCGAGGAAGGCATAGGCCTGCGGCGCCTGTTCGAGCGCAAAGCGATGCGTGATGAACCGCGAAGGATGCAGGCGGCCGAGCCATTCGATGGCTACCTCCATCCGGCGATCCTTCGTCCAGGCCGGGCCGAGCCCCGCCCCCAGGCTGCTCACCTGGCTCGAGGTCAGGCTCAGCTGCCGGCGGTGAAAGCCGCGCCCAAGGTCAAGTGGCACCGGCTTGGTTCCAAACCACGAGCCGACGACTATTCGTCCGCCAAAGGCCATGGCCTCCAGGGCTTGGTTGAGCGCGGGCGGACTGCCGCTCACTTCGAGGGCCACATCCGCCTCGCCGCCCAGCGCACGGCACAGCACGGCGGCGAGGTTGTCCGTGCCCGGGTCGAAGGAGGCGTGCGCCCCCATCTCGCGCGAGGCCTCGCGCCGCCTGGCAAATCCATCTACCGTGACCAGCGCACCCAGGCCCTGCGCGGCGAGCAGACCCGTGGCCAAGAGGCCCACCACGCCTTGCCCGAACACGACGGCCCGTTCGCCCAACACGGCCCGCACGTCCTGAACCAGGCTCACCGCTGTCTCCATACAGGCCAGGAACAGCGCATCTTCCGTCGTCGTTTCAGCGGGCAGCGCGATCAGTTCCGCCGGCGCGGCGACGAAGCGGCTCTCGTGCGGATGAAAGGCGAAGACCCGCTGCCCTTCCCAGCCGGCCAGCGAAGCATCGCCCACCGCCGCCACCCGCCCCACGGCCGCGTAGCCGTACTTGAGCGGGAAGGCCAGCGTGCCGCGGAGTGCGCCAATCGTGTCGTCGGCGGCCATGTCGCCCGGCGCTTCGCCCCGGAAGAGCAGCATCTCTGTCCCGGCGCTGATGGCCGAGGCCATCGTCTCGACCAGCAGCTGGCCCGGCGCGGGCCAGGCCAACTCCTCGTCACGCACTTCCACCTGGCGGGGAGCTGTGAACCACAGCGAATGGCGCCTTATCGCGGGCCGCGGGTTCATTGCAGCCAGGGCCGTGATCGCCAAACCGGTACTATTGGTCAGAACGTCCTTCATGCTGCACCTCGCCGTGCACGCGACGCCCTGCGACATACCTCAGCGATGAGGATTCGGCCGCGGAGCGCACGTCACCCATTTCTCGAGCGCGTGCGGCGCAGGCCCCTCACCGTGTGCCACGCATGCGGCCCGTCAAGCCTCGCGGCCATGTCCATGGTTGCGCACCGGCACCGGCACAAGCGCCGCGCCCGGCAGCGAGAGCAGATGATTCATTCGCTGCACTTTGGTCGTGAGGTAGTGCGCGTTCTCAGCGTGAACCCGGGCCGGAAGCGGTACGCGCCGCGCCACGTGCACCCCCAGCGCTTTCAAGCTTTCGATCTTCTGCGGATTGTTGGTGAGCAAATCGATTGAGCGCACGCCCAGTTCGCGCAAGATGAGCGCGGCCATGCTGTAATCGCGTTCGTCAGGCTGGTGCCCGAGCGCGAGGTTGGCTTCCACCGTGTCGAAGCCCTGGTCCTGCAAGTTGTAGGCGCGCAGCTTGTCGAGCAACCCGATGCCGCGCCCCTCTTGCGGCAGGTACAGCACCACCCCTCGCCCGGCCGCAGCAATCGCGCGCATCGCGCGATGCAGCTGTTCACCGCAGTCGCAGCGCCGCGAGCCAAGCACGTCACCAGTGTAGCACTGCGAGTGCACCCGCACCAGAACGCGCTCGCCGCCGGCCACCTCCCCCATCACCAGCGTCAGGTGATCGAGCCCGTCGCGATCGTTGCGATACAAGCCCAGTTGGAACGTCCCCTCCTCCGTAGGTACCCGCGCGTAGGCCATGCGCTGGATTGTCATGTCTGCCATGCCGTCTGAACCTCCTCGATCCTCCTACCTCATTGCTTATGATATAGGTAGCAGTTATCTCTTTATACGGCACTCCAGCCCAAATTGGTTCTTTTCGGACTCCATAGGTGGAATTCGGGCAGAAGAGTCCGCTTCGAGATCGTGAGGCGGTCCTGGGTCAATTCCGCGCTCGGGCGCTTGTGGATGATCTGGCGCGGGAGATTCTCCGAACTCTCCGGCCTGGTCTTACGTCCTTCGCTGCCAGCGCGTTCCGTCTTTCACAGAGGCGCCGCAAAACGCCAGGGGCCATCTGGCCCGTTTCCCGCCTCGATTGTGTGAGAGCTGAGCACTCGTTGCACGCTCTCTCCGCCTTCCAGGTGCCTGCCGCATCACCAAAAGCAAAGGGGCGGCCTCAAAAGGGCAGCCCCATCATTCAGCGAGAAGCATGTCCGCGAAAACAGCTCGCGTTCCCCCCACCCGCTCTGACTTGGAGCGGGAAAGGCTCGAGGATACTTCAACCTCAATCCGCGAGGCCCACGCGCCCTAACGGATGCTCGCGCTGAAACACCTCCGAGCGTGCCACCCGTGCGCATGCCGTGCGTGGGCGGGCAACCAAAAGGCGTGCTGGGCCCTCTTCCGGGACAGTCCCGGCGGTGCCTGCGCAAGGGGCAGCGTTCGCAGGTTTACACCTACTCCACTGTGACGCTCTTGGCCAGGTTGCGCGGCTGATCCACGTCGCACCCGCGCAGCACCGCGATGTGGTAGGCGAGCATTTGCAGCGGGATGACGGTCAGCACCGGGCTGAGCATCCACGCGACCTCTGGCACGAACAGCGTATGGTCCGCTTTGGAGGGCATCAGGCTGTCGCCGTCGGTGGCCACGGCCACCACCACCCCGCCGCGCGCTTTGGCCTGCTCCACCTGGCTAAGCATCTTCTCGTACCACGGGTCGCGCGGCGCCAGCGCCACCACCGGCATGCGCGGCTCGATGAGCGCGATCGGCCCGTGCTTCATCTCGCCCGCGGGGTACCCCTCGGCGTGGATGTAAGAGATCTCTTTGAGTTTGAGCGCGCCCTCGTAGGCGATGGGCATGTTGATGCCGCGCCCCAGGTACAGGCAGTGGTCCATGTCCTGCAGGGCTACCGCCACCTGTTCCACTTCGCTCTCTCGCGCCAGGCATTCGCCTACCTGGCGCGGCAGCCGCCGCAATTCGGAAACCCGCCCACGGCGCTCGTCGTCGCTCAGCGTTCCGCGCAGCTCGGCCAGGTGCAGCGCCAAGAGGTACAGATCGACCAGCGGCGCGGTGAAGGCTTTGGTGGAGGCCACGCCGATCTCCGGCCCGGACTGCATCGAGATGAATCCATCGGCCATGCGCATCGCCTGTGAGCCGATGACATTGACGATGCTCCACAGCCGGGCGCCTTTGCGGCGCGCCTCCTCCATGGCCGCCAGCGTGTCGGCCGTCTCACCCGATTGGCTGATGGCCACCACCACGGTGTCGGAATCCAGGATCGGGTCGCGGTAGCGGAACTCGGAGGCGATCTCGACCTCGGCCGGAATGTGGGCCAGGCGTTCGATAAGCAGCCGCCCCACCAGGCCGGCATGCGCCGCCGTGCCGCACGCGGTGAGCACGATGCGCCGGATGCGCCGCGCGTAGTCGGGCGTCAATCCGAGATCGGGCAGCATCACCCGGCCGCGCTCGAAGTCCACTCGCCCGGCAATCGTGTCGCCGATCGAGCGCACCTGCTCGTGGATTTCTTTCTGCATGAAGTGCTTGTAGTTGCCCTTTTCAGCCGCCACCGGATCCCACGAGACCGATTGCAGCGGCAGGTCGAGGGCCTGGCCCTCCAGCGTGCTGGCGCGGAATCCGTCGCGCGTGACCACCACCATCTGACCCGGGTCGAGAAAGGCCATGTGGCGCGTGTGTTCAAGCAGTGCGGGCATGTCGGAAGCCAGGAACATTTCGCCCTGGCCCTGGCCGACCACCACCCCGCCGGCATGGCCCACGCGCGCGGCCACGATGGTGCCTGGCTCGCGCAGCGAGAGCAGCACGATGCCGTGCGCCCCGCGCAGATGAGCGATAGCCCGCCGCGCCGCCTCGCTGAAGGGATAGCCCGCCTGCAGGTAGCGGTCGACCAGATGCACGATGACCTCGGTGTCGGTGTCGGAGGTGAAGGTTACCCCCTCGGCCTGCAATTCCTCCTTGAGCGGGGTGAAGTTCTCAACGATCCCGTTGTGCACCACCACCACCTCGCCTGAGGCGCTGATGTGCGGGTGTGCGTTACGCTCGCTGGGCTCGCCGTGCGTGGCCCAGCGCGTGTGGCCGATGCCGACAGTCCCATGCACCGGCGAGGCGCTCACCTTGCTGATCAGGTTGCCGAGCTTGCCTGCATCGCGGCGGATTTCGAAGTGGTCGCCCGACAAAACGGCGATGCCCGCCGAATCGTAGCCGCGATACTCCAGGCGCTTGAGTCCGTCGAGCAAAATTGGCGCGGCCTCACGCGAACCGACGTAAGCCACGATGCCACACATGCAGAACCTCCTCGTGCCTGTTTGGGTCATCCCACAACCGGAGCGCCTGCCGTGGGCGCGGCCGGCGCGCGGGCCTCGCGCGCGGCGCGCTCTGTGCGTGCCGCGGCGTGCTCAGCCAGGGTCGATCGTCGCGCTCGGTTGTGTCGGCCACGCCCAGGGGTTTGCCAGCGCAGTTGCCTGCACCGTCTTGGACCTGAGGCTCATGCGGGGGAACCCCGCGGGGGGAAGGAGATGGGCGGTGGCACGCCCAGAGGGCTTCCGCTGATCTGTCGATTTTCTCTCCGGCGGCGCCGGAGATTAGCCCTGCCGTGCGGCAGGGAACCCTCTGCCTCGTCAACCTGCGGCGGCGCACAGGGTTCGCGCGGCCACAGGTCCATGCGCTATTCCTCCCCGAGCTCTGTTCGCTTCACCTCCTGCCAATGCGGGTTGAACGGATGTGTGCGCCGGGATTATACCACCCGGCCGAGGCGGATCCTTCGGCCCGCGCCCGCGGCCCGACACAACCGGCGCGAGCGGCCTGCGGCGTGAGCTGGATCCTCTTTGGTATACTGGCCGGGCACGCCTTCCTCAGGAGGTCTCATGCGCAAGATCGGCGCCCGTCTTCTCGCGGCGGGCCTTATGCTGTGCGGGCTGCTCGCCGCCTGCGCCGCTCCCCCCTCCACCGTGAGTGTGCTGCACTACGGTCTGACACTCGTACCCACCGGGCTCGACCCGCACATCAATGCTTCCTCCGAACTCGGCATACCGCTGCGCTCGGTGTACGACACGCTCATCTTCCGCGACGCGCAGGGCCGCTTCGTGCCCGGGCTAGCCCGCGCCTGGACGATCAGCACCGACGGCCTGAGCTATACCTTCTCGCTGCGGGCCGGGGTGAGCTTTCACGACGGCACGCCCTTCAACGGCGAAGCCGTGCGCATCAACCTGGAGCGTATCCTCAACCCCGAGACGAAATCGCAGAAGGCGCGCTTTATGCTCGGCCCGCTCACCCGCATCGATGTGCCGGACGCGCTGACCGTGCGCCTGACCCTGAGCGAGCCGTTTGCTCCGCTCCTGGATGCGCTTTCGCAGCCGTATTGCGGCCTCGCCTCGCCGACGGCCCTCGCGCAATGGGGCAACGCGGATTATCAGTTCCACCAAGTGGGCACCGGGCCGTACCGCTTCGCCGAATACATCAGCGGGGATCATCTGACGCTCGAACGCAACCCCGACTATGCCTGGGGGCCTTCCATTTATCACAATCGCAAGGCGGCCCTGGAGCGCATCATCTTCCGCTTCTACGCGGACCCGGCCACGCGCGCGCCCGCATTGCTCTCGGGCGAGGCCGACGTGATGGGCGAGCTGCCGCCGCAGGACGCCCTTCGCCTCAAACAGGATCCTTCCTTCCAGCTGATGCCGGTGCCGATCCCCGGCCAGCCGCTGGCGCTCTACCTCAACACCCAGGCTCCGCCCACCGACGATCTGCTCGTGCGCCAGGCGCTTATTGTGAGTGCCGACCGGCAAGCGATCATCGACACGATCTTCGGCGGCCTCTCCCCGGTGGCCACCAGCTCCATCTCCTCCTCCACGTGGGGCTTTGTCGAGGTGGTACCGGCCGCGCAGGATGCAGCGCGGGCCCAGGCGCTGCTGGATGAGGCGGGCTGGCACCGCACCGCGTCATCCGAGTGGCGCAACAAGAACGGCACGCCCCTAACCGTGGAGGTGGTCGTGCCGCCGTGGGGCTTCAACCCGCAGGTCAGCCAGATGCTGGAACAGCAATGGGAGACCCTCGGCATCCGGGTCAACCTGACGCAGGTTGCCTCGTTTGCGGCATTGCGTGAAGCGCAGGCCGCGGGCAAGTACAACCTGCTCTCGATCAATCTTTCGGGCGCTGACCCCGACCTCCTGCGCCCGTTCTTCGTGAGCGACGGGTCCTACAACCTTTCGCGAGTGGCGGAGGCGCAGCTGGACACGCTGTTTGGGCAAGCGGCGCGCGCCACAGGCTCGCTGGAACGTTTGCAGCTCGTGGCCGAGGCCCAGCAGCACGTTGCGGCGCTGGCGCTCGTCCTTCCTGTGCGCGATTACGTCAACCTCAACGTGGCGCGCGCCGGAGTGGAAGGCCTGAGCTACGATGCCCAGGGGTGGTTCCCGCTGCTGATCGACGTGAGCCTGAAGCAGCCCTGAAGCGTGGAATCGTGCCACCTGTGTTCCGCCGCGAGCCTGCCCCGGCGCCGGCGAAGTTGAAGCGCGAGCCGCGCGGACCGCGGGGCGGCCTCTTCCAATGAGCCTGCGCACTCTCCTTCGGCGAATTCTAGGCAGCCTGACCACCATCTGGGTTGTCACCACGTTGGTCTTCTTTGCCGTACGCCTGAGCCATATTGACCCGCTGGCGGCGCTGCTCGGGCAGGGGCTGGCCAGCCAGGCCCAGGCGGCCGAGATGCGCGCCGCGCTCGGCCTCGACCGCCCGCTGCTCCAGCAATATGCCCTCTTCCTGAGCGGCCTGGCGCGCGGCGACCTGGGCCGGTCGCTCTTCGACGGTCAGCCCGTGGTGCGCGCGATCGCTCAGAGCTTGCGCTTCACGGCGCCTCTGGCGCTTTCGGCGTGGCTGCTGGCCATTGTCCTGGGCCTCACGCTGGGCGCCCTGGCCTCGCGCGCCAGCGCCTGGGAAGCCGGGCGCCCTACCCGTCTGTTCGCGCGCCTGACGAGCGCCGCGCTGGTCCTGGGCACCTCGACGCCCGTGGCCTGGTCCGGCTTGCTCATCCTGTGGGCCGCGGTGCCGCTGCTTACAGCCCTGCGCCCAGGACCGGCGCGCGATGTGGCGCAACTCGCCCTGCCAGCACTGACCCTAGCCATTGCCTCGGGTTGCAGCCTGGGGCGCGTGGCGGAGGCCGGCCTGGCACGTGCCCGCCACGAGCCGTTCTTCATCGCCGCCCGCGCGCGGGGCATTGGCCCGGTGTGGCGGCTGGAGTGGTCCGCGCTGCGCACCACGCTCGCACCGCTCATCTCATTGGCCGGGGTCGAAGCCGCATTCCTCCTGGGCGGAACTATGGTCACCGAGACTCTCTTCGCCCGCCCGGGGGTCGGCCGGCTGCTCGTCGAATCTATACTGCGCGGCGACTTCCCGCTGGTCCAGGCAATCGTCGCGCTCATGGCGGCCGGGTATGCGCTGTTCAACCTGCTGGCGGACGTCCTGGCCAGCAGCCTCGACCCGCGGCTGCGCGAGGAGGCCGAGTGACCTCACACCCCTCCCCGCCACGGCTCGCCTCGCTGATGACCCAAACCCCGCGCGTACGCCGCACGCCGTGGATCGCCCTGGCGTGGTTGGCCGTCATCCTCCTGGGAGGTGTGTTGAGCGCGGGAGCCGCCCTCAATGTGCCGTTTGAATCGCTTGCTCCTCCAAGCCCGATCCATCCCCTGGGCACCGACCTGCTCGGGCGCGACGTGGGGCTGCGCCTGCTGGCCGGCGGATTGCGCACGCTGCGCATGGCCGCTGGGGCCACGCTGATTGCAGCGGCCCTGGGTTCATTGTGGGGGCTGGTGGCCGGCCACGCCGGCGGATGGCTGGAGTGGATTCTGGTTCACGCCAACGATGTGCTGCTCTCGGTGCCGGGTCTGGTGCTGGCCTTGGTCGTGATCGCCGCGCTTGGGCAGCACGAGGCCACCCTCATCCTGGCGGTCGGGCTGGGCGGCGTGGGGAGCTTCGCGCGCTTGGCGCGCTCGGCCGCCGCCGAGACAACCCATCGCTCCTTCGTTCTGGCCGCGCGCGCGCTTGGCGCAGGCGAGGTGCGCCTGCTCCAACGCCACATTTTTCCGAATACGCTCGAGGCGCTCACGGCTTACGCGCTTTTACATTTCGGTTGGGCTCTGGTAAACTCGGCCTCGTTGACGTTCCTGGGATTGGGAGGTGCGCCTTCTATCCCCGACTGGGGCCAGATGCTCAACGAGAGCCGGCTCGTGTTTCTGAGCGCGCCCTGGCTCGCAGCAGCCCCCGGTACGGCTCTGGCCCTTACCGTCCTGGCAGTCCAACGTCTGGGAGAGTGGATCGCCAAGCCCTGAGGCGGATCGTTGCGGGTGTGGAGCGCCCCGCCGCGGTCCGGCTGGTCCTTTCCGTTCCCGAGGTCATCCATGACGACCGCTCTTCTGGTATTGCTGGCTCTGGCGGTGGCGTTTGATTTCCTCAACGGGTTTCACGACAGCAGCAACGTCGTCGCAACGGTCATCACCTCCGGCGCCATGCGCCCCCGGGTGGCTCTGTTCACGGCGGCCGCCGCTCATTTCATAGCGCCCTTTGTCCTTCCCCTGGCTGTGGCCACGACCCTCGGGGAAGACATGCTGCACGACCAAGCCATCCAGATCAACGTGGTCATCGCCGGGCTGGCGGCAGCCGTGGTCTGGAACGTCGTCACCTGGTACCTGGGACTGCCCTCCTCCTCCTCGCATGCACTGGTGGGCGGGGTGCTGGGCGCGGCGATCCTTTCCAGCGGATTTGCGGTGGTGCGGCTGCCGGGGCTGCTCAAGATCATGATTGCGCTCCTCATCACGCCTCCGCTCGGCATGCTGGCCGGGTGGCTGGTGATGCGCCTCACGCTGCGGGCCTCGCGCGGTGCCAATCCCTCCATCAACCGCGTCTTTAAGGCGCTGCAGATCGTCACCCTCGTCGGCCTGGCCTTTGGCCACGGCTCGAACGATGCGCAGAAGACGATGGGCGTGATCACCATGGGGCTCTTGGCCGGCGGCCTCATCCCCACCTTTCACGTGCCCACCTGGGTCATCCTGGTGAGTGCCTCGGCCATCGCCCTGGGCACCTCGCTGGGCGGATGGCGGCTGATCAAGACGCTCGGCGGGCGAATCTTCCGCATTCGCCCCATCCATGGATTCACCTCGCAAGTGGCCGGCGCCGCGGTGATCGTCGGGGCCTCGATCCTGGGCGGTCCGGTCTCCACCACCCAGGTGATGAGCTCGGCCATCATGGGTGTTGGCGCCGCCGAACGCCTGGGCAAGGTGAATTGGCTGATCCTGCGCGACCTGGCGTTGGCCTGGGTCCTCACCATCCCCACCACCGCGCTCCTGGCCGCGGCGGTTTACCTCATCTGCTGGGGCCTCTAACGCGGGCCTGCGCTCCAGCCAGCTTCTCGAAATAAACCCCAGCGTGAATAACAGGAACGGCGGAGGCCTGCTCCGCCGTTCTTGTGTGGTGTTGGGTTGGCCGCGGGTTAGCGAGGCATTGCCAGGAACCGCTTGGCGTGACCCGTGGCGGTTTCCAGCGCCTGCGGCCCGGCGGCAATCCACACCACGTCCGGGTCGCTCGCTCGAAACCAGTTGGCCTGATGGCGCACCAGGCGCCGCGTCGCGCGGCGGATTTCCGTGCGGCATTCCTCCAGGCTGAGCTGCCCCTGCACGTGGCGCGCAATCTCTCGATAACCGAGGGCGGACAAGGCAGGCAAGTCAGGCGAGAAGCCGTGCGAGAGCAGCCCGCGCACTTCTTCCACCCAGCCTGCGGCGAGCATGGTCTCGATGCGTTCATCCGCGCGCGCGTACAATTCCTCGCGCGGCATCCTCAGCCCCAGGCACAGCGTGCGGAAGCCCATCCGCATGCGTGTGCGCAGGGCCGAGAAGGGATGCCCGGTGAGATAGATCACCTCCAGCGCGCGCATCACGCGCCGCACATTGCGCGGGTCGATTGTGGCGGCGGCCTGCGGATCGCGCACCTGTAGTTCGCGGTGAAGCGCCAAGGCACCCTCGCGTTCAGCGCGCGCCGCCAGTTCCGCGCGCAATGCCGGATCGGGCGGGGTGCGTGGAATGACCCAACCTTCGAGCAGCGCACGCAGGTACTGGCCGGTGCCCCCCACCAGCAGCGGCACGTGGCCGCGGGCGTGGATGCCGGCAATGGCCCGCAGCGCTTCTTCCTTATACTCGGCCAGGCTCCACGGCCGATCGACCTCGGTCACGTCAACAAGGTGGTGTGGGACGGCCGAGCGTTCTTCGCGGGTCGGCTTGGCCGTGCCAATGTCCAGGCTGCGGTAGAGCAGACGCGAGTCGGCGGAGACGATTTCGCCGGCCACGCGCGCGGCCAGCCCAAGCGCCAGCGCGCTCTTGCCGACGGCCGTCGGCCCAACGACGGCGATCAGCGGTTGCAGGGGGAGATGCGCGTCGCGCGGTTGGGGTGGGCGGGCGTCAGGCATGGGCAGGCTGCGCGGCCGCCAAGCGGTCGCCGCGCACAGAATTCTCAATGATCTCGAGGCGCGCCGTTTCGCCGCCCAGCCCGAATTCGATCGCCACCCCGTCGATGGGCCAGTCCGCCTCCAGGTGCTCGTTGGCTGCCAGGTCGTGCTGGGCGGAAGCGATGAGATAGGCCTGCTGGGTGGCGGTCAGAGACTCCTCCGGCGGGCCAAAGGTGCGGCTGCCGCGCGTTTTGACCTCGATGAAGACCCGCAGGCCGCCCTGGCGGGCAACAATGTCGAGCTCCCCGCAGGGCGTGCGCACGGTGCGCGCGAGGATCTGCGCGCCCCGCTCCACAAGCGTCCGACACGCCAGCGCGGGGAGGCGCTGGCCCAGCCGCCGCGCGTGCCTGCTCACACCCGCACTCGCACGCGGCGCCACCAGCGCGCGAGCGGCCCCGGCCGGCGCGGGCGGGCCTCGCCGATGACGCGCGCGTAGGCCTCCTGCAACAAGTCCACCGTGCGCCGGATGTCGTAGTCTTCCGCGGTCCGGCGCGCACCGCGCCGCAGCCGCGCCCGCAAATCGCGGTCGCCGGCCATGCGCGTCATCATGGCGCTCAGCTCGGCCAGGTCGTCGTCGGCCAGCAGCCCATTGGTCTCGTGCTCGATCATGTCGTCGATGCCGGGCGAGTGGATGCCCACGGCCGGCAATCCGGCGGCCATGCTTTCGATGATCGTCAGCGGGTGGACCTCGGTGATCGAAGCGGTCACGAAGAAATCCGCCGCCGCCAGGTGCGCCGGCATCTCCTCATAGGGGATGCCGCCCAGGAAGTGCACCCGCCCGGTCAGGCGTGCATCCGCTACCTGAGCCTCGAGGTTCTCGCGCTCCGGCCCGCTGCCGATGAGTACCAGGTGCAACCCGGGCCATGCGGCGGCCGCGCCACGCACCGCGCGCAGCAGAAAAGCGAGGTTCTTCTCCGGGCCCAGGCGCCCGACATACACGCCCAGCACGTCGCTCTGGGCGATGCCTAGCTGGCGGCGCAGGTCGGAGGGCAGCGCCTGACGAAACGGTTCGAGATCGACTCCGTTGGGCAGGATTTCGATCGGCGTAGTCACGCCCAAGCCGCGCAGGACCTGCGCGACGCTGTACGAGGGGCTGATGACCATGGCGCACTCGCGGCAAAAGGAGGGGAAGTAGGCTTGCAGGATGGCTTGGGTGAGCGGTTCAGGCATGAGCGGCAGGTAGTACTGGGCATACAGGTCGTAGCGCGTGTGATTGGTGAAGATCACGGGTTGCCCGAGCGGGCGTGCGTAACGCAATCCCAAACGCCCCGAGACGAATGGGTGGTGGGCGTGCAAGATGTCCATCCGTTCGAACTGCTGGCGCACGCGCCCGGGATAGCGCAGGCCGAGCGAGTATCCGGTGTCGGACAGCGGCAACCCCGGCGAGCGAAAGACATTCGGTTCGTCGTCGAGGTAGTCCTCTTCTCCAAAGGTAAAGACCGCCACTTCGTGCCCGGCCGCCTCCAGGAAGCGCTTGGTCAGGGCGATGTGGTTGGTCACACCGCTGATGTGCGGCTTGTAGAGATCCGTCAGCATTCCGATGCGCAGGGGGGGTGAGGTCATCCGTTCAATCGTAGTCGTGTGGCCGGAGCGCGTCAAGCGCGAGGCAGGACGCAGCTCACAATCCCTGATGGGCAAGTGGGTGGAGGGCGTGAAGAGGTGCTTTCCCCCACGTGGGAAGAGTACCTCCCGTCGGCCGGGTGCGAGGACCCCGAGAATCGGGCGCGGCCGGTCGGAATACCCCGCGGAATGCGGCCGGAATTGGGGCTGAAGTTGACAAACTCGCGTCACATGCATATAATTACCCTAATACCTACAACCTGCCCTGGAGGGACCCGCCGGCCGGCGCACGCCGATCCACCCAACGCCGCGCAGGTGGGGCCAGGCACCCAACAACCGAGCGCACCATCCTCTTCCACTGGGTACAGCGCAACCGACGTGCTGTGGTGTGCGTGTAATTCCCGCTAGCTTGAATGCGAGTCGTTTGTCCGAAGCAGGCCTCGACCTGGGGCCAGGGGGCGTCGAACACCGCAACGCCTCATGAGCGAAGGGAGGTGGTCAGCAGACTGGTAGAACGGCTGCAAGGCCTCGCGGCCTTGCCACGGGAGAGCGTTTCGACACGCATCATTCGAGATCGACCGAACAAGCACGTTGATTCGCCATGCACCAGAGGAGGAGGAACTCCCATGAAGGCACGCCGTATTCTGACTGCGCTCTTTGTGTTCAGCATCCTGTTGGTCGCTTGCGGGAAGGCCACGCCCGCACCGACGGAAGTCTGCGCCGCCGACGCCGGTGGATGCGCCGTATTCGCCGCCGGTGAGCCGATCAAGATCGGCTTTGCCGGCCCGATGAGCGGTGACGTCTCCGCCTTCGGCATCGATGCCATGCAAGGCATCGGCATCGCCATGACGGACTCGGGCAAGTTCGAAGGCCATGCGTTTGAGCAGGTTGCGGAAGACGACCAGGCCTCGCCTGAGGTCGCCGCCGCAGTCGCCCAGCGCTTCGCCTCCAACCCGGCCGTGGTGGCTATCGTCGGCCACTTGTTCTCGGGCGCAACCAATGCCGCCATGCCCATCTACGCCGGCGCATTCCTGCCGATGATGTCGCCCTCGGCCACGCGCATTGATCTGACCACGCAGGGCAACCCGGTCTTCAACCGCGACGTGGGCAACGACAAGGTTCAGGGTGAGTTGGCGGCCACGTTGGTCTACAAGAATCTGGGCCTCAAGAAACTGGCCATCATCCACGACGGCGGGGCCTACGGCCTTGGCTTGGCCGAACGCGCACGCGATGTGTACACCTCATTCGGCGGTACGGTCGTCGCCTTCCAGGGAATCGAGGTCGGCGGCACCGACTACAGCGCGGTCTTGGCCGATGTCGCGTCCAAGGGTCCGGAAGCCATCTTCTTCGGCGGCTACACCGGGGAAGGCGCGGTGATCGCGAACCAGAAGGCCGGCGCTGGCATGGGGGCCATCCCGTTCATCAGCGATGACGGCATCTACGGTTCGCAGTTCATCGATCTGGCGGGAGCCAACTCCGAAGGGGTGTACTGCACATCGGCCGGCCGCCCCGCGGCGTCGACCGCAGTAGCGGACTTCGACGCGAAGTACCTGGCCGCCTACGGCGTCCCCACCGGCTCGCTCTCGCCCTATAGCTGGTACAGCTATACCGCAGCTGCGGTACTGGTGGATGCGATCAAGAAGACGGCTTTTGTCGGCGGTGACGGCAAGCTGTACATCCCGCGCGACGCTCTGGTGAAGGCCGTTCGCGGCACCTCAGGCTTCCAGGGGTTGATCGGTACCATCACCTGCGACGCGACCGGCGAGTGCGGCACGGGTGGATTCGCGATGTACGGAGTTCAGTCAGGCGCTTGGGTCGAATTGCCCGCGGATTTCAAACCCTCCTAAGCGCACGTGTGCGTTCTCACGGCTGGTAGGGTGAGGCTGCCTCACCCTACCAGCTTGTTCTGAAGAGGATCCGTCACCGGCAGCCTGTCCACGTCCCGTCAAGGCATAGCCCCATGCCCGAGAGCGCCTTACCCGCCCGCACCCGCAAGCGCATCACCCCCTACCAGATTGCCCAGGTTGTGATTGGCCTGGGCTTCATTGCCTTCGTCGGCTGGCGCCTGTACGAAGTGCTCGTCGTGGAGCATGCCTACGGCCCCGACACCTGGCTCAAGTTCGCCATTTCGGGTTTGATCATCGGAAGCGTCTACGCCCTCATCACCATCGGCTACACCCTGGTGTACGCCATCCTGCGCATGATCAACTTCGCTCACAGCGAAGTGTTCATGGTGGGCGCCTTCGCCGGATTCTTCGTTTTCGAAGCCCTCAAATCGATCGCGGTCGGTCCCAGCGGCCGCCCATTCATCGAGCTCTATCCCGTTCCTTCGATCATCTTGGGTTTTGCGGCGGGCATCGCCACCTCGATGGTCACCGGCGTGACCCTGGAGCGAATCGCCTATCGCCCCTTGCGCGGGGCTCCGCGGCTCGTGCCGCTCATCAGCGCAGTCGGCGCCTCAATCTTTCTGCAGAACGCAGCTCAATTGATGTTCGGCCCGCAGCGCCGGACTTTTGTTAACCTGCCGGCCCTCGACCGCAACCTGGGATGGACCTTGACCGTGGGCGGCAAGCCGGTCCTCATCACCTACACCGGCGTATTCACCTTTCTCCTGGCCATCGTGCTGCTGGTCTCGCTGTACCTCATTGTGCAGCGCACGCGCCTTGGGCGCGCGATGCGCGCGGTCTCCGAGAACAAGCAGACCGCCGCGCTGATGGGCATCGACGTGGATGGCGTCATCTCGCGCACCTTCGCCATCAGCGGCGTCTTGGCTGGCGCGGCGGGCGTCATGTGGGGAATTCACTACGGCCAGATCCACGCTTACGTCGGCTTCATCCCTGGCATCAAGGCCTTCACGGCGGCGGTGCTGGGCGGTATCGGCAATATTCCGGGCGCGATGCTCGGCGCGATGACCCTCGGCCTCATCGAGTCCCTCGGCCCCGGCGGCCTGGGGATGGACTTCCAGTTGAAGGATGTTATCGCCTTCTCCATCCTGGTCCTGGTCCTTATCTTCCGCCCCTCGGGCATTCTGGGCGAAGTGCTGAGCGAGGAGAAGCTATGATCGCCTCCGACCTTCGCCAGGGGCTTCGCTCCGGAACGCTGCTCGCCGTCGTGGTAGTGTTCCTCTTTCTTATTGGAGCCACCACGACCCTCGCCGACATCTTCGCTAACGCGCTCAAGCTGGATCGCGGGGTGAGCTTGCAGGCCGTGCTGGGTCTGCTTGCGTTGTGGGCCGGGTCGCAAGCGGCCAAGGTCTCTCTTGATGAGAAACGACCGAGCTGGCTGCGCACAGTGCTGCGGGCCGGCGTGGCAGGTTTGTCAGCCGGGCTGGTCATCGGCCTGACCATATTGCTGACCCTGCGCCTGCACGAGCAGGGCGTCAACCTGCGAACATATCTCTACCAGCTTTCGCCCGCCTCGCTCACTCTGTGGTCACTGGGGCGATCGCCCAACGCGGCCGCGCTCTTCCACGTGCTCCTGCCCGTGGCGGGGTGCGTGCTGGGTGCGGTATTGGCGCGCGGTTTCAAAGATGCGGCCTGGCGCGGTCCTGCGAGCCGGCGCCTCGGCGCGATACGCGAGGCGATCACGCGGCCAGTCGCAAACGCGGCTCGCACCCGCTGGGGTCGCATCCTGCTGTATGCCGCACTCGGCGCCGTGCTCGTCCTGCTGCCGATGAGCCTCAACAACTACTGGAACTTTACCCTCGGCACGGTGGGCATCTACGTGCTCATGGGCTTGGGGTTGAACGTCGTGGTCGGTCTGGCGGGCCTGCTCGATCTGGGTTACGTCGTGTTCTTCGCCGTCGGGTCCTACACGATCGGGTTGCTCACCGCACCCACCCCTCACCACCTGATGTGGGGGTTCTGGCTCGTCCTGCCCATTGCGGTCCTGCTGGCCGCACTCATCGGAGTCCTGCTCGGCATCCCGGTGCTCCGCCTGCGCGGCGATTACCTGGCCATTGTTACCCTGGGTTTCGGTGAGATTATCCGCGTCTTGCTCAAGGCCGAAGCGCTGGCGTCCTTTTCGAACGGTCCACGCGGCATCCCCTCCATCGCCCAACCCTCGTTCTTCGGCCTGCCCTTCAACAGCGACCGCGACTTCATGTACATGATCATCCTGAGTGTACTGCTGGTGATATTCCTGACCAACCGCCTGCAGAACTCCCGCGTGGGGAGGGCCTGGATTGCCATCCGCGAGGACGAAACGGTGGCCCGGGCCATGGGCATCAACACTCTTACCTCCAAACTCCTGGCGTTTGGCATCGGCGCCGCGTTCGCCGGGCTGGGCGGCGTGCTCTTCGCATCGCGCTCCCAGTTCACCGGACCGGACGACTTCAACCTCATGGTGTCGATCAACGTGCTCGCGGTGGTGATTGTGGGTGGGATGGGTAGTATTCCCGGCGTGATCGCGGGAGCCTTCGTGCTCAAGGGGCTGCCGGAGGTGCTGCGCGAGTTGGATGCCTACCGCATTCTGTCCTTCGGCGCGCTGCTCGTCGCGATGATGGTGCTCCGCCCGGAGGGTCTCATCCCCTCAACCCGCCGGCGGCTCGAAATGCAGGAGGCGCGCGAGGCGGAGTCGCCGCCCGCCACGCCTGTCTCTCCCCCGGCTCGAGGAGGGGCAGCATGAACGGCCTGCTCAATATCCGCCAGCTCACGAAACATTTCGGCGGCCTGCTGGCTGTCGACCGGCTCGACCTGGTCGTCCCGGAAAAGTCCATCGTCAGCGTGATCGGGCCGAACGGCGCCGGCAAGACCACGCTCTTCAACTGCATTTCCGGGTTTTACGACATCGACTCGGGCGAGATGGAGTTTGCGGGCGAACTGCTTAACGGCCTCACGCCGGACGCGGTCGTGCGGCTGGGGATTGCCCGCACCTACCAGAACATTCGCTCCTTCCCGAACATGTCGGCGGTCGAGAACGTGCTGGTGGGCATGCACAGTCACCTGCGTACGGGAGCGATCGGCGCTGCGCTGCACCTGCCGGGCGCCATGCGCGAAGAATCCCAGGCGCTGGGCAAGGCCCTCTCGCTCCTGGAATACGTCGGCTTGAAGGGCAAGGCCGACACACTCGCGCGCAACATGCCTTATGGCGAACAGCGTCGTCTCGAAATCGCGCGCGCGCTGGCCAGCCAGCCCAGGCTGATCTTGCTCGACGAACCGACGGCCGGAATGAACCCGCGCGAGACGAGCGAAACGACGGCACTCGTCAAGAGACTGCGCGATGACTTGGGCATCACGGTCTTGCTCATCGAGCACGACATGCGCGTCGTGATGGAGATTTCCGAGCGTGTGACGGTCCTGGATTACGGCGTAAAGATATCGGAGGGGACGCCGCACGAGGTCCAGCACGATCGGCGAGTCGTGGAAGCCTACCTGGGTCGCGGGGCGGCAGCCGGCCTCGAGTCTCCAGCCCCCGCGTGAACGCCGAGGAGCCCGCGATGCCCCTTTTGGAAGTCCGCGACGTCCACACCTACTACGGCAATATCCATGCCCTCAAAGGCGTGTCGCTCACGGTCGAGAAGGGTGAGATCGTCACCCTGATTGGCGGCAATGGCGCGGGCAAGACGACGACCTTGCGCACGATTTGCGGCTTGCTCAAGCCACGGTCGGGCAACATCGTGCTGGACGGGAAGGACTTGTCCCGCACCAAGGCCCACGAGATCGTCAACCTGGGTGTGGCCATGGTCCCCGAAGGACGAGGCGTGTTCTCGCGCCTGACCGTGGCCGAAAACTTGGATCTGGGGGCCTACACCCGCTCCGACCGCGGCGCCATCCGCCAGGACTTGGACATGGTGCTGCGCCTTTTCCCGCGCCTCAAGGAGCGCTTCAAGCAGGTGGCGGGCACGCTGAGCGGCGGCGAACAGCAAATGCTGGCCACCGCCAGGGCCCTCATGGCTCACCCGCGTCTGCTGCTGATGGACGAGCCTTCGATGGGCCTGGCTCCGATCCTGGTCGAGAGCATTTTCGACACGCTGCGCGAGGTCAACCGCGAGGGCACAACCATCCTGCTCGTCGAACAGAATGCGCACATGGCGCTGCAGTTGGCCAACCGCGGCTACGTGCTGCAGACCGGCCAGATTGCCTTGGCCAAATCGGCAGAAGCGCTGCAGCGCGATCCAATGGTTCGCAAGGTCTATCTCGGGATCGATTGACCTGGCAAGTCCAGGTCGGTCTCGGCCCCCGGTTCCTCTGAACACAAGCTCCCCGCCGCAAAAGACCGGCGGGGAGCTTGCTTCCGTCCCCGGGCTGCCTGGGTTACACTCGGTCGCGGGAGAACATCATGGCCGTTGAAGTCATCACCATCGGCACGGAATTGTTGCTTGGCGATATCCTCGACAGCAACGCCCAGTTCATTGCGCGCGCGCTGCGCGAGGCGGGCATCGATCTCTTTTGGAAGACGACCGTCGGCGACAACCCCGAACGCATCGCCGAGGCGGTGCGCCTCGCGCTGTCACGCGCCGAAGCAGTCATCACCACCGGGGGCTTGGGGCCTACTGTGGACGATCCGACTCGCGAGGCCGTGGCGCGCGCCACGGGACGCCCACTCGAGTTCCGCCCCGAGTTGTGGCAGGAGATCCAGGACCGCATGGCGCGCTGGGCGCGCGTTACGCCGGAAACCAACCGCCGCCAGGCGTACATGCCGCAGGGGGCGACGGTCCTTGCCAATCCGGTGGGCACGGCGCCCGGCTTCATCGTCGAGACGGAGCGCAGTTGCGTGCTCACGCTGCCCGGCGTGCCGCGCGAAATGCAGCACATGCTGGGCGAGGCGGTTATTCCCTATATGTGCCGCCGGCTCGGCGTGCGGGCAATGTTCCGCTCGCGCGTGTTGCACGTGGCGGGCGTCGGTGAGGCGGCCATCGACGAGAAGATCGGCGAATTCGAGGCGCTCGGCAACCCCACCGTCGGCCTGGCCGCGCACAACGGGATCATCGATGTGCGCATCACGGCCAAGGGCGAACGGGAGGCCGAGCTTGCAGCCGAGATTGGCCGGCTCGAAGCGGAGATCCGGCGGCGCCTGCCGGAGGCTGTGTTTGGTGCCGATGATGAAACGCTGGAGGGGGTCACGCTGCGCAGGGCGGCTGAGAGGGGTGCCCGCGTCGCGGTTGTTGAATGGGGCACCGGCGGAAAACTCGGCGGGCGATGTGCAGCCGCGGGGTTCTCGGAGACGTTCGCGGGCGGCCTCACGCTGCCCGGGTTGGCCGCGAGCCTCGAGAAGGTGGAGCAGGAGACGCGCCGCTGGATGGATACGCGCGGTGCGACGATCGGCGTAGGTCTCTCGGTGCGTGCTGCCTCGCCCGTGTCCGAAATCTCTATCCTTCGCCTCGCGCCGGGCGAGCGCGAGGCGAAGGCGCGCACGTTTGGCGGCCCGCCGCCAAGCGCCGACCGCTGGGCGGTGAACACGGCTCTATACCTGCTATGGCGCAGTTTGCAGGAGAAGGACTCGGCGAGTGCTTGACACTCCCGGGCGCCTAGATATAATCGCGTGGCACGCGGGTGTAGCCAAGTGGCAAGGCACTTGCTTCCCAAGCAAGGATTCGCGGGTTCGAATCCCGTCACCCGCTCAAACCCCTTGTTTTGACCTGAATCTCGCGC
>Ga0315293_10000633_pt1 | contig 33204 bp, 26 predicted proteins | sample YL17G13_20_MG_FD_203071 | JGI IMG/M metagenome (GOLD analysis project Ga0315293, IMG submission 203071) | Sediment microbial communities from Yellowstone Lake, YNP, Wyoming, USA - YL17G13_20 | ecosystem: Environmental > Aquatic > Freshwater > Lake > Sediment | place: USA: Wyoming | collected... | reverse complement strand
CAAGTCGTTCGAATACCGGAAAGAAGGCAAGCTCTATCGTTTTGATGTCGCGACTCACAAGGCGACGGAGATCGGTCCGGCCCCGGTCGAGGCCCCTCACGGCGGCCGTATGGGCGCCGGACCCGCCCGGGGACGCCAGTTCGACTCGGCGGTTTCTCCGGACAAGAAACTCAAGGCCTTCTACCGCGACCGAAACCTTTGGCTGAGCGATGCCGACGGCCTGAACGAGTTCGCCGTGACGATCGACGGGAACGAAAAGACGCGAACCAAGAACGGCACCGCGAGCTGGGTCTACGGCGAAGAGCTGGACCAGAATACGGCCATGTGGTGGTCGCCCGACAGCACGAAGATCGCCTATTACCGTTTCGACGAGAGCAAGGTGCCGGATTACTTCCTGCAGATGGACCAGACCAAGCTTTACAGCAAGGCCGATATCGAGGCCTATCCCAAGGCGGGTGAGCCGAACCCCACCGTCGATATTTTTGTCTACGATGCGGCGGCGAAGACGACGGTCAAGGTCGACGTTCGGGACGGGAAACCTTTCGACGATGCGGTCGTTGGGCACTACGCCTATCACGTCGTATGGTCGCCCGACGGGAGGGAGTTGCTCTTCAACCGGACCAACCGGAGGCAGAACGTCCTGGAACTCACGGCTTGCGATCCGGCGACGGGCAAGTGCCGCGTCGTTGTCCGCGACGAATGGCCGGCAAGCTGGGTCGAGAACAACCCGGAAATGAGGTTCCTCAAGGACGGCCGGCGCTTCATTTGGCTTTCGGAGCGGAGCGGCTGGAAGAACTATTACCTTTATGAGCTTGGCGGCAAGCTCCTGGCGACCCTCACGAACCACCCCTTCGAGGTCGCCGGCATCTCGCTGGTGGATGAGAAGGCGGGTTGGCTGTATTACACGGCCCGGAGCGGCTACAATCGTATGAAACTTCAGCTCCACCGGGTCGATCTGAAGGGCAAGAAGGACAAACGACTGACGGACCCGGCCTTCAATCATACCGTGAACGTGGCGCCGAACGGAAAGCATTTCGTCGACGTCGCCCAGACCCATGATGTGCCGCCGGTGACGCGCCTGATGGACGCCTCCGGGAAGGTCGTCGCGGAGCTGGCCAAGAGCGACATGACGAAGTTCGACCAGATCGGATTCAAGAAGGCCGAGCTCCTCAAGTTCAAGGCCGCCGACGGTGGCATGGAGCTTTACGGGATGCTCAGCTACCCGTCTAATTTCGATCCCGGCAAGAAATACCCGCTCCTCGTCAACGTCTATGCCGGCCCGGCCACGAACGGCGCGCGCGAAACGTTCATGACGCCCAATCCGCTTGCGGAATACGGCTTCCTCATCGCTTCCTTTGACTCGCGGAGCGCCGGCGGCCGCGGCAAGAAGTTTATCGACGCTATCTATCTCCATCTCGGCGTCGTCGAAATGGACGACCAGGCGGCGGGCGTGAAGTCGTTCGGGGACCGGCCGTACGTGGACAAGGGCCGCGTCGGGATCTACGGCACATCTTATGGCGGATATTCGTCGGTGATGTGCCTGCTCCGGCATCCGGACGTTTTCGCGGCCGCGTGCGCCCAGTCTGCCGTAACGGGATGGAACCATTACGACAGCATCTACACCGAACGCTACATGTGGATCCCGCAGGAGAATAAGGACGGTTACGAAGCCGGCAGCGTCATGAAATATGTCAACGATCTCAAGGGCCGGCTGATGATCTATTACGGGACGGCGGACAACAACGTCCACCCCAATAACTCGATGCAACTCATCCAGGCCCTGCAGAGGGCGGGCAAGAGCTTCGAAGTGCAGGTCGGGCCCGATGCCGGGCATTCTTCGCTCCGCCAGGACCGTATGATGGAGTTCTTCATCGAGAACCTGGTTATGAAATAAACCCCGGCCGGTCGCTCCCGGGCAAAGATCCTCGCGCATGGAATGGTTTTCGTCCTGAGCATCGGGGGCTGGAAGAGGACAAAAAAACCTTGACAAAAGCCGGAGACGGCCTTATTTTATAAACGGTGAACAAAATGGTAAACAGAATACGGAAAGAGCTGACGGAAAGGCAGGGCGGGGTCCTCAAGGCCATCGAGTGCTTCGTCCTGGAGCACGGGTTCGCGCCGACGGTCCGGGAGCTGGCCGGGCTCCTCGGCATCCCCAACCCCTCGGCCGCCTTCAAGCACATGGTGAGCCTGGAGCGGAAGGGCTACCTCAGGCGCGAGGGCGGGGAGCTGCGCCTGGCCGGGCTCCCGACGGTGGGGGAGAACCAGGTCCGGGTGCCGCTGGCCGGCCTCGTTCCGGCGGGCTCGCCGCGTGAGTCGTTCGACGTCTCGGGCGAGGCGATGGACATCCCGGCCTGGATGGTGGGGCGTCGGCGCGGCAACGTTTTCCTGATCCGGGTGGCCGGGAAGAGCATGATCGATGCCTACATCGACGACGGCGACCACGTGCTCCTGGAGCGGACCGACGCCGTGAACTCGGGTGAGATGGTCGTCGCCCTCCTCGAGGACGGGTCGGTGACGTTGAAGAGGCTTCGGAAGGAGGACGGCAAGGTCTTCCTCATGCCCGAGAACCCTGCCTTCCAGCCCATCGAGATCAGCGGGGGAAAGGTCCTCGGCCGGGTCATCGGGGTCTTGAGGAAATATTGAATTGATGTAACCGTAAGCTTTAGCCTGCGTCTTCAAGACGCAACCTGAAGGCTGCGTCTACATCCGAAGACGCCGGAAGGACCGGGCCGACCGAGACAAGAGAGATCGAGCCATGGGCGATTCTGACGAACGACCTGTGACGAACGACCAGCGACGAGCAGCGTATGCCGAACGGGGCGCGACGAACGGCGGACGGTCCGCGCACAACCGCCGTTACGTCGTCCATGTCGATATCGATGCGTTCTTTGCGTCCGTCGAGGTCCTCCTCGACCCGTCCCTCAAGGGCAAGCCGGTCATCGTCGGCGGCCTGCCCCACGAGAGGGGCGTGGCCTCGACCTGCTCCTACGAGGCGCGGAAGTACGGCGTCCGTTCCGGCATGCCCCTGCGCAAGTGCTTCCAGCTCTGCCCGCAGGGGACCTTCGTCCGCGGCAACTACCGGGTCTACGAGGCGTTCTCCGAGAAGTTCTTCCGCGTCCTTCATTCCTACACGCCCGATGTCGAGGAGGCCTCCCTCGACGAGGCCTACCTCGACCTGACGCGCTGCCGGCCGCTCTATCCCTCGTTCACCGCGGCGGCCCGGGACATGAAGCGCCGGGTGGAGAAGGAGATGGGGATCACGGTCTCGGTGGGTGCGGCCCCGAACAAAATTATGGCCAAGCTGGCGACGCGGATGGCCAAGCCGGCCGGGTTCTTCGAGGTCCCGGCGGGCGGGGAGGAGGACTTCCTGCGCGGCCTGGACATCTCGGACCTCCCGGGCATCGGGCCCAAGGCCCAGGTCGTCCTGCGCATGCTCAACGTCCAGAGGATCGGCGACCTCTGGGGCCTGCCGCGGCCGACCCTCCGCTCGCTCTTCGGCGCGGGCGGCGAGGAGATCTACCTCCAATCGCGCGGCATCGACGCCCGGCCCATCGTCACGCGCTCCGAGCCCAAGTCGGTCTCCCGCGAGACGACCTTTCTCCAGGACCTCTGGGACGAACGTCTGCTCCTGGCCCACCTGGCCTACCTCTGCGACCGGCTGACCCTGGCCTTGCGCGAGGACCATCTTTACGCCCATGTCATCGAGGTCAAGGCCCGCTACTCGGACTTCCGGACCGAGATCAAGCGGAGGCTCGTCGTCATGCCGCTCCAGGAGATGGGGAAGATCTACAAGATCGCCGAGGAGCTCTTCCGGGAGCTCTTCACCTCGTCGCGGCTGGCCCTCCGGCTCATCGGCGTCAAGGCCGCGGAGCTTGTCAAGTCGCGGCCGCTCGCCCTCTTCGAGCCATACTCCGAGCGCCAGGAGCGGCTGGGGCAGGCGCTCGACCGGGTGCGCGGCAAGTACGGCTTCGGCTCCGTGCTTACCGTGCGGGAGAGGATGCTCGATTCGGTCTATGACTTCGAACCGCGGCGGGGCTTCATCCTCAAGACCGCCTCCTTGACGAAGTAAGCGAGGGATTCCACTTTTGTCGTGATGACCATGATAGACGTATCGGCACTCGAAGGCGGGAAGAGGATGTGATCATGTTCGTTCCCCTGCGCGTGCATTCCGTTTTCAGCAAGGGCAAGGGCGGCCTGACCGTCGCGGAGGCCGTGTCCTGGGCCGTGGAGAGAGGTCTCCCGGCAGCCGCCCTCACGGACATCGGCAATTTCTACGGCTGGGGGAAGTGGAAGAGGGCCGCGGCCGGGGCGGGGATCAAGCCTGTTTTCGGCTGTGAGCTCGAGATCGGGGGGAGGAGGTTCGTGTTCCTGGTGAAGAGCCGGGAAGGATACTGGAATCTTATGGAAGCCTTCAACCGGAAGGAGGTGCGGAGCGCCGACGGGCTGGTCGCGCTCTACTTCCCCGGGGGAAACGGGGCAGGGGCGAACGGCGGGGTCGGCGCCGTCGAGAGGGGCGTTCCAGACGGCAGGAACGGAGAGAAGCGAAGTGCCGGGTTCGGTGCCGGGAGCGTGAACGGGAGAAAAGGCGGCGGGGGGGGAGCCGCAGTCGCGGCGGACGGGGTTGACGAGATCGGCCTTCCCGAAGTCCTGCGTGCGTCCGGCGGCCTCTACATAGGGGCTGATTTCTCGAACTTCCGGACCGCATCCGCTCTGGCCCGCTCGTCCGGCCTGCCCCTCGTCTGGGCCAACCCGCTCAAGTTCACGACGAGCCCGGAGCGGCTCATCCTCCTTCACGCCATCGAGAAAAAGGTTCCTTTCCCGCCGGAACGCGAAAAGCTCACCCCAAAGATCGGGCTCTTCGGCCCGGACCAGGAGGCTTTGGCCGTCCGGCGGTTCGGCGCGGAAGCGAAGGAGGCCCTCAAGCGCACATTCGAGGCTGCCGAGAGATGCGCCTTCGCCTTCGAGGACATCGTGCCCCACCTTCCCACGGATATTTTTCCCAAGACCCTGCGCGAGACGGTCATGGCCCGGCTGACCGCGGCCAAGGACCTCTCCTGGAAGGAACGCCAGCGGGCCCGCCGCGAGCTGGGCGTCGTCGAAAGCTCCGGCTTCGGGCCGTACTTCCTCATCGTTCACGACGTCGTCGAGTTCGCCCGCCGCCGCGGCATCCTCCACAACCTGCGCGGCTCCGGTGCCTCGTCCTACCTGGCCTACCTGCTCGGCGTCTCCCATGTCAGCCCCATCGAGTTCGACCTCTACTTCGAACGCTTCCTGAACAAGGGCCGGCCCGACCCGCCCGACATCGACATCGACTTCGACTCGCGGCGCCGGGATGAGGTCCTGACCTACGTCCTTGAGAGGTACGGCCGCGGCGGGACGGGGGCGGCCTTCGTTTGCAGCCTGAAGAATTTCGGCGCCCGCTCCGCCCTTTATGAGACCGCCCGGGCCTTCGGCGTCCCGCCGGACGAAGCTCGCTCCATGACCAAGCACGTCCCTTTCTTCGCGGAGCCCGATTTCCTGAGGCGGGATGCGCCCGCTTCGGGCTATCTTGATGTCTGGAAGATGGCCGCCGAATTGGACCGCGTCTATGCCGAGATCTCGCTCCATGTGGGCGGCGTCATCCTGACACCCGCGCCGGTCGAACGCTACCTGCCGCTCGAGGAGTCGGCCAAGGGGCTCCTAATGTGCCACTTCGACAAGGACGTCGTCGAGGACCTCCGGCTCATCAAGCTCGACCTCCTCTCGGTGAGGGGTCTGGCCGCGATCTCGGAGACGAAGGAGAAGCTCGGGCTCCGGGGAATTCCCGCCGGCGATGCCGCGGTCTACAGGATACTCGGCGAAGCGCGGACGATCGGCTGCTTCCAAGTGGAGAGCCCGGCCATGATGAACCTCCTGCGCCGGATGAAGCCGCGGACCGTCTTCGAGCTCACCCAGGCCCTGGCCATCATCCGGCCCGGACCGACCGAAAGCGGGATGAAGGAGGCCCTGCTTCGCAGCCGCGAGGGGAGGGCCGCGTCACGAGACCCTTTCCTCGAGAAGGTCCTTCCCGAGACGGGCGGCATCCTGCTCTACGAGGAGCAGGTCATGCAGATTGCCGAACGCGTGGCCGGGATGCCTCCCGAGGAGGGCGATCTTCTTCGACGGAGCCTCAGGAAGAAGGGGGGCGACCCGGCCCTCCGGGAGAGGTTCGTCCGGGAGGCGAAGGAGCGCGGTTACACGGCCGGGGAGGTCGAGAAGCTCTGGCAGACCATGGAGAAGTTCTCGTCCTACGCCTTCAACAAGGCCCACAGCGCCTCATACGCCAACATGGCTTACCAAGCCGTTTATCTCAAGACGCATCACACGGCGCCGTACCTCGCGGCCGTGCTCAACGCGGGCGGCGGCTATTACGGCCTCGAGGAATACGTCGAGGAGGCCAAACGGCAGGGGATCCGGATCCTCGGGCCGGACGCGAACAGAAGCGGGCAAGGATTCGAGGTGGAGGACGGGGCGATCCGCGTCGGGTTCACGTCCATCAAGGGGCTGGCGGTGAAGACCGTCGGGAAGGTCCTCAAAGAGAGGACGGAGGGAGGGAAGTTCGAGTCGGTCGAGAACTTCCTCGAGCGGGTGAGCCTTTCGAAGAGCGAGCTCCTGGCGCTCATCCGGGCCGGGGTCTTCGACACGCTCGAACCGCGGCGGACGCGGCAGGTCCTCCGCTACTTTCAGGGGCTCGAGGACATGGAGCAGGTGGCGGACATCGACGACGGGGGGAAGGCGCGGATGCTTATCGACTCGCTCGGGTTCAGTCCCGCGGGCGACCCGCTCGACCTCTACGAAGGGAAGCGGCCGCCGCTCCGGATCCGGGACCTCAAGAGCCGGATGGGCAGCCTGGTCGAGCTGGTGGTGCGTGTCGTGGACGCCCGGCAGATTCCGCTCAAAGGGGGGAGCCGGTATTTCTACCTGTTCGAGGATGAGACGGGGCTCCTCGAAGGTGTGGGGGAGACGAAATGCCTGAGTTTGGGCACACCGCCGATCTGCTGCCTGAGAGGAGAGGTCCGAAACGGCGGCGGCGCCGTCAAGATCCACAACTGCACGTTTTTAAGGTCGTTTTAATGCAACTTCATTTTCTTATTGGAATCGAATAGGGTTACAAGGGCGGCTATTGACACAGATAATTAATTGTAATACATTGTATTATAGAGGTGATCCAAGGATGAAAGCGACACGCAAGGTCTTGACGGTTTCGGTCCCTCCTGAGATCGCATCCGAGTACGAACGGCTGGCGAAAAAGGAGGCCAAGAGTAGGAGCCATCTCTTCAGGGAGATGTTCCAGCTCTATAGGCAGAAAAACATAGAGAGAGAATTGTTTGCACTCCAGCGATACGGGGCGGTCAAGGCTGCAAAAAAAGGAGTCTTGACAGAAGAGGCCATCGAGAAAATCGTCCTTGAAGGCCGTTGATCTTGAAAGTCGTTTTCGACACCAATATCTTTATCTCTGCTTTTATTTTGCCCGGAGGGAGGGCAGAGGCGGCGTTCCTCGCCGCGATCGAGGCCAATTTTGAACTGCTGACGTCGACGGCAATCCTTACCGAGATGGCCGGAAAGCTGGCGGAAAAATTCGACTGGGAGGAAGAGATGGTCATTCGCGCTATCAAGCTCATCTCTTCCGCGTCGGCGGAAGTCCTTAGGACGGACCCGTCTATTCATTCCCTCTCGGACGAAGCCGACAACCGGATCCTCGAATGCGCGGTTGAGGGGAAAGCCTCCGTCATCGTTACAGGCGACAAGCACCTGCTTGCCTTACGAAGATACGGGGATATCCGGATTATGCGCCTGACGGATTTTTTAGCGATGTTAGCCGAGCGAAAGAGTCCGTCCTAAAGCTTCTTGACCTGCCGCGAGATCTTTTTTCGGATCTTATTGAACGACGGCGGCGGGCCGGTCCGGACCGGCTTTCCGTTGATGAACAGGGCGTCCGAGATCCCCCATTCGAGGAAAGTGTCCCGGTCGAGGGTACTGACAGCCTGGAAATCGACCTTGCCGCCGAATTCCGAGGCCGCGCGCTTCGCCCGTTCGATCGCCATATTCATGGCCGGGCACCAGCCGTCGATGAAGGCCGTGACGGTCACTTTTTCGGGGGCCGTCTCCGGCTTCTTCTTCTCCCGGATCCACTTGGGAGCGACGGCATCATCGGCGAAAGGTTTCCAAAGGAGGACCTGCATCCCGATCTTGTCCGCCTTCCTGTAGCCGTGTTTTCTGAACCAGGATGCCCGCATGAAGACCGGGATGGCCATTCCCCAAGCGGCCATCCCCTTAGCTCCAAGGGACTTGGCGTCCTCCTCGGCGGCTTGGAGAAGGGCTTTGCCCATTCCTCTTTTCTGAAAGTTGCCGCGCCCCTGCTTGTGACCGTGGACCCAAATACAGTAGATGAAATAAAGCCCGCGTCCTTCCAGCGGGGAGCGCTCAACGGGCGCATACTGGATCATCCCCCCGACATTTCCGGCCTCATCCAAGGCCAACTTGACCCTCAAGCCCTTCTCTTTCATCGTGTCATACCAGATTTGCTTGTGGTCTCCGGCTTCCGGCAATTCCTTGGACCAGTCCTCGAGGCAAACGAAATAGAGCTCTTTGTGTTCGTCGGTTAGGTCGATGACCTTCATGGTGTGCCTCCTTTGCGGGCTAAATATGCGTAAACTCGGCTTTGACTAATCATGTCCTTTGTATTTCTTCTCACCGGTCTCCAGCCGGAACGGGAAGCGGTTCCGGGCCGGGGGAAGGGGACACGTGGCAAAGGGCGTGAAGGCGCAGGGAGGATTATAGGCGCGGTTGAAGTTCAGGACCGTTTGATTGCCGGTATCGACCTTGAAGTCCAGGAAGCGCCCTCCGTCGTAGGTTGCCTCCCCGTTGGTTTCATCCCCGAAGACGAGGAAATAGGTCCTGCGCTCTTCGTCATCGAACGCGATAAATTCATATTCCCTTCCGGCCCAAGAGAACTTCACGGTCCCCGGCGAGATCAATTCAGACCTTTTGACGATCTTCGCTTCGACGGCGATATTTTTCGGGGCGGGATAGGGGGCAAAGACGGCCTCGATCCGGAATGCCGTTGAAGGTGGAAAGTAGTCTAAACCCGAGTAATCCTTGAAAGCTTGCGCGTTGAAATCGCGGAGGCGGACGGCATAACGGTCACCTCTCCGGATGACCCACATCCTGAAATCGCCGAGGGCCAGAGTGTCCGGGCTGGTTGAATCGCCGGCCCTGATTTCCATCCGGGCGACCTGTTTCCCGCGGCAAAAAAGCGCGACGCCGGGGGCCGCTTCAACCGTGATTTTCGCGCCTTTTCTAATGAACTTCCCGCCAAGTGAGGGAGCTGAGCCGGGCGGGAGTTCGATTGGGTTCGAGGACGATGCCCCAAACGTATTCTCGCCTTCATCGAGCCAGAAGAGCCCGGCGATCGTCAACCAGCTTTCCTCCGATCGCATCTCCCGGTCCCTTCCGGCCCTCCAGGCGGCTTCTTCGCCAGGCCCTTTCTCGACTTTGTTCTGGCCGGGGGGGCACGACAAGCAAAAAAATATGAGCGCCGGGATCATGATACCAGCTTTCCACGGCCGGCTACATTTCCGATAGTCCATAGGGAAACCGCCTTTCATTTCGGATTTTTGATCTTCTTCCGGTATTCGCATCTGCTCACCAGGCCGCGCTTAATAATCAGACTGCAGGTTCAAACCGGCGGCTTCAGAGGGCTAAATCAATATTTCTTTCGGGATCTCCCGCAGGTTATAGTTCGACGCCATGCTCCTGCAGTAGCCCCCCGCGCAAAGCACAGCGAGGAGCCCGCCCCTCCGAGGCAAAGGCATGAGACGCTCCTTGCCGAAGACGTCGCCCGTCTCGCAGAGATGTCCCGCCACAGTCACCTTCGTCTTCATGGAAGCGTCGACCTCAAGGCAGTTGACGATCTCGTGGCGGGCCTGCATGTAGATGGCCGGTCGGGGCACGGTGTTAAAGGTTCCGCCGTTGACGCAGGCGAAGATGTTGCCGTAGCTCTCCTTGACGTACTCGACGCGGAGGAGCAGGACCCCGGAGTCGCCGACAAGATATTTCCCCGGCTCGATGGCCACGGCCTTGATCCTCAGACCCGCCTTCCGGATGCTCTCGCAAACGTATCTGATGTAATCGGGGGTGGGGAAGAGGCTCTGGTTTCGGAAGTATTTCGGTCCGAAGCCGCCGCCGAAGTCCAGGAACTCCAGATCGAATCCCAAGCTTTCGAGTTCCTCGGCCTTGCGGACCATCCCGTCCACGGCCCGGCGGACGGACATGAAATCCTCCCGGACCCAACCCGAGCCGAGGTGCTGATGGAGACCGACCGGGAGAAAACCCGCTTTCCGGGTCCTGATGAACACGTTCTTCACCTTTTTCTCTTCAACGCCGAACTTGATGGGCGTCCCATCTGAGGCCCGCTCGCCGGCCGTGACGGCCTTGGGGCTGAAGCCGCGCCCCTTGCCCGGATTCCAGCGCACGGAAACGCGAACCCTCTTCCCCCGGAACGATCGCTCCCTGACCTCTCGCATGAGTTCGAGCTGTTCGGCCGCGTCGATATTGACCGTCAGTCCGTCGATCCCGAAGACGGCTTCCAGATCCGCCGTGCTGACGCTTGTTCCCGTATAGAGGATCCTTGAGGCCGGGAAACCGGCTTTCATCGCGGTCCTGACCTCGTTCGGTGAGACGGCGTCGATCCAGGCGCCTTCGTCCTTCAGTGCCTTCAGGATGCCCGCGTGCGGATTGGCCTTCATGGCATAGCAGATCCTGGACTCCAGGGACGTCTGTTCGCGCAAGAGTCCCTGGAGTGCCCTGAACTTGGCGATGATGCTGTCCCTGCCATAGACGTAGATCGGGGCTCCGTGTTTTTCCGCGAGCGCCGAAGCGTCTACTCCGGCCAGGCGGACCCTGTTGTTCCTGACGCTCAAAAAATCGTTTTCCCACCAGGGCATGTCACTTGTCCTTGAAAAGGTCCATCTGACCCCGTTCGATTTTCTTGAGGATCTCCTCGAGAACCGGGTATTGCTCGACGAGGAGCTTGGGGATGTCGAGCTTCTCTCCGGTGATCATGTTCTTGATCTGAAGGGCGTTGGCCATGGCCTGGCCGCGGTAATGGTTGTTCGTAATGACGTAGACCTTGCCGCTCTTTTGCCCGAGCTGTTTGATCCGGTCGATCCAGTCCTGGAGCTCATCTTTGACGTAAAAGTAATTGTATCGGTCGTCGCGGCCGGCGCCCGCGCGGAACCAGTCCTTACGGTTGCGGCCGTGGAGCCGGACGTAGGCGAAGTCGGGGTTGGTGCTTACGGCGGAGGGATTGATGGAGTTCTTGAAGAGGGGTTGATCGATGTTGCAGAAGGCGACCTTGTTCTCCTCAAGGAGCCTGAAAAACTCGGGAGTCTCCCAGGAAGAGTGGCGGACCTCAAGGGCCAGGGGATAATCCGCGAACAGGGCGAAAAGCCCGGCCAGGTAGTCCATGTTTTCAGGAATGTTGAGATAGGACCAGGGGAATTGGAGCAGGACGGCGGCCAGCCGCTCGTTCAATTGAAGCGGATCGACCCCTTTCCGGAAATCGTCGACGTCCTTCTGCTTGTAATCCTTACGCTTATGGGTGAAAATCTGATGGAGCTTGACGGCGAACAGGAAGTCCGGGAATCCCTCGACCTTCCTGAGCCAGGAAACCGCCATGGCGGCCGGGGCCGGACGGTAGAACGTGCTGTTGACCTCGACGATATTGAAATAATCCGCGAGGAAAAGGAGAGGATGAAAACCGGGCGCTTTACCGGGGGGATAGACGATGCCTTCCCAGTCTTCGTAGCTCCAGCCGGCCGTGCCGATGTGATAGCGGGCCATCGTTCCCGTATTCTAATTCATTTTTGCCTGTGGTTCCAATAGAATACCGGTTACGAGGACATGACCGGAACGGGAAGAGGAGGATGATCATGACGTTTGACCTGGCCGACCGCGTAATGCAAGCCTATGAACGGATCCGCCCGGACATTCGCCGGACTCCCATCGAAGGCTCGGAAGACCTGGGGAGACGGACGGGCGCGAGGCTCCATTTTAAATGGGAGAACGAGCAGATCACCGGTTCATTCAAGCTCAGGGGCGCCCTGAACAAGCTTCGTTCGCTCACGCCCTTAGAGAGAAAGGCCGGCATCGTTTCAGCGTCCACGGGAAATCATGGACTGGCGATCAGCCATGCTTCCAGACTCGAAGGGGTGGACCTGGTCCTCTTCCTGCCGGAGACCGTCACGGATGTCAAGCGCAGGAAGATCGAGGCCATGGGCGTCAACCTCCGGTTCTTCGGGGATGATTGCGAAAAGACGGAGGTCCATGCCCGCAACTTCGCGGAGGAATCAGGGCGGATCTATGTTTCGCCATACAACGACCTCGATATCGTGGCGGGGCAGGGGACGGTCGGCGTCGAGGTCCTCGAGGACCTGCCTGATGTCCGGGACATCGTCGTTCCCGTGGGAGGAGGAGGGCTCATTGCCGGGATTAGCGCCTACGCCAAGTCCGTGAACCCGGCGATCCGGATCGTGGGCGTCGAGCCCGGGACCTCGGCCTTCATGAAGGCCTCCGTTGAGGCCGGGGAGCTTGTCGCGTTCGCCGAGAAGCCCACGTTCGCCGACGCGCTCGCGGGCGGCATCGAAGCCGGCTCGATCACATTTCATCTTTGTCAAAAGTATGTGGACGAATGGGTCCTGGTCGAAGAGGGGGCGATCGTCGAAGCCATGGCCGCGATCCATGAAGCGCACGGCAGGATCGTCGAGGGCGCCGGGGCGGTTGCCTTGGCCGGCATGCTCACTGACCCGGGGCGTTTCGCGGGGCGGAACGTCGTCTGCGTCGTCAGCGGAGGCAACATAGACCCGGAACGTTTCCGGGCGATCATTAAATAATTAGGTTCTCTTCCATAATTATAATGCGAATAAGCTTCGTCCTTTGCCGGGTTTGATCGCCTTTTTTATGGCTTCATGAGTGAGATCGGCCGCCCGGCCGCAGGCCCTTTCAAGCGAGAGACCGCGGGCAAGATACGCAAGGATGGCCGCAGAGAGGAAACAACCTGTGCCGTGGACGTCCTTCTTGAGCTTTTCGTGCCCGTAGACGACCGTCCGGCGGCCATCGTAGAGGATGTTGATCGCGCTTTTCTCCAGATGTCCGCCCTTGACCAGACATGGGATTTTCGTCCGTTCAAATAGGATACGGGCGGCTTCGCGCATGTCTTGAGGGGAGGCGACCGGAATCCCGGCCATGAGGGAAGCCTCTTTCATGTTGGGCGTGAGCAGGGAGGCATGGCCACGGATGGCCTTGAGAAAAGAGAGAATGGCGTCCTCCTCCATTAGCGAGGCCCCCGAGCTCGCACGTAAGACCGGGTCAACGACCCGGGGTAAGTCCGGGTGCTTCGTAAGAATCCGGGCGAGCCCCGGCACATTCTTTTTGGAGCCGAGCATACCCGCCTTGATCCCGGCGAAAGAAACGTCGCTGGAGAGGGTCGTATACTGGGCCATGAGCACACGGGGCGCAAAGGGAAGGACGCTTTGGACCTCCCGGGTGTTCTGGACGGTCAGGGCCGTCAGGACAGCCATGCCTTGGAAATCCAAGCTCTCGAAGACCCGGACGTCCAGGATGGCGCCGGCCCCGCCGGAAGGGTCATAGCCCGTGACGGAAAGGAGGATCTTCTTCATGTTCGCGGCCGGCTCGGACCTCACGATTGTAAGGGCAGACCATTCCTGAAGTCAACGCAAAATTGCCGATGGGACGTGAGTCGGAATTCCGGGGATGACCAGAAGTCGGCGTCATCGATTAATAGAAAAGGTTCTCTTAGGTTTGGTGTGGGTTGGGGGCTTGGGCGGGGCGGACTGAGCGCACCTTGAAGATTTAGCCTTCCCGGACCGGCCTTCGAGGGGACCTTGCGCCTGAAGATGTCTGAGCTTGCTCAAGAGAACACAGACGCCACGATGTCAAAATGGGGACCTTATTTAGGCCCCATTTAAAATAACTTGAACAGATGAGATATCGGGCACGCGAGTTCTGAAGGCGCCGAGAAGGGCGGTTCGGGAACGGCGTTAAAAACCTGAAGGGGGGCGAGGGACGCCCCGTCCAAGCTATTGACCAGACCCACATCAAATGGAAGAGAACCATAAAAAATAATCCTATTAGCAATTATGGGAGTCCATGGCCAAAATCGAACCCGGTATGTTAAAATGAAAACCTATTGAAATGCTCTCCCGCGTTCATGTCTTCGTTTCAGGCCGCGTCCAAGGGGTGGCTTATCGCTATTTCGTCGAGCGTCGAGCGGCCGAGATCCCGGTGACGGGCTGGGTGAGAAATCTGCGCGACGGCCGCGTCGAGATCATGGCGGAGGGCGAGAAAGCCGATCTCGAAGGTTTCCTCGGAGTTCTACGCCAAGGACCCCGCATGGCCAATGTTGATGACCTGGACATCCTTTGGGAGGACTATCGCGGGGACTACGAGGATTTCCGGATCGAGTTCACGGCTTATTAGCCTCGAAAAAATTTTTCCGGCATTCGTCGGAACAAAAGAAGTATTCCTTGCCGTCGCGGACTTCCCGGACGGCTTCATTCCGAGGGAGATACATGTTGCAGAATTCGTCCTTGACCATGGTCCCCTGGACCGGCCCCTGTTCATTCCGTGACGGCATGGACTTGCCTATGGTCTGAAAGAACCTGACGACCGCATATATGAGGTAGAGGACGAAGACGATAAAGACGAGACGGAAGAGCGCCCGGATCATAGGATTCAAATTAAACGATTTCGCCGGCCCTGTCAATTCCCCGGCGGCCCGAGAATTCACTTGATTCGGCCGGGCGGGGCGAATTAACATGATGGCGGCCATGGATTACCTTTTGACACCGGCGCAGAAAGCCCTCAAGGAGACCCTCCGGGGCTTCGTCGCCTTGGAAGTTCCGTTCCGGCGCGCCGTGGGGGCTTCGGACAAGGAGATCGCGGAACCCCTTGTCCTGAAGCTGGGGAAATTCCTACAGGAAGGGGGGGAGCGTCCGGAGATAGGCGGGGGCGTTCCGCTCTCAGGCGTGGAAACGGTCATGGCCCTCGAGGAGATCTTGAAATGCCTCCCCGCCGCGGGACCGGGGCCGGCCGCGGGAAGGCTTTTCGGGGGCTTGAGCCCGGAGCTCCGGAGCTCCGCCGCTTCCCTGGGATCGGCCCAAGGCTTGTTGGCGTCATGCTTCGGAAGGGCCTTTGGCCGGAACGGCCTGGAGGCGTCCGCTCATCGCGGCGTTGCGTTCGACCAGGAGCTGGCCGACGTCCTGTCGGCGATCGAAGCGGCCCGCCTGATGACGTACCGGGCGGCCATCCTCGAGGACGAGAAGCGCCCGGACGCGGAAGAATCTTTAGAAGCGAAGCGACGGGCCGAAGAACTGGCCTCCAGGGCAGTTGCTTTGGCCGCGCTGATCAAGAAAGGAGAGAAGCATGAAACTTGAAGCTCTTTACAGGAAGGCCGTCGAGACGGGGATCGCGAACGATATGAGGGGTGGGGAGGAGATCCGAAGGCTTCTCGAGGAAGAAAAAGAGAGGTTTGACAAGCTCCCCGAGGATGAGAAGGATGATTTCGATCGGGACAGATTTTTCAACCCCTTCGCCGATACGCGTATCCTTAACGGATCTCAGGATATCGAGGTGAAAAAGGCGATCGTGGGCATCGACATGGAAGTGGGAGAGATCCTCCTGGCCTATGTTTTGAACAGGGATGAGGGGAAGAAAATTAACCTTGTCATCGGGCACCACCCGGAGGGATATGCCCTGGCTAGGCTCCACGACGTGATGAGGCTCCAGTCCGACCTCCTGGCTGCTTGCGGAGTCCCCGTCAGCGTTGCCGAACAGCTGATGGAAAAACGGATCGGGGAGATCGAGCGCCGCATGCTCCCCGTAAACCACGAGAGGGCCGTCGATGCGGCCCGGGCCCTCGGCCTGCCGATGATGTGCATCCACACGCCCGCCGACAACTGCGTCACCAATTTTCTGACGAAGCTCTTCCAGGAAAAGTCTCCCCGCACTCTAGGAGACCTCGTCAAGCTCCTGAAGGAGGTCCCCGAATATCGGAACTCCTCCCGGAGGAACGCCCCGCCGAAAGTCGTCAGCGGCTCGGAGAGCAACAAGTGCGGGAGGATATTCGTGGACATGACGGGCGGGACCGAAGGCTCCAAGGACATCTTCGAAAGATACGCCGCCGCCGGAGTGAGCACCCTCGTGGGGATGCACTTCAGCGAGGAAGCCCTCGAGAAAGCCAAGAAGGCCAGCCTGAACGTGATCATCGCCGGCCACGTCTCGAGCGACACGCTCGGCCTGAACCTGCTCTTCGATGAGATCGAGAAGGAAGAACCTCTCGAGTTCGTGGGGGTGTCGGGGTTCGAAAGGATCGGAAGGATCTCGGGCTGAGCGGAAGCCCACGGATTAATAGTGCCCGTGGGCGCTCATCGTCAGGACCCATTTGGCGAAGGCCATGGCGTCGGCGATGTCATGCGCGTCGGGGTGCGTGCTTGCCGAGGCCGCCATGTCCGCCCACGTTTCATGTTCCGGCGACCGGCCCAGGACTTCGAGTGCCTGCATCGATACCTTTCCCCGGCAGGCGAACGTTCCGAGGAGCTTGGCCTTGGCCACCAGGATGGACGCGTATTCCAGCGCCTCCCGCGAAAGCCGCATTCCCTGGAGTGAACCATGGGTGGAGAACAGGGCGATCTTCTTTCCGGCGGGGACCTTTTTCAGGAACACTTCGGCTTTGTAGGGGACGCTGTGGGACTGGACCGGAAAACCGATGAAGACCAGGCCGTATGGTCCCATGTCCTCGACCTTGTCCATTGGAAGGATGACCTTGTCCTGGCCGATGGAGTCATGGATGGCTTCCGCGATCTTCTTTGTGTTTCCGGTCCAGCTGAAATAGGTCACGAGGACTTTGGCCATGTCGCGTTTCCTTTCCCGAGGAGGCTATTCTTCCATAAAACCTGGAAAAATTCCAGGGAGCTCAGGGAAGGTCGACGGTAACGGTCGTCCCCCGGCCAATCCCGCTGACGACCCGGACCGACCCGCCGTGGTCCTCGATGATCTTCTTAGCGATGGGGAGGCCCAGGCCCGTCCCGGAGGTCTTGGTTGAGAAATAGGGCTCGAAGATCTTGTCCAGGACCTCCCTTGACATGCCCGGCCCCGAGTCCCGGATCGAGACCGTCAAGCCCTGATCTCCGCGCCGGACAAGGACCGTGATCTCGCCCGTTTCCTTGACCGCCTCGATGGCGTTGATGACGATGTTCCGGAACGCCGTTCCGAGCTTGGCCGCGTCGGCCATACAGCTGAAATCCGCGCCCTCGTAGGTCTCGCGAAAACGGATCCTTGAGGCGAGGAGCTTCTTGTAGGGCGCGAGCGTCCCATCCAGGACCTCCTTGAGGTCACAGGACTCCTTGCGGAGGGTCGTGTCCCTGGCGATCTCCATGAACTCCTGGGATATCCGGCGCAGGTTCTCCACCTCGCCGATGATGTAGGAGATGGATTCCTTGAGGGCCTTGCCGAAGTCCCCCCCCCGGTCCTCGTAGACCTTGAGGATGTGTTCGGCCGACAGCTGGATCGGGGTGAGGGGGTTCTTGATCTCGTGGGCCACTTTTCGGGCCATCTCCGCCCAGGCGACCTTCTTGCCCATCTCCGCCAGTTCCTGCTGATGGGCTTTGAGGCTGCGAACCATGGCGTTGAAGCCGTCGACGAGGGTCTTCATTTCGTCCTGCGAAGGGTGGTCGATCGTGACCTCAAGGTTGCCGAGACTGACCTCGTGCGTCCCCGCGAGGAGCTTGCGGACGGGGACGACGATCATTACCCGGATCGCCCTGGCAAAGAGGAAGACCAGGCCCGCGAAGAAGATGGAGATCAGGAACAGGAATTCCACGAGTTCGCCCGCGGCCCGCGCCGCTTCCTGCTTCTCGAACGGGAAGGGGAGGGAGACCAGGAACGTGGAGCCGCGGAAATCGTAGGGGACTGTCAGCGTCTGAAAAGAATACCCCCCGATCCGCTTTCTCTGGGTCCAGAAGGGGGCCTTCTCCCGGCGCAATCTGTAATAGATCTCGCCGTCAAGAAGCTCGGGGAGGAGGCCGGCATCGAAGAATTCACGTCGGCTCGAAGACAGGAGCCTGGCGTCCCGGTAGAGGTTGACATCGTTGGACAGGGTGGCGCTGACCCAGAGGACCATGTCTTCCGGCGGAGAGGGAAGGCCCGCCGGGTCTTCCGCCTGGATGTAGATGAAGTCCTCCAGGATGCTCCGGGCGAAACTCGCGTGGGTGGCGGCTTCCTCGACGAAGCGGTCGGCGAAGATCCGGTCGAAGAGGTTCCGCGTGAAGAACGTGAGGAGAAGCAGAGGGACCAGGGCGACCGCGAAAAAGGCCGCATATACCCTATTGGAGAATGACCAGAAAACGTTCCTGAAAGGTCTCCGCCGGCGGACCAAGGCCGCGGGGAGGGCCAGGACCAAAGCGAGGATAAGGTCGAGGAAGAAGAGCTTGAGGAATTCGACGGCATAGGTCCTGTAGGTCTTGCGGGGAGTGAACAAGGAAAAGACGCGTTTACCGTGCCGGAAATAATAGGAATCGTAAGCCCTGGACTTGCTTGTGAACCCGCCCCAGAGGGCGGCTCCGGGGGTTCCGAGCCTGGTCAGGACGTCCGTCGGGATCCCGGACGAAATCCGCTGGGGGTTGAAGAGCAGTCTTCCTTCCGTATCGAAAATGGCCAGTCCGAAGTCCACGGCGTTCAGGGAAGGGACCGGACCGGCCCGAAGCAGCTCAAAGTAAGGGTTGGCCGAGTAGAGGAAGGGCAGCATGTCCGGGTCCAGGGAGAGGAAGAAGAGCGTCCTCCCGAAGTAAAGGCTTCCCTCGAACCAGTCCTTGTAACCGACAAAGAAGTCCTTTTCCCGCCCGAGGGAGGTGATCGACCGCCGGGATACGGTCCAAGTCAGGCTCGGCGGGAGGGAAAGCTCCCGGCTGTAGAGCTTGGGTACGTTCAGGGAGAACCGGGACAGGGCGTTTCCCTCGGCGTCGAGGACCTCCAGGCTCGAGTACCAGTTGAACTTGGCGGCCAGGGTTTTGTCCCAAAGGGTGTGGGCGAAATCGGGGGAGCCGGGCTCTTTGAGGAAGGAGCGGATAGAGACGCTCCTTTTATCGATCTCGGGAAGGGACTCCTCGACGAGAAACCTCCCCCACTGCTCTTGCGACAGCACGGCGTTCCTGAGGAAGTTCTGGATGAGCGACCGGGTCCTGATGGCTGAGGCCCGGTCGATGGATTGGGTCAGGAAGATGGTTCCTAAAAAGAAGCCGAGGAAGAAGACCTCCTTCTTTTTCATCGTGACCGGTGAATGAGCCAGGATCAGAACAAGGGCCAGGACCGAAGCGCGCACGGCCGTAGAGAATGGACTGAACGGTTCACGCGACAGGATGATGAAGGCGGCAAATGCCGGCACGGCGAGGATGAAGGAAAGGCCTGGGCCGGGCGCATGAACGGCAGCCGCTCTAAGGACCACGATCAGGACCGTCAGCAACGTCGCGAGGAAGAAGAGGAGAGCCAAGTGGAGGAATAAAAAGGACGCCTCAGGTCTAAAGCTCAGGAGGGAAATATTGGAATTGAAAATCAGCCGCCGGACGACCGCCTGGAAAACGGACATGAGGAACACGGCGGCCGCGAGCGAGGCGGCGCTCATGGCGATCGATAACGGCCGGGGTGTGTTCCTCTTTCCGGTCCGGAAGAGCGGCTGCGCGAGAACCGCCAGAACTCCGGCCAGCAAAGCGGCCGCGAGGGCTGTCAGCAGGATGTCAGCCGGAGAACGGGTGAGGTCGCCCAGGGATAAGAACCCCGCTCCTCGAGGGGAAAAAACGGAGAGGGATTGGACCCGCTCGAGGCGGCTGAAGGGGAAGAAAAGGAGTCTGATTCCGGCGAGCGCGGCGATAATGAGGAGGGCTTTCGGGGGGTCCCCTTCCCTGAAAAAGCCGGGGGAGGTCGCCAGGAAAACGAGGAGACTGACCAGGGAAAGGATCAAAAGGGCGTAGAACCCGAAAAAGATGTTCTCCCGGAATACGGTCAGCCTTTCGGTGAGGGACCGGGAGCTGAGGGTGACCGTGGCCAGGATCCTTTTGTCCGGCCCGCGAAGAGGGAAATAAAGCGTCCGGATCTCGTTCATCTGCCGCGGTTGCCCGGCGAACTCGTCGTCGTGTTTGGCGAAGATCTTCTCGAACCCGGAAACGTCCTCGTGAAAGCTCCAATAATCGATATGATAACTCTTCAAGAGCTTCCGGCCGAGAAAATGGGACTCCTTAAGGTAGGACGACTGGAACTGGGGAATGAACGCCAACAGCCGGAAAAGGGCCAGGTGCCCGCCGTCCGGCGCTGTCTCGATGGAAACCAGGAAGAACGATGCCTTGTCCCGGACGAGAAAGGGGGCCTTCCGGACCGAAAAGGAACCCAGGTCTCCCGGGCGAATATGAGCATCCAGATCAACGACGTTTCCCAGCCAGAGAATCAGCCGGCCGTCCGGGCCAAAGCAGGCGGCGCCTTCCGTTTCGGTCCTCAAGCCAAGGCCCTTGAGGAAGGCAAAGAGCCGGTCTTCTTTTCCGGAGGGAGGCGCCCCGCGGAGGCGCGCCAGCATCCGATCGTGCGAGGTCAGGACGGCGGCGAATTCGCGGCGGACCTCGCGGGCCTTGGCTTTCAGCCCTTCAAGGCCCTTCCGGTCATAGTTCCTGGCAATGAGCGAAGGCATGAAGAGGGAGAGCCCGAGACAAAGCAACGCGAGAACGGCCCCCGCGAAGAAAGCCGTCCGCAGTCCCCTCCTCATAGCCTCTCCGCCTTGATCTCGGAGATCCTCCAGGGCGGGGTGCTAGGCGTGCCGCACGACCATGGCGGGCCGGGATCGGGGATGAGGTAGAAGAAGACCGCGAACAGGTATGGGCTGTTGTTCCTTGTGTTCCGAAAGGACCAGCGGGCCTTGAGGATGCAGCCCCGCCATTCCGGGGACGTCGGAAGTCCGGCCTCCGGAATGAACTCGAACGTCTTGTATGTGGAAAAGATCCTCTCGAAAAGGAAGTAGGCCTGCTCGTGGGAAACTTGGTCGGAAAAAGGGATGGGCTCGGGAAGCGAAACGTTCAGAGCGGCCGTCCTGGAGAAGATCTTGAAGAGTTCAGACGCGCTATTCCGCAGCCAAGCCCGCTGGATGTCCTTCGTTACGGGAGGAAGCACGGCCAGAAGGCCGGAGAACAAGGCAATACCGAAATGAAACACTGCAAAAATATTAACACAGATTTTTCAAAACAGGCAAGTCCTCCTTCCCGGTCAGGGAGCGGACGGACGCCTGTTTTTCAGGAAGACGGCAAACCCGGGAGCTCAGGCCCCCCGGCGTCAATCCTTCTTCTCTTCTTCCCTTTTTTCGAAGGTTTCTTCCTCGAGCTTCTTGGTGCGCTGGGCGTCCTTGATGCTGGAGATCCCGGCGATAAGGGCGATCAAGCCGCCGAAGAACAGCACGGGGGGGATGAAGCCGAAAACGAGCTGGTAGAATTCGCGCCACCATACGAAGATGACGAGGACGAGACCTGCGGCCATGGCGACCAGGCCACCGAGGACGGCTAAGTATTTACCCATAGGAAAACCTCCCTCAAATGGAATTTCGTGAGAGATTATAACAAATCGCTTTTTGAGAAGCAACTGATGTCCCAAAATTGCCGATACAATTCTTGCTTCTCAAGCGATGGCGCTGACCTCTGGGGATACCCGGAATTCCCCTCACGGCCTATCGGCAATCTTGGGTCTTCCGTTCCGTCTTGAGTATCCCTGCGGACTCTGGTATATTGCGCCCTTGGCGGAAATTGGGCTTCATGAAGAGGCAGATATTGAAGATAAAAAGGATGGTTCCATTCGTGTTGGCCGTTTCGGCCTTCATGTCCATGGAGTGCGGTGTCCCTCATAAGGTGAGGAACGTCATCCTGATCATCCCGGACGGCTTGAGCCTCGCGGACATCGACCTGTCCAGATGGTACCAGGATGGGCGGCCGCTCGTCATGGACCGGTTCGCCTGCGGGCTGGTCAGGACATACAGCGCGAACTCCCTGATCACCGATTCCGCCGCGGCCGGCTCGGCCTATGCCACCGGTTACAAGGTCGAGAACGAAACGATCTCGATCAGGCCCGCCATCGTGACCATGCCCGGCGTCGACAGGCCCCGTCCTGAAGACGCCCACAGGCCCCTCCCCACGCTCCTCGAAGCGGCGAGGCTCAAAGGCATGGCCACGGGACTCGTGTTCTCGGGCACTCTCAACGACGCGACGCCCGCGTCCTTTTCCAGCCACGTCCTGGACAGGTACGAAATGGAGGCGATCGCCGAACAGATGGTCTACAGCGGGGTCGACGTCCTATTGGGCGGAGGAAGTGCTTATCTGCTGCCGGGGGCCGAAAAGACCAACCGAAAGGACGGCGAGGACCTGACGAAGGCCCTGAAGGACATGGGCTATGGCTACGTCACGGACTTGGGCGGCTTGAAGGGTTCAGGCAATCTGCCCAGGGTATGGGGCCTTTTCCGGCCCAACGGGCTGGACGCTGAATTCGACCGCGATCCGGAGACCCAGCCCGACCTCGCCGAAATGACACGGAAGGCCATCGAGATCCTTTCCCGGGATGGGGACGGGTTCTTCCTTATGGTGGAATCAGGGGAGATCGACACGTTCGGGCATGACAACGACCCGATCGGCATCATCAGCGAGGTCCTCTCTTTCGACCGGGCCCTTGGCGTCGCCGTCGATTTCGCCGTGAGGGACGGGCATACGGCCGTCATCGCCTGCCCCGACCATCCCACGGGAGGATTGTCCATAGAGAACTACGGGGCGCTGGACGACTTGCTTTCCGTCCTGAAAAAGTCGCGGTCGACAAGCTACGCCGTTCGGGACAGGATCAAGGAAGACGGCTCGAACCTCAAGGAGGTCCTGGAGAAGGAGTATGGTCTGACCGGGCTCACGGTCGAGGAACTGGAATCCATCGGGAAGGACCGGAAAAAGAACTTCCCGCTCGCGATCGGCCGCGTGCTGGCCGCACGCGCCTCCCTCTCGTTCAGCACCGAAGACCATACCGGAGAGGACGTCGTGCTGTTCGCCTATCACCCGTCCGGCTACAAGCCCACGGACATGGCCGGGAGCGGCGTCATCCAGAACGTCGACGTGAACCGATACGTCCAGAAGGTGCTTGGCCTGGACCTGGGCTCCCTGGATGATGTGCTCCATGTCGCCTCCGCCGAGTTCGAAGCCCGGGGGGCGAAGGTCGCGCTCGACCGTTCGGACGAGGCCAATCCCGTCGTCCTCGTGACCAAGGATACGGACGTCCTCAAGCTCCCCGTCAACAAGAATCTGGCCATACTCAACGGAAAAAAGATCGAGCTCAACGGGCTCGTCACCGTCATCTCCGGGCGCATCTGGGTCCCGCGACAGGCGGTTGACCTTATCCGATAAACATTTCGTCAAGGAGGTCGGACATGTCCGTTCACCGCACCCCGGGTCTATTTACCATCATCTTTCTGGCCGCGTTGGCGGCTTCGATTTTTGCCGCCGGAAGGGAGGAACAGGATTCCTTTGTCATGGGAAGCATCAAAGCCCTCCCCGGAGAGGTCGTTTCAGGATACCTGGAGGTGCCCGAAAAAGACGGCGTCGGGACCCGCATCCCCGTTACCATCATCCACGGTAAAACGAAAGGAACCGTGTTAGCCCTCGTCGCCGGCGTCCACGGATATGAGTATCCGCCCATCCTGGCGCTCTACCGGCTGAAAGGGATGGTCGACCCGTCGACCCTTGAAGGAACGCTCGTCCTGGTCCATATCGCCAACCTGCCCAGCTTCCAGAGAAGGACGATCTACTACAATCCCTTTGATTGGAAGAACCTCAACCGTGTCTTTCCCGGTGACGCGAACGGAACCCTCAGCCAACGCATCGCCCGCGTCCTCAATGATGAAATCATCCGGAAGAGCGACTGCGTCATCGACATGCACTGCGGGGACGGCAACGAGGCCCTGATCCCTTACACGTATTGGATGATCAGCCGAGACAAGGCCCTCAACGAGGCGACCAAGAAACTGGCCATAGCCTTCGGCATACCGACCATCATCATCGACCAGGAGAGGACCCGGGACCCGGCCGATTCGAAGTATTTCGGGAACACGGCCATCCTTCAAGGCAAGGCGGCCATCACGACCGAAGCGGGCTTTCTCGGGGGGACGGATGAGAAGTCCATCGCCATAAACATCAAGGGCGCCCTGAGCGTGATGAGACATTTGAAGATGATCCCGGGAGAGCCGGAGCCGGCGGCCGAACCCGTCTGGATCGACAAGTACGAGGTCGTCAATTCCAGCTGGGACGGGCTTTTCTATCCGCTGGCGGAGATGGGACAATATGTGGCCAAGGGCCAGAAGGTCGGCACCGTCAAGGACCTCTTGGGTAACCTGAAGGAGGAGGTGAGGGCCCCGTTCGCCGGAATCGTCCTCTATATCATCGGCACCCCTCCAACCATCAAGGGAGAACCGTTGTTTGAGGTCGGACGGGTCCAGGGGGATTGAAAAGGGTGAAAGAGAAACTCCTGCTCATTCCGGGTCCCAGTCCCGTCCACGAACGCATCCTGGCCGCGCTGGCCGAGCCGACCGTGGCCCACACCGGCCCCGAGATGCGGGCCGCGCTCAAGGGTGCGTGCGAGAACCTGAAGAGGATCGTCTTCTGCGCGAATGGCGAGGCCTTCATCGTCGCCGGCGCCGGGACGCTCTCTATGGAAATGGCGCTCCTGAACACGGCAGCGGCGGGCAAGGATCGCGTGCTTGTCCTTTCGCAGGGTTATTTCGGCGAGAGGATGGGACAGATCTGCCGGGCCTTCGGCATCGACCACGATGTCATGGAAGCAGAGTGGGGGAGGGCGGTCCTTCCGGACGAGTTGGGCGCACGGCTCTTGAAGAACGAATATGACGTCATCGTCTCGACCCACGTGGACACGGCCACGGGGGCTTGCGCGCCCGTTGAAGACTACGCCCATGTCGTAAAACGATCAGGCGCGCTCTTCATCGTCGACGGGGTCTGCGCCACCGGCGGCATCCCCGAGAAAATGGACGATTGGGGGATCGACGTCGTGCTAACGGCCGCCCAGAAATGTTTTGGTGCGCCTCCGGGCCTTGCCCTCTGCGTCTTCTCAGGACGGGCGATGGCCAAGCGACAGGGGCTGGCCTCCATCCCGGCCTATTACTCCGATATCCTACGCTGGCTGCCGATCATGAAGGATCCGGCCAAGTATTTTTCGACGCCTTGCGTCAATGAGATTCGATCTTTTTTCGAAGCGACACGAATCATCCTCGAAGAAGGGCTCGAGCCGAGGTTCAGACGCCACAATCTCTTTGCCCGAGCCGTCCGGGAGGGCCTCGCGGCGCTCGGATTCGGCTTTTTCACGGACCCGGAGTTCTATGCATCGACGCTGTCGGTCCCGGCCTATCCGGCCGGCATCGAGGATAAAGCGTTCCGGGCGGCTCTTTACGATAACGGCGTCGTCGTGGCCGGCGGATTGGCCCAAACAGCGGGCAAGGTCTTTCGGGTGGGCCATATGGGTAACCTGACCCGGGAGCAGGTTCTGTTCGCCCTCGAGAACGTGGAGAAGACGTTGGATTCCCTGGGGTATCGCTTCGAGCGTGGCGCGGGCCTGAAGGCCGCCGAAGCCGTGCTTGACGCGTAGCTCCTAAAGAAGGGACGGACACCTATGAAGAGCCAAGTTTATTTCATCCCCGCCGACGGGAAGGAGAGTCCGGAGTCGCTCTCTGAAAAGGCCCGCCGGGCCTACCTCGCGATCGGGCTGAACGAAAAGCTCGAGGAAGACGACTTTCTGGCCCTCAAGATCCACTTCGGCGAGAAGCACAACACCGGGTACGTCAAGCCCCGTTGGCTCAAAGGCCTCATCGGAGAGGTCGAAAAGAAGACGCCCCGGGCCTTCTTAACAGACTCGAACACTCTCTATATCGGCCATCGTTCGAATTCCGTGGACCATATCCGCCTGGCCTGGAGCCACGGCTTCACGCCGGACGTTGTCGATGTCCCGGTCATCATCGCCGACGGCCTCATCGGCCGCGACGTCCAAGACTCGAAGGGGAGTCACGCGCGGATCAAGTCGGCCAGGATCGGGAGCGCCTTCCTGAACTCGGACGCCCTCCTCTGCCTGACCCATGTCACGGGCCATGTCCAGATCGGCATCGGCGCCGCCATCAAGAACATGGGGATGGGATGCGCATCGCGGGCTGGAAAACTTGACCAGCACTCGGTCGTTCATCCGCGCGTCAGTCCGAAACAGTGCCGCAACTGCGGCATTTGCCCGGACTATTGCCCCGAGGACGCCATCGTCCAGGCGGAGGGACACGTCCTCATCGACGACAAGAAATGCGTCGGCTGCGGCGAATGCCTGGTCGTCTGCAAGTTCGGGGCGATCAAGATGCGCTGGGACGATGACTCCCCGCGCCTCCAGGAGAAGCTGGCCGAATATGCCCTGACCATCCAGTCCCATTTCAAAGGCAAGGTGGGTTTCATCAACTTCCTCATCCAGATCACCAAGGATTGTGACTGCATGGCCAGGGCCCAGCGCCCCATCGTGGGAGACATCGGCATCCTGGCGTCCTCCGACGCCGTTGCCGTCGACAAGGCCACGGCCGATCTGGTCATCGCACGGAGCGCGGGCAAGGACGTCTTCCGGGCCGGCTATGACCGCGACTGGTCCGTCCAGCTCAGCTACGGCGGGAAGATCGGCCTCGGAACCATGGCGTACAATCTCATCGAGCTCGGATAATCGTCCGCTTATTGGGATCTCCTCGGAAAATGCTATAATAAGCGCAGACGACAGGCGCGGGTTGCCTGCAACAATGAGAAAACGCCTCAAGAAGCTTCTGCGCATAGGCGGCCTGGCCGCCGGCGGTCTTATCCTGTTCCTCGCCGCCGCCGTCCTTCTTTTCCTTGTCGACAAACCGCTCGTCAAGGACGTCTTCCAAAAGTATCTGGCCAAGAAAGCCGGGATGGCCGTCCAGATCGGGGAGTTGGACTACACGCTTTTCCCGTTGCGGATCGTGATCTCGTCGATCAAGGCGACCTCTGAAACGCCCGTTTTGACCATGGATGTCCAAATCAACCGGGTCGAGGCCAAGGGCGTACCGGGGAGACTGCTCAACGGGGACAAGCCGACCTTCGAAACGGCCGATATCGATATCGCCGACCTCCGTGTCAACCTTAAAAAAGTATCCGAAACGCCGATCGACTTTGAGACGATCATCCACCAAACCGCGGACCTTCTCTCTTATGCACAGCACGTATCCATTAAATGCGGCCGTATGGGCTTTTCCCTGCCCGCCGGGAATATCCGTCTGGAGGAAGCGGGTTTCGTCCTTACCGGAACGAATGCGGACGGGACCTACAACCTTCTCCTTGACGCCGGATATATCGGCGCCGCGACGAACGACGGAAGCCTGGCCTTCGAGAGCCGGCTCCATGCGGACGGCGCCTTGGCGCTTGCCCGGACGACCGGGATCAACCTCCGTCTAGCCCTCGATGCCCCCCGATTCACCGCGGCCGGGAAGGACGAATCTCTCAAGGCTCTAAACATCGAAGCCGACGGTGTCTGGACGACCAGCGAAAATAAGTTCTCCATCATGAAGTTCGCCATCGGCGTCCCCGATCTTATCGCCATCACCGGTTCCGGCGCCGCCGATCTCGGCAAGAACATGTCCCTGGATCTCAGCGCTCGAGCCCAAATCGACAGCTTGGAGTCCATCGCGGCGATCACAGCCCCATATTTTCCGCCGGCCGTCCGGGATGCGCGAATTCAGGGCAAGACCCGCCTTGAAGGACATTATCTCCTGGCCGCAGGCCAGCGGATAAACACGGGTAAGCTCGAGGCCTCCGTTGATCTGGACAATGTGAAACTGGATTACAACAAAGCCGGTTTCCCAATCCATGGCGAGCTCTCGGGTCTAGTGAAGTTCGCCGGCTCTCCGCCCGAAATCCAGGCTTCAGCCGATTTCCGGGCCGCGATCGGCCGGATTTCCAAGGACAATATCGATATCCGGCAATCCTCCGTCCGGGGCAAGTTTGCGGGGATCCTGAAGTTGGTCGGCTCTCCCCCCGAAATCCAGGCTTCGGCCGATATCCGAGCCGCGATCGGCCGGATTTCCAAGGACAATATCGATATCCGGCAATCCTCCGTCCGTCTCAAGGTTAATGCCACGAGGAACACCGCGGAGATCACGGGCTTCGAGGGCACTCTCCGGGGAATGGCCTATGCGCTTCCCGGGAAAAAGGGTCTCGCGTTCGAAGAGGTCAAACTCAACGGGGCCGCCCACCTGGACTTCAACCGCAAGTCGATCGTTCTGACGGCCCTCGAAACGCGCCTCCCGAACCTTGCCCCCATCCGCCTTTCTGGGCGGTTCGACTTCGGCCCCCGGGGCGTCAGGCAGGCGCGTCTCGAAAGCAAAGGTCTGAAGATACCGGCCACGCGCGGCCTCCTGGCGCCGTTTATCCCGGCGGGCCTGGCCGGCTGGGAATTCGACGGGGCTCTGGATGTCGGGGTCGAAGCCGGAAGCCTCCCCGGCCGGAAGGGGGTCTGGGAATATTCCGGCGAGTTCGCCATGACCCAGATCAAGTTCAACGACCCTTCATTCACCATCGCCGGGGACGGCCTTCAACCGGTCATACGGATCAAGGGAACTTATGAGCTCGCCGAAGGCCTCCTTGTTTGGACGGGGGCCATGGAGCTCGCCCAGGGCGAATCCCTGTGGAAAAATTTTTACATTTCCTGGAACAAACAGCCGCTTAAGGCCGACATTGCCGGCCGATTCAGCCGCATCGCAAGGACCGTCGACGGCCTTAAGGCACGGATCGTCTTTCCCGCGGTGGGTGAGATCCATGCCGACGGGGGAGGCCGCCTGGGGACACCCCCGTCCTTCCGGCTTCGGGCGGGAGCCCGCCTGAGCCTTGAACCTCTCTATGCGCTGTATTCCCAGGCCGGAGCCAGCCCGGAGAGCCGGATGCACGTCAGCGGCGAGCTCTCGGGCGACTTCGAGATCGCGAGGGACGGAGACACGCTGAGCCTTAAGGGCCGTCTTGCTGTCGGCGACGCCACGATCGAGAACCCCGGCGCCAAAGTTGCGTTCCGCGGGATCAACGCCGACGTGCCGGTCAATTATGTGAGCGCGCCGGAAACGGGTACAGCCGGCGCGGATAGCCGCACGGAACCCTCTGAGAAGGGCGTGTTACAGGTCCAGGAAATCAAAACTTCTTTCCACACGTTTCCGCCGATCTCTCTCGGCCTTCACAGCCTCCCGAATGCCTGTCGGATAGACCCTTTTTTCCTGGACATCTTTGGGGCCCGCCTCGAGTTCGGGGAGACGGCCCTGGCGCTCGACCCGCGGACGGGCGCTTTCCACGGCGGCACATCGCTCAAGCTGCCCGGCCTCGACCTTTCCCGCCCGCCGATCGCGTCGGCCCAATTTCCACTGTCGGGTCAGGCGCGGGCCGAATTCCCGGTCCTGGATATCACGCTTGGCAAAATCACAACGACCGGCCGGGCGGAGATCGATATTTTCGGAGGTCGGGTCGTCGTCCGCGATGTCGCGGTCGCCACTCCCTTCTCTCCGGGCCGGGCCATTTCCTGCAACGTCGATCTCCTGGACCTCGACCTAAAAAAAATGACCGACGTCGTTCCCTTCGGAGAAATGACCGGCATCATCCGTGGCGAAGTCCTTGGACTGACGATCTCGTACGGCCAGCCGGAGAGCTTCAACCTGAGCCTCCAATCCGTCCCGCGGAAGGGTGTCGCCCGGACCTTCAGCCTGAAAGCCGTCGACAGCTTAACGGTTTTGAGCGCCGGCGAGAAGGCATCGATGGGCTCGGGCCGGTTCTGGATGCGGTTCATCCGCGGATTCCGCTACGAGAAAATCGGTATCATGAGCACCCTGAAGAACGACACCTTTACCCTCAACGGGACCATCCAGGAGAGGGGCGTCGAATACCTGGTGAAGAAACCCGCCCTTTTTGGGATCAATGTCATCAACAGGATGCCGGAGAAAAAGATCAGCTTTAAAGAAATGATGAACCGGCTCGAGCGAGTCGGACAACCGGAAAAATCGGAAGTGAAAAAGTAAGGAGGAAGGTCCGATGAAAACGAAATTCGTGGGTCTCGCCTTGTTCGCCGTCTCCCTAACCCTCATTCTCGCCTGCATCACGGTCAACATCTACTTCCCCGAAGCGACGGTCAAGAAAGCGGCCGATGAGATCGTTGAAGAAATCAGGAAGAAGGATGCGGAGGAGAAGACGGCTCCGGAGGCCATCAAGAAAGAGGCCAGGGTGTCGCGGCGCGCGGGCTTTGCCCTCGTCCCGGCCGCGTTCGCGCAGGAGGAAACGAACGTGTCCAATCCGGCCATCCGGGCCCTCAAGGACGCGATGAAGCAGAGATTTCCCGGCCTGAAGCCGTTTTTCGACGCCGGCAACATCGGAGAAAACAACAAAGGCCTGGTCGAGGTCCGGGGCGAAGGGGGACTGAATCTTAAAGACAAGGCCGCCCTGCGCGGGCTGGTCAAGGACGAGAACGGCAACCGGATGAAGCTTTACGCGGAAGTGGCCAAGGCCCTCAACATCGATGCCGACCAGGTCGGGCGCGTCCAGAAGATCTTCGCCGAGAGCTGGATCAAAGCGGCGTCGTCGGGCTGGTGGGTGCAAAAAGATGCCGGCGAGTGGGTCAAGAAGTAATGGGGTTCTTTATCCCAACATGCTCTTCGGGCGCCGCTTTTCCGGCTGTTGACATCGCCGCGCGGCGGGCGATATAATGCCGCCGTGTCGAGAAGGGGACATCCATCGCCCCGGGCGGGAATTCGCTATGCGGCGAAAAAATGAAATTCATATCTCTATAGGGAAGCTCCTCTAGGGGAAGGCTCCTTTATGCCTTTAGATCGTCGGCCGGTCGAAAACCATTTTCTTCATCGATATCGGGTGCCGTTGATCATCGGGGTCATCTTCATGGCCATCTTGGCCATGCGCCTCATCCATTTAGAGGCCGATCCGCCCTTGAATCTGGATTGGAGCGGAGGTTTTTTCGGAGACGAGATGGCCTATGCCCATAATGCGCGGAATAAAGTTCTTTTCGGAGAATGGATCAGCGACGAATGGAATCCCTTGATTTATAGCCCCTTTCTGACCCTGATGGAATATGCCTTTTTTTCTGTTTTGGGCGTAGGCCTGATCCCGCTTCGGCTGGTCAATATTTTCCTTCTTTTTCTGGGTTTCTGGCTGCTTTTCTTCACGCTTCGTCGTGACCGGGATCGGCCGACGGCCTTACTGGCTGTGGGGCTCTTGGGCTTTAACTATCTCTTTCTGATGTACAACCGGCTCGGGTTAAACGATACCTTCTTGGTTTTCCCTATGCTTTTGACCCTGTACCTCTGGCATCGGGGCTTGGAAAAGTCCCTCTATTTTTTTCTAGCCGGAGTCAGCGCATTTATCTGTTATGCCACCAAGGCTACGGCCCTGTATTTTATCCTGTCCGCCGCTCTGTCCCTCGTTTGGTCCATCCTGCCAAGGCTCCGAGAGGCCGGGGGCCTCAAAAAAGGAATCCAATCCTTAGGCTTCTTTCTAAGCGGGCTAGGTCTTTCTTACTTTGTTTGGTACGGGTCCTTTTTCCTGCCCAACCAAGGGCGCTTTGACTCCGTCATGCGGAGTTGGTTTCGCCTGGCGATGCCCAAGAATCTCGGCCAATATTGGAGCCATGTGACTTCCGCGCAGCTCTTGAAATATTTTTCGCTGTCGCCGGTCGAGCTTTTGGTCGGACTCTCCTTTATTCTCTGGCTTTTCATAACGCTTTTTAAAGACTGGAAAAAAATCAAACCCCTGGAGGTCTTTCTTTTCTTGTGGGTGTTGGGGGGATATCTGGCCATCAACGGCCTCAATTACCGTCCTTTGCGCTATTACGTGCCCCTCCTCCTGCCCTTGATCATCCTCGCGGCCCTGCTTCTTTCTAAGATCTGGAACTGGTCGGATTCGGGGAATTTCAACCTGAAGCCGGTCCTAACGAAGGGCTGGCTTTTTGTGCTCTGGATTTTATTTGTGGGTCAATCTTCTCTGGGGTATAAAAAGTTGGGTGTGGATACCTTGGCCCTTTTTAGCCTGGTTTCCGTTATTATGCTGGTTTCATGGATGAAACCGAGGCTCCTGGGCCTGGCGAAGGCCGGATCCAATCGGGATCGGCGCACCCGTCTGTTTCTCCGTTCTGCGGTGGTGGGGCTCATCGGTTTCAGCCTGATGATTCAAGGCGCTCACTACTGCCGCTGGGTCCGATCGCCGGCCTACACCGTTCGGAATGCTTCCCGTTCCCTGCGAACGCTACGGGGGGAGGTCCTTATTGCCGGGCTTTGGGCCCCTTTGGCCACGATTGAAAACCGGCACCGTTCCCTGGTTTTAGGGAACAATTGGTTCAACTACGAAAACACGTTTGTCAAATATCCGGTTACCCATCTGTTCCTTTGGGATGGGAACCGCCAGGAGGAAATACGCTTTTTAATAAAAAAATATCCGGAAATCATGGAGCGGGCGATCCTCATCAAGACCTATACCATCGACAAACTTCCTGTGCGCCTTTATAAAATTATCGGAACATAAAAAGAAGGATGATGTCATCGATCATTCGCGCTGGACATGCATGGTACAATGGACCGGGTTAAAAACATGACGCAAAAAGAACACATCGCCGTTCACCTGGTGGAAGGATCGGCGCTCCACCTGGCCAGGACATCAGATCGACTGCTTTGAACTCGATCACGAAGCAGGTCGGTGCCATTTAATGAATACTTAAGCTGTAATTATCGTTACCGGACCTGCAATATCTGGCAAAGAATGCCGGTCAACTCTCGAAATCGGAAAACGCCGTCCGGGTGCAACGGGAGATAGAAAATTTCTACTGTCCGCAATGTTGGACCCCTTGCGAGGCCTATCAAAGCATCCTGGGGAATCTAGCGCCTTGAATCTTTACATTCCGGAAACGGCGGCCGTGAAAATAGAAACCCGGGCTCCCGGCGGGCGGCCGGCGCTCATCAGGCCAGCTTATGGAGCTTAGGAACGAAGAAGAAAACGGCCAGGGCGAAAAGCAGGGAAATGGAACCCCCGATGATGA
>Ga0315293_10000632_pt1 | contig 33232 bp, 23 predicted proteins | sample YL17G13_20_MG_FD_203071 | JGI IMG/M metagenome (GOLD analysis project Ga0315293, IMG submission 203071) | Sediment microbial communities from Yellowstone Lake, YNP, Wyoming, USA - YL17G13_20 | ecosystem: Environmental > Aquatic > Freshwater > Lake > Sediment | place: USA: Wyoming | collected... | reverse complement strand
ACATCGGCAAGGTGCTGCAGCAGCCTTCTTTCATTCTGAATAAATTCATCGCCCTGGTCAAGAATTTCCCCGACTTCAAGATCCAGGAGGTGCTGAAACTGATCTACCGCCTCGATTACGAATCCAAGACCAGCGGCGAGGATTCGGCCCGCATATCCCTGCAGAATTTCATCTTCCAGGTGAAATTTTTAAAAAGATAACCGTCTATTTCCCCAAAGTGGAAAACAGTTGCGGAAATTTTTTTTCTTTTTCCTAATCGAGTTGATTTAGATGTTTTTCCTGTGCTATGGTTGAACCAGCATGAGGAGATAAGCCATGAAAAAAACAAGCCGTTTCATGATCGCGGGGCTGATCCTGCTCTCCATTGTCAGCCCAGCCTGCAAAAAAAAGAAAAGCCCGCAGACAGAGGGTTGGTACCGTTATATCAGCGCCTATACATCGGGATCCATATCCCGCAAAGCCCAGATCCGCGTCCTTTTCGTGGCCAACGTCGGCCATGAAGGCCAGGACCCGGCCCAGCTGGACGGCTATCTGGAATTCGATCCGGTCATTCCCGGCAGGAGCGAATGGAAATCGGCCCGTGAACTTGTTTTCACGCCAGCCGGGGAGCTGAGCCCGAGAGCCCATTACAAGGCACTGCTGAACATTGGCAAATTCATGGACCTGGCGAAAGAGTATTCTAGCTTCGAGTTCTCGTTTTCCGTGATCGAGGAAAATATCGAACTCCAGTTGCAGGGGCTTACTCCAGTGGACGAGACATCGCCCAACCAGTTTTTTCTGCGCGGCACTCTGACCACACGTGATGCGGAGGACGGGGATGCGATCCAGAAGATCCTCGGCGCCGCGCAGGAGGGGAAAACCCTGAACATCGAGTGGGCGCATGATCCCGATGGCCAAAACCATGAATTCGTCATCAGGACCATTGAACGCCGTGAACAGCCGAGTTCGCTCCAGGTCCATTGGGATGGCTCGGCCATCGGGGTCGACAAGAAAGGCAGCCGTGCCGTCGACGTCCCTTCGCTGGGGCAGTTCGATCTGTTGAGCGCGGAAGCGGTCAGCGAACCCTCCCAAAGTATCCTGCTGCGTTTTTCCGATCCCCTGAAAAAGAATCAGGATCTGCAGGGCTTGATCACGATTGCCGGCCATGAACCGACCTTCGAGATCGAAGCCAACGTCATCCGCGTCTATTCCGGTAAAAGCTTCGACGGCTCGCTGGAGATCGCCGTCAACCCGGGCATCCGCAACTACAATGACCGCCGCCTCGCCGCCCGCATCACCCGGAGCGTCCTGTTTCAGAAAATCGCGCCGCAAGTCCGTTTCATCGGCAAAGGCATCATCCTCCCGGAAAAGGAAATGCTGACCATCCCCTTCGAGGCGGTGAGCCTCAAGGCGATCCAGGTCACCGCCTTCCAGATCTACAGCAACAACATGGCGCAATTTTTCCAGCAAAACGATCTCAAGGGTAAGGACAACCTTTCGCCTGTCGGCCGCTTTTTATGGCGCAAGACCGTTCCGCTCTCCGCTAAAGCGGAAGAGACCGCCAACTGGCGCCGCTACAGCCTGGACGTGACCCAGCTGCTGAAAGACAATCCCGGCAGCCTTTTCCGCATCATCCTCTCCTTCAACCGCGGCAATGCCACCTATGCTTGCGCCGATGGCGGCACTCCCCCTGTCGTCGAACCCCCGTTCCGCAACCAGGACGACACTTCGTACCGCGAGGGTTCCTATTGGGACTACGCCGAGGAGTATTATAACGAGGAGCAGAGCAACCGGAACTGGGATGAGCGCAACGATCCCTGCAAGAACGCGTATTACGATTCGCGCTATAACAGCGAATTGTTCCCGGCCCGGAATTTCCTGGCTTCCAATCTGGGCCTGATCGCCAAACTCGAAGAAAACCTGACCCTGCACGTGGTGAGCACCGACATCCGTAGCGGCCAGCCCCTCGCCGATGTCGAGGTCCGGGCCATGAACTTCCAGAACCAGCTCCTCGCCGAAGGGAGTACGGACGGCTCCGGTTTCCTGACCCTCCAACCGGCGTCGCGGCCTTTCTTCATCGAAGCCCGGCAGGAAAAAGAGAGGGGCTATCTGCGGCTCAACCAGGACGGGTTGCTGGCCACCAGCCATTTTGACGTTGGCGGTGAAAAAGTGTTCAAGGGAATCCGGGGGGCCATCTACGGCGAGCGGGGTGTCTGGCGTCCCGGCGACACCCTTTTTCTTACCTTCGTGCTGTTCGACCGCGACCACAGCCTGCCCAAGGAGCACCCGGTCACCCTGGAGCTTTACAATCCCAAGGACCAGTTGCTGCAGACCCTTAAACCGTACAAATCCCTCGACGCCTTTTACTGTTTCCGCATCGAAACCGACGAATCGGCGTTGACCGGAAATTGGAAGGCCCGGGTGATGATCGGCGGCATGACTTTCGAGCAGAGGCTAAAGATCGAAACGGTGGTGCCCAATCGCCTGAAGATCACCTTCAATCCGGGCGCGGAAAAACTCCTGGCCGGTGAAGCCCGGACCGGGTACATCAGCAGCCAGTGGTTGCACGGCGCCACCGCCGCCAATCTGAAATTCGACGTCACCGTGAAATTTTCGCCGCGTCCCACCCGCTTCGACCGCTGGCAGGATTTTGTCTTTGACGATCCGGCCCGTGAGATCACCGCCCCGGAGCAATCTCTGGCCAGCGGGGAATTGAACGAAAAGGGCGAAGCCAGCTTCCCGGTCGCGCTCGAAATCGAGGAAGCGGCACCGGGCATGATGGACGCCACGTTCATCTCCCGGGTTTTCGAGGCCGGAGGTGATTTCTCCAGCGATGCGCTCACCCTGCCGTTTCACCCCTACAAGAGCTACGTCGGCATCAAAACACCGAAAGGGGACGAAGCCCGCAACATGCTCCTCACCGACCAGGACCATGTGCTGCAAATCGTCACCGTCGATCCCGACGGCAAACCCGTCTCCCGCTCCAAATTGGAAGTGAGCCTCTACAAGGTGGAATGGAAGTGGTGGTGGGATAAAAGCGGCGATTCCCTGGCCCAGTACGCCTCCAATTCCAGCCATAACCGGATTTTGCAAGGGACGGTCTCCACCAAGGACGGTTCCGGACAGTGGAAATTCCAGGTCAAGTATCCTGCCTGGGGCCGCTACCTGGTCCGCGTGGTCGACCCCCAGAGCGGCCATGCCAGCGGCAAAATCATTTTCATCGACTGGCCTGGTTGGGCCGGCCGCGCCCGCGAGGAAAGCGGCGCCGGGGCGACGAGACTTAACTTCTCGGCCGACAAGGAGCGCTACCAGGTGGGAGAGAAAGCAGTTATCTTCCTTCCCGCCTCTCCCCAAGGCCAGGCGCTGGTCTCCCTTGAAAACGGGTCAACCGTCCTGCGCCAGATGTGGGTGGGCACCAAGGAAGGGGAAAATCGCTTTGAGATCGAACTCACCGAAAAAATGACGCCAAACATTTATGTCCATGTTTCATTGCTGCAACCCCATTCCGGCAAAAAGAGTGATACCCCCATCCGCCTCTACGGGGTCATTCCCATCCTGGTGGACAATCCCGCCACCCGGCTGGAACCGCAGCTGAAGGTGGCGGCGGAGCTTAAACCGCAGGAGGAATTCAAGGTCAGCGTAAAGGAAAAGGACGGCCGACCCATGACCTACACCCTGGCCGTGGTCGATGAGGGCTTGCTCGGCCTCACCCGCTATTCCGCTCCCGACCTGCGCCAGCGTTTCTACAACCGGGAAGCCCTGGGCATCCTCACCTGGGACCTTTTCGACGATGTCGCCGAAGCATACGGAGCCGAGCTTTCCCGCCTCCTGGCCCTGGGCGGGGATGAGGAGGGCGAGGCCAACGGCAAGGAGAAAAAGCCGCGCCGCTTCCCGCCGGTGGTGATGTTTGCGGGGCCGTTCTCGCTCGAACGCGGCAAAACCATGGAGCATCGATTGACCATGCCTCAATATATCGGAGCGGTTAGGGTGATGGTGGTGGCAGGCAAGGACGGCGCATTCGGTTCAGCGGAAAAAACCGTGCCGGTGCGCCAGGATCTGATGATCCTGCCGACTCTGCCGCGGGTGATCCGTCCGGACGAGATTTTCGATCTGCCGGTTTCCCTATTCGTCTCCAATCCCGATATCCGCAGCGTGCAGGTATCCGTGACCACCAGCGACCTCTTCCTGACGACTCCGCCCACGGTCAAAACGATCCCATTCAGCGCCCCGGGCGACAAGATCGTCAGCTTCCGCATCAACGCCACGTCGTCCCTGGGGCAGGGTTCCGTGCGCATCCAGGCGGCCAGCGGCTCGCGCCGGGCCGAAAGCGAAATCTATATCCCGGTCATCGCCGCCAACCCAAAAATGATCGAATCAACGAGCCTGGAAATCCCCCCCGGGCAAGCCAAGGAGATTCAGGTGCAAGCCATCGGCATTAAGGGCACCAATGAAGTGGCGCTCGAGGCATCGATGCTTCCGCCATTCCAGCTGCAGAAGCGGCTGCAGTTCCTGATCCACTATCCTCACGGTTGCCTGGAGCAGACTCTTTCGACTGCTTTCCCGCAACTGTACTTGAAACTGCTGCTCAAGCTCTCGGCGGAGGAACAAAAGCAGGTGGAAAAGCATATCAACGTGGCCATCGAGAAACTGCGCGGTTTTCAGACAAGCAACGGCGGTTTCTCCTACTGGCCGGGCGAGAATGATATCCATGAATGGACCAGTTCTTACGCGGGTTATTTCCTGCTGGAAGCGACACGCCTGGGATTTCATGTTCCCGGCGGCATGATGGATCAATGGAAGAAATTTCAGAAATCGTTGACCAATTCCTGGACCGAGGGCGACATGCAAAGCCGGCTCAACCAGGCCAACCGACTCTACACGTTGGCCCTGGCCAAGGACCCGGACCTGGGCGCCATGAACCGCTTACGCGAAACCCGGGAGCTCGATAGCGTCGCGGCCATTCTCCTGGCCGGAGCGTTCCAGGCCAGCGGCCAAGCCGACGCGGCCGAGGACCTGCTCAAAAACTGCCAGTGGAAGGTAGACAACTACCATGATGACCGGGATACGTTCGGTTCGGCTTTGCGCGACAAAGCCATCGTCATCCGCACCCTGGTGGAGATGGGCAAAGCCGACCGCGCCAGGAAAATGGTGGAGGAGATCGCCAAGGAGCTGAGCCGCGACACCTGGTATTCGACCCAGGAAACGGCCTATTCGCTGATGGCTCTGGCGGTTTACTACGGCGGCGGTCAAACCAATCCCTTCCGCTTCAAAATGGCCTGGGACAAGGAGGGAGCTGAAGAAATGGCAGCTTCGGTCCCCTTCTTCCAGAAACAGATTTCCCCCTTCACGGCTGCAGAACGGAAACTGACGGTCACCAATTCGGGACAAAATCCGCTTTACCTGACAATCTACAAGTCGGGAATTCTTCCGGCCGGCAAGGAGAAAGCGGCGGAGAGCAACATCGGCCTGCAGGTTGAGTATCTGAACATGGAGGGGGAACCCCTGCCCATGGAGCGTCTGACCCAGGGAAGCGATTTTCAGGTTAGGATCAGCGTCAGCAATCTCACCCGGAACAACTATAACAATCTAGCCCTGACCCATATGGTTCCCGCCGGCTGCCAGATAGCCAACCCGCGCCTGCTCGACGGCGAGCCGGCCCGGAACTATTTCGACTATCAGGATGTACGGGACGACCGCATCTATACCTACCTGGCCTTGAACGGCGGTACCAAGAAAGTCTTCACCGTGGTGCTGAACGCCTCCTACAGCGGCAAGTTCTATTTGCCGGGCATCGCCATCGAATCCATGTACGATTCAGCCGTTCACGCCAACAACACGGGGAAATGGCTGGAAATCGTCCACTGATCAAGCACTCGCGCAAAGGTAGAAGACGTCTGCTTCTGGCGGTCGGGCTGCTGGCCGCGCCGGTATTGGTTTTTTGGTTCTCGCTGCCGAAACCGCTGTTTAACGATCCGCTCTCAGCGGTGCTCCTGGCGGCGGACGGGAGGCTGTTGGACGCACGGCTGGCCGCTGACGAACAATGGCGCTTTCCGCGGTTGAAATCCTTCCCGAACCGCTTCTTTCAGGTGTTGCTGCAGTACGAAGACCGGCGGTTTTTTCTGCATCCCGGGGTCGACCTGCTGGCCGTTGCACGCGCCGCGGCGCAGAATCTGAAACAGCAGCGCATTGTCAGCGGCGGCAGCACGATCACCATGCAGGTGATCCGCAGCGCCCGAAAAAACCGCGGCCGCACTTTCCTGGAAAAGGTGCGCGAGATGTTCTTGGCTCTGCGCCTGGAAATGTCCTATTCCAAGAAAGAAATACTGGCGCTGTATGCGGCCCATGCCCCTTTCGGGGGCAATATCGTCGGGGTCGACGCCGCGTCCTGGTTCTACTTCAACCGCAGTGCCGAGGCACTCAGCTGGGCCGAGGCGGCATTCATGGCCGTCCTACCCAATGACCCCGGCCTCATCTCCGGCATGAAAAACAGGCGGTTGCTGCAAGAGAAAAGAAACCGCCTGCTGGGGCGCCTCCACGAACGAGCTATCCTATCTACCCTAGAATACTCGCTGGCCTGCGCAGAAAATATTCCCACTGGCCCCAGGCCGGTGCCGCGGCTGGCGACGCATCTCCTCTCCACCCTGACGGCCTTGAAACCCGGGGAATGCTTGTTTCAGACTCGGATCCAGCCGCGCCTGCAGGAAATTTTATTGCGCATCGTCCAAAACGAAGGGGAAAAACTTCTGGCAAAAAATATCCGCAACCTGGCTGCCCTGGTCATCGACAACCGGCTGGGGACAGTGGCCGCCTACGTCGGCAACGTCACCCGCGACCGCTCGGCCGAACACGGCCAGGATGTCGACCTGATCCAAAGCCCGCGCAGCACCGGCAGCATTCTCAAACCGTTCCTCTATGCCGCCCTGCTGCACGAGGGGGGCTTGACGCCGCGCACCCTGATCGCCGATACCCCGGTCCATTTCATCGGCTACATCCCCGAAAATTTCGACCGCCGCTTCCGGGGAGCCGTGCCGGCCCGCGAGGCCCTGGCCTGGTCGCTCAACATCCCGGCCATCCACATGCTGCGGCAGTACGGCATCCCCCGTTTTTACAACCTCTTGAAAAAATGGGGCATGACCACCCTCAGCCGGCCCCCTGGTGGCTACGGCTTGACCCTCATCCTGGGCGGAGCCGAAGGGACCTTGTACCAGATTACCCGCATGTACGCCGGCCTTGTCCAGCTGGCCATGGGAGACGCGGGCAAGCGGAGCGAAATCCGTCTGCTGCCCGATGACAAGATTCGGCCTCTGCCCATGAGCGACCTCGGCCCGGCCGCCGCCTTTCTCACGCTGGAAGCGTTGACCGAGGTGAACCGGCCCGACCAGGAAGGGTTTTGGAAGCAGTTCAACTCCTCGAAATGGGTAGCCTGGAAAACGGGCACCAGTTTCGGCCTCAGGGACGCCTGGTCAATTGGCATGACCCCGGCTTACACGGTGGGAGTCTGGGCGGGAAACGCCGATGGCGAGGGGAACCCCAACCTGACCGGCCTTTCCACCTCCGCCCCGGTCCTCTTCGACATCCTGCAGGGCCTCGATACTGGGGGCGCCGTCCCGGCGCCCAACCTCTGGCTTCAGGAAATCACCGTGTGCCGGGATTCCGGTTTTCTGGCTTCCGGTCTCTGCCCGGCCGTCAGCACGCGGATGCCGCGCGAGAGCCATTTCACTCAAGTTTGCCCCTATCACCAGCTGGTCCACCTGGAACTGAGCAGACGCTTTCGCGTCGATTCGCGCTGTGAATCGGTCGCGCGCATGGTCCATGTCCCCTGGTTCGTCCTGCCGCCGCTGCCGGAATATTATTTCCGCCGCTATCACCCGGAATACCGCGTCCTGCCGCCTTTTCGGCCGGATTGCGCCGGCCTCGTCCAGGCCGAGAGCGGCAGGCAGGTCATGAGTCTTGTCTATCCCGAAGTGAACACCGCCGTCTATATTCCCGTAGACCTGGACGGCAAACCGGGACAGGTGGTTTTCGAAGCCGTTCACCGCCGGCCCGAAACCACCATCTACTGGCACATCGACGACCGCTATCTGACCGCCACCCGCCAGTTCCACCAAATCGCCGTCGATCCGGCGCCGGGCCCGCACCTGCTGGTGCTGATCGACGAACAGGGAAGGCGCCTGGAGCGCCGTTTCCGAGTCCTCAACCGTAGCCGCTGATATCCCCTGGCAAGAATGGAGCCAGGGCCTATATTGTTTTCATGAGATTTTTAAGGAAACGGCCGGCTACTGTTTTTTAAGGTTTTCCAGGTCCTGCAGGGACAGCAGGATCTCGCGTTGATTTTTACTGTTCGAGGCCGAGATCACACCTTTTTCCTGCAATTGATCGATCAGGCGCCCGGCCCGGGCGTAGCCGATGCTCATCCTTCTCTGCAAATAAGAAGCCGACGCCTGGCCGGTCGAGATGATCGTCTCGGCCGCTTCGAAGAACAGTTCATCCATTTCCTGCTCCTCGATTTTCTCATCTTTCTTGGCGCTGGGCTTGATCACCTGCGTGTTGAAATCGGGTTTGCCCTGCTTGGAGAGAAAATTGACCACGCGCACGGTTTCCGCTTCGGAAACATAAGCCGAGTGCAGGCGGATCAGGGTGGCGGTTTTCGGAGGCAGGAAAAGCATGTCGCCGTTGCCCAGCAGTTTTTCGGCCCCCATCTGGTCGATGATGGTGCGCGAATCATGCTTGGAGGGAACGGCCAGCGCGATGCGCGAGGGAAAGTTGTTCTTGATGGTACCGGTGATAACGTCGACGGAAGGCCGCTGGGTGGCCAGGATGAGGTGAATGCCGATCGCTCTGGCTTTCTGGGCCAGGCGCGCGATATCGTCTTCGATCTCCCGGGCCGAGACCATCATCAGATCGGCCAGTTCGTCGATGATGATCACAATGTAGGGGATTTTTTCCTTGTCCTCGAGGTTCTCCAATTCATCGTCCTCGCCCTGGAGTATCATCTCCAGTTTTTTGTTGTACTGCTCGATGTTGCGCACCTGCAGGATCGCCAGTTTCTTATAACGGTTTTCCATTTCAAACACCGCCCAGTCCAGCGCGTTTTTCGCCAATTTGGGATTGACCACGACCGGCGTGAGCAGGTGCGGCAAGCTGTTGTATATGGCCAACTCGATCCGCTTGGGATCGATGAGGATGAATTTTACGGTCTGCGGCGAAGCTTTGTACAGAATGCTCAGAATGATCGAATGAATGGTCACGCTCTTGCCGCTGCCGGTGGCCCCGGCGATCAGCAAGTGGGGCATGTCCTTCAAATCGGAAATAAAAATGTCGCCGCTGGTGGTTTTGCCGAGAGCCAGGGTGAGCGGCGAAGCCGAATGCTGATAATGGGGCGTTTCCAGCAATTCCCGCAAATGGATGAGCTCGCGCTTGTTGTTGGGGATTTCAATGCCGATGGCCTTCTTGCCCAGAATGCGCTCAATGCGCACGTATTGGGCCTTGACCACCAGGGCCAGGTCCTCGGTCAGGCTGGCCACGTCCTTGACCTTGACCCCGGCATCGGGGACGAATTCGAAGGTGGTGATCACCGGCCCGGGAGTGTACTCGACGATGTCGCCGTGAATCTTGAATTCCTGGAGCCGCAGCGTCAATTCCTGCTTTTTTTCATCCAGCTCCTCGAGATCGATCTGGCTCTTCTGGCTGGAGGCGTCCAGGTAGGTCAGCGGGGGCGGCTGGTATTGGGGGTCGGGCGCCAGGTCCTGTTTCAATTCGGGAAACAGGGCGGTCTCCTCGGGGAATTTGCTGGGCACTTTGATCTGGGACTTTTTTTCCAGGCGGGACGGGAGTTCGCTCTCCCTTTCCTTAAGCGGCTTTTTCCCCTGGAAAACGTAATCACCCTCAGACACGTATTTTTGCTGAACTTTTTGACGGTCTTTCTTCTTGCGTACCCTTTCCACCCGTCTGCTGACAAAGGCGGCCAGTTGGATGGCCGATTTTTTGGAGATTCCCCAGATAAATACAAGCACGTTCTTGATCGATATCTTGGCGATCAGCACCAGGGATATGGCCAGCAGCGAAATGAATAGCAGAGCCGAAAAGAAACCCTTGATCTGGGCGCAAAAAAAATCATTGATCAGCAAACCCGTCATTCCTCCCGAACGGACCGGTTGGCCGGCGATAAAAATCCAGGGATGGACATTGGCCAGCAATGCCGCTAACGAGAGTAGCAGGAGAACGTAGCCGATGCCCTTGCTGGCGGCATTGCGGATGCTGCGGTTAAAGACGAAGAACGCGGTCAAGAACAAGGCGGCGAAAATAAAGAGCACCGAAGCCATGCCGAACAGGTTGAATAAAAACGCCGCCAATTCGGCTCCCACCCGGCCGCCAAAATTATACACCACGCGGCTACGAGCCAGGCGGAAAAAACTGGGGTCGAGGGGGGTAAAACTGACCAGGCTGAAAATCAGAAAAAACGACAAAAATAGGGAAAGAATGGCCAATATTTCGTTCTTCAGCGACAATTCGTTGTTTTCGGAATTTTCTTTTTTCGCCTTTGCCATCGGCAAAAAGTATAACGATCTAACGGCAAATTGTCAAGGAAGCGTTTTTAGAGGATTTTCAGGCTAAAAAGCCGTAATTTTTTGTCTAGTTCGCGAAAATCGTGGAATTCCCTATTGACCAGGGCCTTGAATTCGGGGCCGTGGTTGCGCACCTTGAGATGGGCCAGCTCGTGAAAGACAATGAAGGCAACCAGCTCGTCGGGCAGTGCTTGCAGCCAGGTGTTCAATGAAACCTTGCCCTTGGTGCTGCAGCTGCCCCACTTGCTTCTCATTCTCCGGAAACCGATCCCTGATGGCTTCACCCCCAGCATCGCGCCATATCTGCCGCTCAAATTTCTGACCAGGTCGAGGAATTCCTGGTTGGAGCGGCGGACCAGCTCCAGCTTTCCGGCCAGGAGGCGCTGCCGTTCGAACCATTCGTGCTTTTTCAAGATCCATTGCTTGTGCTTGCCGATGATCGGCAGCGGGTCGATGTGGCGGGGCAGCACGATGCGCAGGCGGCCGCTGTGGAAGGCAATACTGATCTTGCGACTGTCGCGGCGCACCACCTGGCATGTGATGCCGTTAAAATTAAGGGTCTCCATGGCAGGCTCTCAGTGCGCTTCAGACTAATTCGTAGCTGTCCCCATAGTTGACGATCTCCACCTGGGGGATGCCGATGCCCAGGAGCTCATGCTGCAGGTTGTTCAGCCCATCATCCTCGCCGTGCACCAGAAAAACCTTCTTCAGGCGCTTCAGGTCGTGTTGTTTCAGCCATGAGCAGGTTTCGGCGTAGTCGGCATGCGCTGAAAAGGCGTTCAGAGTGGCGATCTCGGCTTTTACTTTGTAAGCCCGGCCGAAAATTTTTATTTCGCGAGCCCTTTCCACCAATCGCCGCCCCAAGGTGTTTTCGGCCATGAAGCCGACGATGGCCACGATATTGTCCGGGTTCTCGATATGCCGGCTCAGGTGGTGCAGGATGCGCCCCGATTCGGCCATGCCGCTGGCCGAGATGATGATGGCCGGGCCGGAAAAGTTGTTGATCTCCTTCGATTCCTGGGCGGAAACCACGTAATGGATGTTGTCAAACCCGAAAGGGTCGATATTGGCCGTGGTGAAACGCGCCAGCATCTCATTGTCGAAGCATTCGGGGTGGATCTTGAAAATGGCCGTGGCGTTGACGGCCATGGGCGAATCGATGAATATGGGCAGAACCGGGATCTTCTTTTCCTGCTGCAGGACATGGATCAGGTAAATGATCTCCTGGGTGCGTTCGATGGTGAAAGCCGGGATGATGATCTTGCTACGCCTGGAATGGGCTTTGCGGATGATATCGGCCAGCTCTTCGCCGGCCATGCCGATCGACTTGTGCAGGCGGTTGCCGTAGGTCCCTTCCAAGACCAGGTAATCCATGGGCGGCATGATCTCGGGATCGCGGATGATCGGCAGGCCGCGGCGGCCGAGGTCGCCGCTGAAACCGATGCACAGGCGGTCGCCGATGGCCAGGTGCACCATGGCCGAGCCCAGGATGTGGCCGGCGTCGTAGAATTCGGCAGTCACGCCGTCCAGGGGGCGGAACGGCCGGCTGTAGTCGCTGGTGACGAAATGGCGCAGGGGTTGGATTGCCTCCTCGGCGCTGTACAGCGGTTCATAGGCGGTCAGTTTCCTTTCAGGGTACTTGGCCGCCTTCTCCTGGAGGATCTCGAAGTCCTTCTTCTGGATATAGGCGCTGTCCAGGAGGATGATCTGGGCAATGTCGCGGCTGGCGGAAGTGGAGTGGATATTGCCGTTGTACCCGTTCTTGACCAGGATCGGCAGGGCACCCGAGTGGTCGAAATGGGCGTGGGTCAGGATAAGGGCTTGCACCGCTCTGGGATCGAACGGCAACTGCTTGTTCTTCCGGTAGGATTCCTCGCGCCGACCCTGGAACATACCGCAGTCGATCTGCAACAGCCGGCCGTCGATTTCCAGGAAATGCTTGGAGCCGGTGACTTCCCGGCAGGCGCCGTGTGAAAAATATTTTATTGCCATTTTTATTTATACCTGAAGCGAAGGACAAAAACAAGCCCGCCGCAATCCCAGCGGCATGGATATTCTGCCGGCACGGTTCACTGGGGGCCGATCCGTAAAAGGAGCCAGCGCTCGGGGGCCAACCACTCCCGGATGAACCTATTCAATCGGTCACGCTGGATCTCTCCCAGGCGCGCATGGAAATCGCCGGCCAATCGGTAGGAAAGCCCCATGCCTTCCATGAAAGCCAGGGTCGCGGCGCGGCGCTCACGGCTCTCGTTTTCGCGCCAGAAATCGGCTTGGACGTACGCCCGGCCAGCTGACAATTCTTCTTCGCTGATCCCGTTATCATGAAGCGTTTTCAGTATTTGCAGGAGATTTTTCTGGGCTTCATCGGCACGGCCCGATTCGGTTTTCATAAAAACGTTCAGGAGCATCGCGTCCTTTTGCGGCAGCACTTCCGCGTTCACGCCGTAGGTAAGGTCGCTCTGATCGCGTAGCGACCACAATTTACAGCCGATGCCCTTGCCCAGCCAGTTCTCCAGCAGCGAGGCCAGCAGAAAATTTTCCGGGTCAAGCGCGGGCAGTAAAACGGCGTAGGCGACAAGGGTCTGCGCCGACTGGCGTGCGACGGTCACGGCTGGCCGCGCCGCCTTGCCTGCCTGCGGCGGCTGGAGCGGCAGTTTCTGTCCGGCGGGCAAGCTACCCAGGAAGCGGTCCAACATGGGTTTGAGCGCACCTTCGCCCTGGTCGCTGATGATCACCGCCACCATGTTGGCGGCCACGAAGTGCGTGTTGAAAAACTCCTGGATATCTTTCTTGCCGATCGCTGCCAGCGAGGCCTCATCACCGAAAAGCTCTGCGCCGTAGCCGCGGCGGCCGAAGAAATTTTCGGCCGTGAGCGAGCGCATCAGCTCTGTCGGGTCATCGGCCTCCTTTTTTTGCAGGTGCAGCATCTGTTCCTTGATGCTGTCGATGCGCAAGCCCGAGAAGAGCGGCTGCCTGAATATCGCGGTCAAAATTTCCAGCGTCGGCTCCAAATGCCGGCTCAGGGCCCGGATGGTGATTAGCGCATAGTCTTTGCTGACGTGAAGTGAAAACGACGAACCGAAATTCATCAATTGCCGCAGCTTGGTCTGATCGGGAACCTCCAGGGCTAGGCGCATGGTCAGATAAGCCAAGCCGCTGCCGGCGGCACCAGGGTCGTCACGGCTGCCGCCCCTGACAAACAGCTGCACGACGGAATTCGCGGAGGAATCGTCGGTTTGTGAAATGACGGTCAGGCCGTTGGTCAAAATCAAGCGCTGCGGTTCGCGGCCGAGCTGCCATTGGCCATCCTGTCCCCAAATTACGCCTGCCAGGGCAAGCAGGCACAGGGAGCGGAGCAGCGTCAAAGCGGCGGATTTCATTGCGGTCCCTTTTTCAGCGGCACGATGGCCAGGGCCGCCACTTTTTTACCGCTCAAGTACTTGCCGGCGACGCGGCGCAGGTCGGATGATTCGACTTTTTCGACATTTTCCAGATAGCTGCCTTCACTGGGTTTAAGATTCAGCAAGAGGAAGCGGGCGCTGGCGTTGCTCAGCGTGAGCGCCGATTCGGTGAAGTTCCCCGCATCGTAGGTCATTTGATTCTTGGCGCTTTCCAGGTAATCGAAAACATAGGATTGATATGGCGTCTGATAATCTTCCTTGCTGAAGTTGAAGGAACCGGCCTGGCTTAAAAACCTGGCCAATTCGTTCCGGGCGCCGGAGATATTCTTCTCGTCAAGGATCAGGTGCAAAACGACCATGCCGCCGTAAGCCATCGGAATATAGCTCATATCCAGCTGCTCCACCAGACGCCTTTCGCCGCCCAGGACAGCGTACAGAAGGGGATTTAAGCCGCGGCCAAGAACGTAGGTCAGCAAACTCAGCGCCAGGCGGTGTTCATGGTTGAAATCGGGGGCCCACCAGCCGAGAAACAGATGGCTCTCGTTCAAGTCGAGTTCCACCCGTTGCTCCACATTTTTTTTCAAACGTCCGGCGGGAGGAATGTCCGCCGCAATCGCGTCGCCTTTTTCCAGGACACTCCAGCCCGCGCGCACCTGCTTTTCCATGTCGGGCAACACGAAATCTCCAATGATCGACAGGGCGCAGCGGCCGGGAAGCAGAAAACGCCTGCCGAAAGCCTGCAAATCCTCAACACTGGCCTTGCTGATGACGTTCTTGTCGCCGTAGGGAGCGCGGCCGTAGGGATGGCCGGCAAAGAGCAGCTGCATCAGGAGCAAGCGGCCAAGGTATTGGGGGTTGTCACGCAGCTGCAATATTTCCTCGAGAATGATTCGTTTCTCTTTTTCCAGCCGCACGGCATCCATGCGGTTGCTGAAAACGGTCTGGCGCAGGCCGGCCAAGGCCCAGGCGCTGTCCGCTGCCGGGCAGGACACTTCGAATGTCATCAGATCATGGTCGGTATGGGCGTTGGCAGCGATGCCGTGGCTGCGGAATTCGGCCAGGCTGGTGTCGTTGCCCGCTTCGGCGCTGGATCCGAAAAGCAGCATATGCTCAAGCAGATGGGTATAGCCGCTGCTGTTTTCCGTCTCATCCTTGACGCCCAGATTGACGGCGAGGGTCATGGCCGTCAACGGCAGGTCGTGCTTTTCCTGGAGCAGCACCTGCAAGCCGTTGTCCAGGACGAAGTACGAAGAAGAAGGGCTTTGGCCGTTCCCGGCCGGGGCTGCGGCCGCGGGCGCCGTATTCGGCCATGCGAGTAAAAATACCATCACGATAATGACAGATCGGACAAACAGGCGGCGGGTGAGCATGACAATTATTGTAGCAGAAAAAGCAAACAATTGCATGGTTTACGCATCCTTTGCATCTTCCATTTGGCGGTCCCGGTTGTTTCCGATATTTTTAATTAGCTGATTTTTTAGCCCGGTCAATAAAATGCTGCCGGTAGTACTCCCAGCCGTCAGCGATCGTGCGTTCCACGGCGATGTACTCATGACCGAACTCACGCCGGCTCTTGCCGTTGTCGTAATACGCGTACCAGCCGCTGAGGCGCCCGTACGCCGCGGTCAGGAGCGGTCTTTTGCCGGAGAAGCGGCTGACCAGCTCCAACATGCCTCCGGCAAAGGCGATCAGCGGTGCCGGCACCAGGAAGGGATACGCCTTGCGGCCGCAGCAGCGGCTGATCTGGCGGATCACCTCGGCATAGGGCAGATTGGCGCCAATGACCAGGTATTTCTCCCCGATCCGGCCTTGACACAAAGCCTTGCGTACGATGGCCGCCAGGTCGCGCACGTCGACCACCGCCAGGCCGCCGCTAAACGAACCGAAGAGGGGGCCGCGCCATATCGAACGGTAAAGTCGGTTGTGCGGGGTTTGCTCCACGTGGTCACCAGGTCCCATGATCGAGGCCGGGTTGAGGATGATGGCCGGAAGCCCGCTCGCCCGTATCGCCGCCTCGACCACCAGCTGGCCGTCATGCTTGGAAGTCATGTAGGGCAGGCTGTCGGGCCAATTGAAAGGAGTCTCTTCGCCGGCCGGCGTACCGTCGCGAAGGAAGCCGATGGCGCCCACCGAACTGACGTGCACCAAACGCTCCACTTGGCTCGCCAGGCAGGCTTCGACCAGGCAGCGCACCCCTTCGCGGTTGACCCGGTCAAGAAGCAGGCGGTCGCGCTTCCAATAGGAGATCATCCCGGCCAGTTGGATGACATGAGTGTGCCCGGCCACGGCCGCGTTCACCGCCGCCGCGTCGGCGATGTCCCCATAAAGGGTGCGCACGCCAAGGCCAGCCCAGCTCAACGGGATGCGATCGCCGGGCAGCACCAGGGCGGTCAGGGCGGCGGCGCCGTGGTCGCGCACCAGTTCGGGCATCAGCACCGCGCCGACAAAGCCGGTGGCTCCGCTGACCAGGATTTTCATTGCGCGCCATCCATGCGCCGGGGCCGGTGCCAGCGCAGGTAGAGAAACGTATCGTTGGCCATGCCGACAAGGGCGTGGATGAAAACCGTGTAGAGGAAAGACCCGGTAATCCAGGCCACCAGACCGAAGATGAAGCTGGAGCCGCAAGCGGCCCATATTTCCGAATCGGGATGGCCGAAATGGTGGAGGGTCGAGATGATGGCTTGCAAAGCCAGCGCCGGTCCCAGCCCCAGTGCCGGCAGCAGAACCAGAAACAGCAGGCCGCGGTACAGGAATTCCCAGGGCAAGTAGTAGAGGACCAGGTAGGCGGCTTCGTAGGCCACGAAGGTGGCCGGAGTCCGGCAGGCCGCCTTGGCGAACGGATACTGTTCGCGCATGGCCGGGTCGCGCGAACCGATGAAGGCGGCGGCCAGGCAGACAGGCACGGCCGCGGCCGAAAGGGCCAGCCCGCGCCCGCTGCGGCCGAGGGTCAGGCCGGCCGAACGCAGAAAGGCCCCGGGATCGGCGGCGCTCAGCATGATCAGGGCGATGGGCGCCACCAGGAAGAACAGGAAGAAAGCGGCGAAATAGAGCAAGACGGCGTTCAATTCGTCCCGGTTGCGCCGCAGGCTGCGGTGGTGGAATACGGTCACCATCAGGGTGAAGGCCAGCGCCAGGTAGGGATAGAGCAGCGCCCGCGCCAGGCCGGGATCAAGTGAAGTATCCATTTTTCTTTTCCCGCAGGTACCAGACCACGATCTCGTCGATCTGCCTCTCGATCTGGTCGTCGGGCTGGTAGCCCAGGTCGGCGATCGTCCGCGAAATGTCGTACGTGGTCTCGGTGGTGATGCGCCGTATCCGGTAGTAGTTGACCTCGGGGACGAAGCGCGGGAACAGAAATTGCACACCGCGCAGTACCCCGGCCAGGGCGTAGCCCCCCCACGCGGGGACCCGCAGCCGCTGCCGGAAATGCATCCGCCGCTGCAGCCCGGAAAAGAACTCGCCCCAGGTGGGCAGGACGCTATTGGTCACGGTGTAGGCCCGGCCTTCGATGCCTGGCCGGGTCAACGCTTGCAGCATGGCCTGGCAAAGATTGTCAATGTAGCAGAAGCCGAAGCGGCAGTTGCCGCGGCCGACGATCAGCGGTAGCTTCCGCTCGCAACCGCGCAGAAGCTGGGCGCAAGAGACCCGGTCGTAGGGACCGTAGACGTCCCCGGGGCGCAGGATGACCAATGAAATTCCCTGCTCCCGCCATTGCTGGCGGAAGAACTCCTCGGTCTTGACCTTGTAGCGCGTATAGGCCAAGAACATCGCCGATTCTCCCGGCCGCTCCTCGGAAATATCCAGGCCATTGTAGCCGAGTACCAATGCGGTGGAGATATACAGCAGGCGCTGCGGCGGCTGCGGCATCGTGCGCAGCTTGGCGGCCAGGTTGACCGCGAGCAGGTAGATATTGTCGCGGCAGGTGGCGTCGCCGGCAGTATCGGAGACGATCGAAGCCGAGTGGATCACATGGGTGATCCCGGGTGGAATCTTGAACGAGGCGGGATCGCGCAGGTCGCCGGTATGAATTCGGACGGTCAGCCCCTCCAAATTGTGCAGGTCGGAAGTTCGCCGGACCAGTCCGTGCACTTCCCAACCCCTAGCCAATAGGTAACGGCACAAACTCGAGCCGATGTAACCGTTGGCCCCGGTGATGAAGACTTTCATGCCGTCTCCTTGCTTCCGCGCCCAAGCAAAAAATTCCAGCCGCGCAGCAACAGCGGAGCCAACCCCAGGACCAGGAACCCGGCCGCGATCCCGGTCAGCGAGTCGGTAACATAGTGGTAGCGCCCATAGACAGTGGACACGTAGAGGCAGAGGATCACCGGAGCCAGAATCCAAAAAGCCGCCCGCCGGTAGCGGTAGGCCATCAGCCACATCACGGTGGCGATGGCGCAATGGGGGCTGGGCAGATTGCCGCCGACCAGGTGGATATGATGGCGAATGTACTCGCCGACCGCGGTGAACAACCATCCCTTGAGCGGCACGGTGAACTTCCCGGGCATGAAGTTGAGCGGCCCGGCCACCGGGTAGACAATGAAGCCGAGGAAGCAGATCATGTTGGCCAGCGTCAGAACGAAGAGGTAATCTTCGAGCGGCTTCTCGCCCCAGCGCAGGTAGATCAGACCTCCCAATGCCGGATAAATGACCAGATAGATCACGTAGCAGAACATCATCCATTCGGTCAGCCCGAGGCTGACGAAGCGCTGCAGCCAGAGGGTCGGCTGGACCCCGAACAGCGTATCCTCAAAGCGCAAGAGCGCCGGGTCCATCCAGCTGCGCACGAAGAGCAGCTGCAACGGGTGGACGATCAGGTAGATCTGGGCGAACATCACCTGCACCGAGCCCATGCGCAGCAGCGACCGCCAAACCGGCGCGGCTATGCGCCGCTGCCAGGCCAGCGAGGCGACATAGAAAAGCCCCCAGAGGCAGAGGCGCAGGAGCAGCGGCCACGGGTCATGAATACGTGGGGCAAAGACGACGATCAAGCCGGCAAAAAAGAGCACCGATATCATCACTACCGCATCCATGGCCTGCAAGGAAATTCCGGGGAGAACCAGCTTGCGTCCGTACGGTTCGGTGAAGCGAGCGCTATTTCGTTCCAGGCGGGGATCATCCATGGCCGTTCGTCCTCTCCAGCTGGGCGGTTACGCCCGTCCCCTTGTGGGACCGGGCGGCGATGGTTTGCGCCGCCACGCCGGTCAAGTCCATTTCGCCGCGGAAGCCGAGATCGCTCAAGATGGCGCCGGGATCATACACCCAGTCGTGTTTCCGGGCGGCAACCACGTGCTCGCGGGTGAATGGCGGTGTCCGCTTGCGCCAGCGGGCGATCCACTCGGCCACGGCAGCGGCCGCATACTGGACCGGGAAGGGCACGGGCAGATAGAAGCCGCTCACTCCGGCGGCACGGGCGACAGCGGCAGTGATGTCGCGCCAGGAAACGGGCGTGCCGTCGGTGACGAAATAGGTGCGCCCAATGGCACGGTCATCGCCGGCCACCAGGAGCAAGGCCCGCACCAGGTCCCAGACGCCGATGATGCTGGTGCGCGAGCTCTTGCGGCCGACCAGCGGCCGAATGCGCAGCCGCAATAGTCCGATCGATTCCTCGAGCTCCTTCTGGCGCGGCCCGAGCACGTTGGGTGGGCGCACGATCACCCAGGGCAGGGCGTTACCGATGCCGCGCACCACGAGCTCGGCCTCCAGCTTGCTGCGGCCGTAGTCGGAAACGGGGCTGCATTCGGCGGTTTCGCTTACGCTGTGGCCGCGCGGGCTTGGACCGGCGGCGGCGATGCTGGATACATAGACCAGCCGGCGCAGGGAGGGGTTCCATTCCAGGCACGCCTCGACCAGGTTCTTTGTGCCGCCGCTATTGACAGCGAAAAAGGTTTTCCGGTCAACAGCCGAGATCACCCCGGCCAGATGGAAGATATAATCGGCTCCACTCACCGCGGCGCGCAAGGAGCCGCGGTCGCGGCAGTCGCCGCTGACCAGCCGCACCGGCAGGGAGGAAAGGAAATCGGTCCGGCTGCTGGAACGCACCAGACAGGCCACCTCGTTCCCCGCCGCGGCCAGGGCCGCGGCCAGGTGGGAGCCGATGAAGCCGCTGGCGCCGGTGATCAGGCAGCGGGAATTCTTCGGTACCCGGGAGGGGAAAATTTTTTCCATCCGCTGATTTTATAGAAAAATCCATGAATTTGCAATGCTGAACCGAAAAAGCGCTTAGCGACTCAGGGTAAAGATGGAATAAGCTGCTCCGTCCTTGTCAGCCAAGACGCTCAGATTGGTGCGACCGCCGTTTCGCCAAAAGCAGGGAACGCGCACCTGGAGACTGTTCGTGGTTTCACCGGCGGTGTAGATATCGCTGCCATAACCGGTGATGGCCCAGGCATAGCCGTGCTGGTTGCCGTCGAACACGTCCAGCTCGGTGCGCACCCCATTTTTCCAATAGCACGGAACGAATTTTTGTGAAACCCGCTGGCAGTAGCCGGCGACATAGACATCGCTGTTGCTGACGAATATGGATTGGCCTTGGGCCCACCCATCCGAGTCAATGACCGGAAGATCGGTCCGCACTCCGTTTTTCCAGTAGCAGGGCAAGGGGACATTCGCGGCGCTGCGGACATCGCCAGCCGCATAAACATCACCCTGGACGACCCATATCGACTTTGCCCAGTCACCGAGCCCGGTCACAGCCAACTGGCTCAGATCGATGCGCACGCCATCTTGCCAATAGCAGGGGACGGCGGCATGGGAACTGTCGGAAGTGCCGCCGGCAAGGTATAGATCACCGGTCAAAGTAACAAAAACGGCGTCGGCAAAGCCGCCCATGCCCGGGGTGATCACACTCAATTCAGTGCGTACTCCGTCGCGCCAGTAGCAGGGGATGGAGACATTGGCATCGTTCCTGACAGAGCCGGCCACATAGACAAGGCCCAACCAAACGAAAATGGAGATCGCCTGGCCGCCCTTGGCGGCAGAGATGGTGCTCAAATCGGTGCGTACCCCGTTTTCCCAGTAGCAAGGGGCATAAACCTGTATCCCGCTCACCACATTCCCTGCCACGTATAGATCTGTGCCCGCAACATAGATGCCATTCGCAAATCCACCTTTTGCGGGATCAATCACGCTCAAATCGCTTCGCGTTCCGTTTTTCCAAGTGCAGGGGACGGCGATATCCGATCCGTTGAGGGTATACCCGGCAATGAATACATCGGGTTCCGCGCTCGGCTGGTTGTCCGGATTGGAATTCCGGCAGCCGTTGGGAAGGATTAGAAGAACATTTAAGCAGAAGATCGGGAACCATATTGTTTTGTGCTTCATGCCTCCCTCCTTTTCATATTATTATTTGCTGAAATGGAAGGCAAGTCAAGGGGCGGCAGGTAATTTTTTTGTCCGCCCGGCTGCGGTTAAAACGATTCAGGATTCCCGGCGACTGAACATGATCAAGCCGATGCCGGCGAGAATGGCGACGACAAAGCCGACGCCCATGACATTCAGAATCTGGGAGCTCTGGATGATCAACAGGATGAAAATCGCCACCGGCAGCGCCCCGGTGACGCTCCCGGCCAGGCGCAGGTTCGCCTGGCGGAAAGCCAGTATGAAGACAGCGATGCAGCCGACGGGAAGCAGGTAGAAAAGGAACTGGGTCAAGGTGAACAGCCCTCCGGCGCGGATGGAAAAACCGCCAGCCTCCTTGCTGAGGCTGATAATCTGTATGGCCGTGATGTTGAACATGAAAACGGAAAACCAGGGCAGAAAAAGGGAAATGAGCAGCACCGCGGCCGAGATGAAGGCCGGGTGGCGGAAGGCATCGGCCGGGGAGAAATCAGGCGCTCTTCCGGCAGCGGCGATAAAAAAACGGCCGCAGTTGCGGCATTCACGGGCGTCGCTGGGGTTGACTTCCTTGCAGGACTGGCAAACTTTGGTTTGCGGGCTCATGTTCCTCCTGGCGGTTGTTCTTTCCAGGTCTGCCTGGATGCCGTTATTGTAACACTTGCCAGGGAGGACAACAATTACCCGTGGCCAAGCCCAGGCGGTAGGCGCCAATCATTTCGCTGATTCTTGCGGCTTGTATTCCAAGGTCAGATGGGTGCTGACGGCGTTGATGTCGTCCTTGGAGAACAGACAACACCGGATTTATGCTGCTGGCGACCAGTCTGTTTGTGATATAATTTTCCGGATGCATGTTGCCGATTCATTCAAGCATCAGAATGGGTTGCATGAAAAAATTCGTTTTGTCGCTGCTTGCTTTTCTGGTTGGAGTGGCGCTGCCGTTGCCGGGAGCATTCGCAGGCCAGATCGATCTGGTCAGCCGCTACATCTGGCGCGGCTTCGATCTGCTGCCTGACAACCATGCGGCCATTCAACCTTCACTCACCGTTGATTTTGGCGAAAGCGGGTTTTCGCTCAACATTTGGAGCAGCTTCGCCCTGGCTCAGCGTGAATTGTTTAAGTATTCCGATGAAATCGACGTGACCCTATCGTACGCTTTCAAGGTGCCGGAAGGGTGGGAATTAACCGCCGGCTTCACCAACTACGGCTATTGGTTCGCGAATGATTTCAAATTCAATAACAACACCTCCCAGGAAGTTTACGCTATGGTCGCCAAGACCGATCTGCCTTTGTCGCCGCAGCTCTCCGCCTACTACGACTTCAATCTGGGTAGCGGCCTGTATGTCACTCTAGGCGGCAGTCACGAACTGAAAGTGAACGAAAGGCTGAGCGTAGAGCTGGGCGGGGTCATCGGCTTCAACAGCAGGCAGTACATCGACAAGACAGGATTCTCCAACATCGATTTCTATGCCAGCGTGCCGCTAACGGTGGGCAAGCTGCTGCTGACCCCCTCGCTCAACGTGACGATCCCGCTGCTGGATGAGGTCAACGAGGGGATGGAAATCTGGTTCGGCTTCTCTACAGTCATCTGAAAAATAGATGAACGGATGCGGGTTATATCGACGCGCAACGCATGTAGGAACCTGGCCTGGGCGACAATTTTCACTACCGCCGACGAATGATATCGGCTATTTGCCGTACTTCAAGGTCAGGTGGATGCTGATGGCGTTGATGGCGGCCGGGGTGACGCCGGGGATGCGCGCCGCTTCACCCAATGTGCCGGGCTTGCTCCGGGCCAGTTTCTGCTTTATTTCAGTGGAAAGGCCTTCGATCAGTGCGTAATCCAGGTTGGCCGGGATGGCCACTTTCTGCATTTTTTGCATCCGGACGACCTCCCGTTTCTGGATATCGACGTAACCTTCGTACTTGACGCGCGCCTCAATATAGGAAACGTCGGTCAGGGTCTTTTTCCTGAGCAACGGTTTCTGCTGGAGTTCTTCCAGTTTTTCAAAAGTCATCTCGGGCATTTTCAACAGTTTAAAAAATGTCTCCGTCCGGCCGTTCCAGCGCCCCTTGATTTTGGCCAGCTTGCCAACCACGCGCCGGCGCCGTTCCAGCTTGCGCATTTCGCGGTCGAAAACGGCCCGGTCAAGCAGGCCCAGCCTGAGCCCGTGGCCGCCCAAACGCTCAAAGACGTTGTCCTCACGCAGCTGCAGGCGGTATTCGGCCCGCGCCGTGAACAAGCGGTAGGGTTCATCGACGCCGTTACGGACGATGTCGTCGATCATCACCCCGATATATGCCTCGTTCCGGTTCAGAACGAAAGGCGCTTCGCCCCTGACCTTGAGCACGGCGTTGATCCCTGCCATGAGGCCCTGTGCGGCGGCTTCCTCATAGCCGGAAGTACCGTTGACCTGGCCGGCAAAAAACAAATTTTCGACCTGGCGCGCTTCCAGATTGGACCGCAGCTGGGTCGGCTGGATGGCGTCATATTCGATGGCATAGGCCGGGCGCATCATTTGCGCGTGCTCCAGGCCCGGGATGGCCCGCAGCATTTCTTTCTGGATTTCGATCGGCAGGCTGGTAGATAGGCCGTTGACATAAACTTCCTTGTTGCGCAAACCCTCGGGTTCCAGGTAAAAGTGGTGCCTTTCCTTGCCGGCGAATTTGACGATCTTGTCCTCGATCGACGGGCAGTAGCGGGGGCCGATGCCCGTGATCTTCCCCGAATACAAGGGCGACAGATGCAAATGATCGCGCACGATCGCGCCGACCGCCGGGGTGGTGTAGCCCAGGTGGCAGAGGATGCGGTTCTTCACCTTGCCTTTGGTAAACATGGAAAAGGGCAGGGGCGGTTCATCGCCCGGCTGGGGAACGAATTTCTCCCATTCAATGCTGTCGGCATGCAGGCGCATGGGAGTTCCGGTTTTCAGGCGCAGGATTTGGAAACCCAGGGCAGCGATATTCTCGGCCAACGCCAAAGCCGGCGGCTCGTTGGCCCGGCCGGCAGGATACGTGGCCGAACCGATATAGATGAGCCCGGACAGGAAGGTTCCGCTGCAGACGATCACCGCGTCAGCGGCCAGGATTTCTCCTTCCGCCAGCTGAACGCCGCGCACCCGGCCATTGGCCACCACGATCCCGCTGGCGATGCCTTGAAAGAGGCTGAGCCGCGGAACGGTTTCCAGGAAACTTTTCAGATAATTCCGGTAGGCGATCTTGTCGTTCTGGGTCCGGGTGGCCCGCACGGCCGGCCCCTTGCTGCGATTGAGCACTTTGAAATGAATGCCGGTGGCATCGGCGGCCCGGGGCATCACCCCGCCCAGCACATCGATCTCCTTGACCAAGTGCCCCTTGGCGATGCCGCCGATGGACGGGTTGCAGGACATCTGGGCCAGCGTTTCCAGATGAATGGTCAGCAGCGTGGCTTCGGCGCCCATTCTGGCCGCGGCATAAGCCGCCTCGATCCCAGCGTGCCCGGCGCCGATGACGACGACCTTCATTTGCCGATGCAGAATTGGGCGAATATGCCCTGGAGGATTTCCGCGGAGCTGACGGCGCCGGTCAATTCCCCGATCAGCTGGAGGCTATGGCGTATTTCCTCGGCCAGCGCTTCAGCCTGAAACGCAGGCTGAGCCTGCATGCGCTCGATTTCACGCAGGTTTTGCAGGAGTTTTTCGAGCAGTGATTTCTGCCTTAAATTGACGAGGATGGTCGCGGCCGGATCGCCCATCTCCTGCCATAAACCCTTTAAAAAATCGACGACCGGTTCGAGGTTTTCCCCGTTCTTGGCTGAAACCAGATGGATGGTTTCGCCGTCGAAAGCCTGGCGAATGTTTCTCACCACCCGTTCCTGGGCCTGATCGCTCTTGTTGGCCAGCAGGATGCGCTTTTTCCTGCCGGTCAGGTGGTAGATCTCCCGGTCGCTGGCGTCCAGCGGCCGCGAAGCATCGACCATGAAGATCACGGCGTCGGCCTGGGCGATCTTGTCCAGGCTGCGGAGCATACCCTGGTTTTCGATATCGTCCCCGCTGCTGTCGCGAATGCCGGCCATGTCGGTGATCTGGAACGGCAGACCGTCGAGGTGCAGTTTCTCCTGGATGTAATCGCGGGTGGTGCCTGGCAAATGGGAGATGATCGACCGTTCCTTCATCAGCAGGGCGTTGAACAGGGACGACTTGCCCACGTTGACCTTGCCGGCGATCACGACCTGCATGCCCTGGTCAAGGATATCATGGAAACGGCTTTGACCTAGGATGGTCTCCAGATCGTTCGCCGCTGCCTTGAGCCCGTCATCGGCGGCCGTCATTTCGAGCCGCTGTTCTTCGGCGAATTCAAGCTCAGTCTCCACCGCGATCGCCAATTGTGTGAGCCGGTCCCGGAGCGAACCGATGCGCTGGGAAAGCCGGCCTTCCAAATTGTTGAATTCCATCAAGGCGTAGACCTTCGAATTGGCTCGGATCAGGGAGTTGACCGCTTCGGCCTGGAGCAGGTCCATTTTGTTGTTGCGAAAAGCCCGGTAGGTGAACTCTCCGGGCAAAGCCAGGCGGGCGCCGAGGCGGCAGGCCAGGCCGATCACCTCTTCCACAATGAAGGCATTGGAGTGCAGGGAAATTTCCGCCATGTCCTCGCCGCTGTAGGATCGCGGCGCCTTGAAAAGGGTCACCAGGCATTCATCGATATGTCGCCCGGCGGATTGGATGTAGCCGTGATAAATTTTTCGCGCCCGCCATTCGCTGGGCAGTGGCTGAAATAGGGAGCCGACGATGGTTTGGCAATCATTCCCGGAAAGGCGAATCACGGCAATGCCCGCCTTGCCCGGGGGTGTCGCCAGGGCTACGATCGTCCCGTCATCCATGCGGCTTTTTTCTGATGGTGATGACCTTCAGAAAGCTGTCGCCCTCGCTTTTGGATTCCAGATCCTCGTATTTGTTGATGGTCATGTGGATGATCCGCCGCTCGAAAGGATTTAGTTCAGGCAATTCGACGGCCTGGCCATTGCGACGGATCTGGCGGGCATGGCGATGGGCCAGCGAGCTGAGTTCCGTTTCCTTTTTCTTGCGGTAATTTTCGCATTCGCAGAATATTTTCTTGCCGATCTTGTCGGCGAAGAGACGGTTGAGCAGGTACTGAACGGCGTTGAGCAGGTTGCCGTTCTGGTAGAGCATCAACTTGTAATCCTCGCCGGCGAAGTTGACCCTCAGAAAATCCGCGCCGCTCTCGAACTTGAACTGCAGGTCCAGCTTCATGCTTTCGATCAGCAGGGTGACGAAGTCCTCGAGTCCCTTCTGGTCGCTGCCATCGGAACTCCAGGCTTCGATGAAGATCTCCCTTTGCTTGTGGCCGAAATATTTCGTTTTCTCGGTGATGATGCGGTATTTCAGTTTTTCTTCCGGAATATTGAATGCTTCGGCCGCCTGGTGGATGGCCGCTTGCAGAGAATTCGCGACAAATTCCTTCTTGTCCGTCATTACTCTTTGGCTCCTTTTTTTCTTTTCAAGGCCTTGTTCTCATGCTCTTCTTCCTTTTTCTGCTTGTGGATCTTCTCGTTGATGATGTATTGCTGGCCGATTTGCAGCAGGTTCGAGAAACACCAGTACAGGTTCAAGCCGCTGGGAAAGGAAGCGAACATGATGGTCATGACGAAAGGCATGATGTACATCAGTTTTTTCTGGGTCTCATCACCCCCCGAGGGGGTCATGCGCTGCTGGATGAGCTGGGTCACGCCCATCAGGATAGGCAGAACATAAAAGCGGTCCTTTTTCGAAAGATCGGTGATCCAAAGGATCCAGGGTTCATGGCGGACATTGATGCAAACCGAGAGGAGCCGGAAAAACCCCCACAGGATCGGCAGCTGCAGCAGGATGGGCAGGCAACCACCGGCCGGGTTGACCTTCTCCTGCTTGTACAGGGCCATGATCTCCATGTTCATCAGCTTGCGCTGTTCCATGTCCTTGGTGTTCTTGTACTTCTTCTTGATCGCTTTCATCTTGGGCTGCAAATTCTGCATTTTGGCCATGGAGACGCTGGATGAATAGGTCAGCGGGAAAAGAACGATCTTCAAGAGCAGGGTGAAAACGATCAGCGCCCAGCCGTAGTTGGGGATGAACCCCTGGATCAGGAGGATGCCCTTGAGCATGAGCTTGGCGATGGAGCCGAACCAGCCGTATTCGATGATCCTGTTCAGATCGGGATATTCCTTTTCGACCGCGGTCAATATTTTTTCGTCCTTGGGACCGACGAAGATCGCCGTCGGGTTGGTGACCACCAGATAGGAGTACAACCGGCTTTGTTTTTGCGCGAGCGGCTGCTTGATCACCTGGAAAGCCAGCTTGGATTTCAACGGATCGGTCTTGAAAACGGCGGCGAAATAAGTGGTCTCATAAGCCGCCCAGTAGAAACCCGACCCCATCTCGCCCAAGGCCATCTCGTAGGTCTGGCCTTCCTGGGGCATGGTTTTCTGCTTGATAAAGTCGACCGATTCCAGCTTGTCGTTGCGGTATGCGGCGATTTTCAGATTCATCATCATGGCCCGGTCGCGGCTGTCGTTGTTCTCCAGGTCGGGCCCGAAAACAACGGGCAGGGCTTCGACAATCCGCCCGTTGCGGATAACCTGGAAGTCCAAGTGGATGACGTAGCTGTCCTTGCTGAAGACAAATTTTTTGCGGGCCAGCAGATTCTGCGCCGGGTCGGCATATTCAAAAACGACCTCGTTGGCTCCAAGGCCGCCAAACGTCACCTTGGCCGCGCCGCGGTTTACGAACAGGGCCTTGTTCAGGATCGTGGAAAAATCGTCTTTCTCCGAAAAGAAATAAAAAGGGTAAAAATTGGATTCCTTGGCGCTGCGCGCGACCAGGTCCATGGGCTTGCCGGCGTCATCCTTGTATTTTTTCAAGACGAAGGAGGTGAGCCCGGCGCCGCGGTTGGTGAACACGGCGCTAAAATACTCGTTCTCCACGGTGACGGCCTGCTCGGCGTCAGCCATCAGGCTTTCGGACACGGCCTGCAGAGGCAGCCCGGTTTCCGGGGCGGGTGTTTCCGCCGCGGATGAATTCATGATCGAACCGATGTCGGGTGCCGCGCCGTCCTTGCTTTCCGTACTCTCGGCCGTCTTTTGCGGCTGGGAGGCGGCCGGCGGGGAGAGCCGGTCTTGCGCCGTGGGTTTGGGCATGAAAAGGTACTGGTAGACCAGTAACACCGTCACCGACAACACAATGGCCATGATCAGCTTTTTTGTATCCATTAGGATTTCACCTCGTTTTTTTCAGGGACCGGGTCATAGCCGCCGCTGTGAAAGGGGTGGCATTTAAGGATCCGCTTCGCCCCCAGGTATGCCCCGCGCATGGCGCCGTGCTTTTCGATTGCCCCGTAGGCGTAGTCGGAGCAGGTGGGGAAAAAGCGGCAGTGATTGCCCAGCAGCGGCGAAAGGGTTTTTTTATAGAGTTTGATCATGAGCAGGAGCGCTTTTTTCATTTTCTATTTGTATTGGATCTTGACCAGGGCATCCAGGAACAGGGACTCGATTTGCGCGGCGTCGCGTCGTGTGAATGGCTTTTTCATGGAAATCCACAGATCGAAGCGATCCGCGAGCAAGAAGCGATTCAACCTGAACCATTCTTTCATTTTTCTCTTGATAAAATTTCTTTGAACCGAGTTGCCGATTTTGCGGTTAACGGAGATGGCAAAGCGGCTGTCCGGGCGGTTGTTTTTTAAAAAATACAAAAAAAAAATCATTCTTGATTTTTCTGGCATTTTTCAGCAGATAAACAAACTCGCCTTCCTTCTTGATCCGCTGGAAATCTCTAAACGCAAAAGCCATGGATCAGGCGGTCAGACTCTTCCTGCCTTTCCTTCTTCTGCGGCTGATCACTTCACGGCCGCCCTTAGTCTCCATGCGCGCCCGGAAGCCATGGTTTTTTTTCCTTTTCAGATTGTTAGGTTGAAATGTTCTTTTCACAAAATCCACTCCTTGATCATTTGCAAGTAAAGCATATCATAGTAAAAAAAAGGATTCTTGTCAAGGCAAATCAAATTATCCGACCCCGCAGGGGGAGGATTTAATTTGTATGTCCCCAAGGGCAGCACAAATTATCCGCCTATCCTGGCGGATCAAATTTGTCTGTCCTGGGAGACAAATGAGACTTTTGGCCTTTAACTTTCAGTAAAAATCATTTATAATCATTTGCGGAGGGCACCATGAAACATCCCGATATCCTGGAGCGGTTTTTAAGCTACGTGGCCATTGACACCCAGTCAAGCGACAGTTCCGAAACGTTTCCCTCGACCGCCAAGCAAAAGGATCTGGCCGTTAAGCTCAAACCCGAACTCGAAGCGCTCGGTCTGAAAGACGTCCAGGTCACTTCCTGGGGATACGTGCTGGCCGGCCTTGATTCCAATCAAACCCACAAAGTCCCGACCATCGCCTTGATCGCCCATATGGACACATCGCCGGCCGTTTCCGGAACCGGGGTGCGGCCCCTGCTGCATCAAAACTACCAGGGCCAGGATTTGGTGCTTTCGGCGAGTGAAAACATCATCCTGAAAACCAGCGACAACCCGCATTTATTGGAAAAAATCGGCAAGACCATCATCACCGCTTCGGGAAACACGCTGCTGGGGGCCGACAACAAGGCCGGCATCGCCATCATCATGGATACCCTGACCCGGCTGCACATCCATCCGGAGCTGCCGCGGCCGAACCTGAAGATCGTTTTCACTCCCGACGAAGAAACGGGCCGGGGCGTGGAGCACATCACCGCCGCCGAGATCGGCGCCGATTTCGGCTATACGATCGACGGTGAAAAAATGGGGGAAGTCGAGGATGAAACGTTCTGCGCCGACTCGCTGGAGGTAAAAATAACCGGGATCAACGTCCACCCGGGCTTCGCCAAGAACAAGATGGTCAATGCCGTCAAGATCGCCGCCCGCATCATTGAAAGGCTGCCGCAGCAGACCCTGTCCCCCGAGACCACCGAAGGCCGGGAAGGCTACGTCCATCCCCACCACTTCAGCGGCAACGAGGAAGCGGCGACCATCAAGTTCCTGATCCGCGACTTCACCGAGCCGGGGTTGAAGGATTACGAAGCGCTGATCAAAAAAATCAGCGACGATGTCACCGCCGAATTCCCCGGCGCCAGGAGCGAGGTCAAGGTGACCGAATCCTACCGCAACATGAAAGTGGTGCTCGACCGCTATCCGGAAGTCCTGCAGAAAGCGGAACAAGCCACACAGATGGCCGGTCTGAAGCCCAAACGGGCCAGCATCCGCGGCGGCACCGACGGCGCCCGCCTCTGTTTCATGGGCCTGCCCACTCCCAACATCTTCACCGGCGGCAGCAATTTCCATTCCAAGTACGAGTGGATCGCCCTGGAAGACATGCGGAAAACCTCGGACACGCTGGTCCACCTGCTCAAGCTCTGGGCCGACAAAACCTAGAGCATTACCTGGCCGGCGCGCAATAAGACCATTTTTTAAGCAATCAGCCTTTAAGCCGGGAGTTCGATGATGAAGCGGGCGCCTTTGGGCTGGTTGTCCAACACCGAGATCAGGCCGTTGTGCTCTTCGATGATGTTGTGGGCGATGGCCAGGCCCAGGCCGGTCCCGGAGCTCTTCTTGGAAAAATAGGGCATGAAAATTTTCTGCTTGTCTTCGTCGCTGATGCCGGGTCCGTTGTCGGCGATCTCGATGGTGACGAATTTGCTTTCCCCGTTGTAGCGGGAAGAGATCTCAACCTCGCCTTCCTTACCGATGCTCTCCAGGGCGTTGTCCAGGATATTGACGAAAACTCTCTTGATCTGCTCGACATCGAGCTTGACCAGGGGCGGCAACTCGACGTCGAGCTTGACCTTGAAATGGACATTCTGGTAAATCGATGAATAGGTGGCCAGCATTTTTTCCAGGATCTCGTTGATATCACCCTGGGTGAACTTGATTTCCGGCAAGCGGGCGAAATTGGCGAATTCCTCGGCGAGGTTTTTGATCGAATCGAATTCCTGGGAAATGATATGCATGCTGTCTTCGACGATGGCGCGAAACTTGTCCGGAGGCTGGTCCAGGCTGCGCAGGATCCGCTGCGAGGAAATTTGAATGGGGGTCAGCGGGTTTTTTATTTCATGGGCGATGCGCTTGGCCACTTCGCGCCAGACCAGCAGACGCTGGGCCTTGATCAGTTCGGTCAGGTCGGTGAAGACCACCAGCAAGCCGGAGAAGCGGTTGTTGATCGGATTGCGCAATTGGGTGATCTTGACGGCCAGGTTGATCACCCGGCCCTGAAGCTTGATATCGATCTCCTTTTCGATCAACTTGAAGCGCGTCTCGAAAGCCTTGCCGATCAGCAAATGAATATCCTTGTAAATGGTTTCCGAAATTACGTTGGTGAAATTCTTCCGCACGACGGCTTCCACGTCCAAAGAAAGCATGCGGACCGCTTCGGGATTCAAGGCGATGATTTCGCCTTTCGAATTCAAGGCCATGACTCCGGAGGTGATGTTTTTCATGATGGTCTCAGTGATGCTGCGCCGGTGGCGCAGCTCGATGGTGCGCCGGTTCAGTTTGTCCCGGTTTTCCTTCAGATCGAAAGCCATGCGGTTGAATTCGTTGATCAGGGTGTTGAATTCATCCTTGGCCGCATAGTCGATGCGCACGTCCAGGTTACCCTTGGCGATTTCGGCAGTCGCCGATATCAGCTTCTCGATCGGAACCGTGATGCCCCTGGCCAGGTAAAAGCCCAGCCAGGAGGCGGAGAAGATGATCAGGATGGTGATGAACAAGAAAAGGAGCATGTAGGTATTCTTGACCGGGTCGCGCAGCACCCGCATCTGGCTGTGCTTGTTGACCATCGCCGCCAAGGTGTTGAGGCTACGGGTGTAGCTCTCGGGGAAGTATTTCCCGGTGATGATCAGCATCTTGTCGCCCTGCTCGATATCGAAGGCGACGCCGTTGCGGATCAGCTCGCCGTTCTTCAGATTGTCGATCTTGGTGAATCCGGACCCGCCCAGGCCGCTGTAAACGATGTTCAACGGCAGGTTCTTGTATTCCTGCATGGGGATGCGCGGGTTGAAGATGGCGAAAATCTCGTTTTTATTCTTGTAAATATTGACCACGTCGAGCTTGTATTCCAGCATCTTTTCCTTGAGCCGGTTCTGCAGGAAATTCTTGTTCTCGTCGGTGTACATCCGTTTCTGCTGGATCATGACGGCGATGATCCCGGAGAAATGTTCCAGGTCTTCGGTAATTTTGCTGTAATAGTTGGTTTTGACGTCGTCGACATTTTTCATGATGTTCTCGACCGGCGTCTTGAACCACTGCTCGATGCTCTGGGAAATGACATCGGTGGCGAAAAAGAATAGCAACAGGGTGGGCACGATGGAAAAGGCGATGAAAAAAAACACCAGGCGGTTCTTAAAACTATGCACGGCGCCGCCCTGGTTCTTTTCATAATACATCTTCAAAATATTGCGGGCTAGGATGAAGAGAAAGGTCAGGCCGAACAGGATGATGATGATCCACAAGCCAAAGATCAGGGTGTTGCTTTTTAAAAATTGCGGCGAAAAGTTCTTGCTCTCCTCAAAATAGATGCGGATGATGACAAAAACGATAAAGAAAAGGACCATGGCCGCCACGATCAGGCGGACACCCTTGACATTTTTGTTTTTCATTCTCCAAATCCTTGGCGCCGGCTTTGGCCAAGCACAAAAACGGCAACCGGTCTTTTATAATTTAGCATGATCGCCGCCAAAGGTCAATTGACATCGGGAGCGAAAAATGATATTGCTGTACTCTTGCGCCTGTAGCTCAAAGGATAGAGCATGGGATTCCTAATCCCAGGGTTGGATGTTCGAGTCATCTCAGGCGCAATACCTTAGAGGTCAACATGAAAAGAAGTGAAAAAGAACACTTGAAGGCCGATCCATTCGTCCATTTTTTCGAACAGGCTCTCGCATTTTTTAAAAATAA
>Ga0315293_10000631_pt1 | contig 33280 bp, 31 predicted proteins | sample YL17G13_20_MG_FD_203071 | JGI IMG/M metagenome (GOLD analysis project Ga0315293, IMG submission 203071) | Sediment microbial communities from Yellowstone Lake, YNP, Wyoming, USA - YL17G13_20 | ecosystem: Environmental > Aquatic > Freshwater > Lake > Sediment | place: USA: Wyoming | collected... | reverse complement strand
CCATGCGCACGCACCTGACCTGGCTCCGACCGCGTCCTCTCGGGCTGTCCACCTCCGCTGGGATGGGCGACCGACTCGGACTGGCCACGCCGGGACACGTGCGCGCAATTCGAATAGCGCAAGGAAAGATTGCGCCCATCTTCGCCCAGCAATCCGTCCGTGAGATGGCACGCACCGGGCGCACTCCCCAGCAAGTCATGGACGACGCCACCTGGGGCATCTTTGCCGAAGGCTGGCAAGCAGGTTTCGGCGCGGACGCCGATCATCTCAAGACCCCGGTGGATATTGACGCCTGCCTGGCCGCTGGTTTTACCTTTTTTACAATCGACCCCGGCGCGCACGTGGACAACCGCGCTGAGAGCGCCAACTTGGTCGAACTACGCCAACTTTCGGAAAACTTGCCAGCCGAGGTTCAGCCGAGAGCCAGCGGTTTGATGGGCAATGATTTCGATATCGAAGACCGGTCGTTGCACTTCGATGAGTTCACGCTTCTCAAGGCGGCGGTCAAATATGGGCGCGCCGTAGCGCACGTGGCGGCCATGTACCAACATTTAGTGCAGGCTGCCGGGCCGCGCCCGTTTGAATTGGAAGTCTCGGTAGACGAGACCGACCAGCCGACCTCGAACGCCGAGCATGTTTACATCGCCAGCGAGTTGCAACGGCTGGGCGTGAAGTGGGTCAGCCTGGCGCCGCGTTACATCGGGCGCTTCGAGAAGGGCGTGGACTACATCGGCGACCTGGCCGCGTTCGAGGCGGACTTCGCCGGTCACGCCGTCATCGCCCGCCGGTTCGGGCCATACAAACTCAGTCTGCACTCCGGCTCGGACAAGTTCAGCATCTATCCCATCGCCGCCCGGGTCTCGCGCGGGCTGGTCCATCTGAAAACCGCAGGCACCAGTTACCTTGAAGCGCTGCGCACGGTTGCCACCTTGGATGCAGTCCTCTTCCGTGAAATTTACACCTTTGCCCGCGAACGCTACGAAACAGACAGGGCTAGTTACCACGTCTCAGCGGAACTGGGGCGCGCGCCGATACCCGAGGCCGTCACCGATTGGCTCGACCTGCTCGACCAGTTCGACGCTCGCGAAATCCTGCACGTCACCTTCGGCTCGGTGCTGACCGAGAAGGCAGCCGATGGACAGAAGCGATTCTACGAGCGGCTCATGTCCGCCCTGTGCACCAATCCCGAGGCTTACGCTGCCAATTTGGAAAAGCATTTCATCCGGCATTTGGAGCCATTTATTTTCGTTGGATAATGTCACCGCGAGCACCGCTTTTTGGCGCGTGGCGGTCTCCTGCCAGCGAGAGATTGCTTCGCCACAAAGAATGCGGCTCGCAATGACACTTTGAACTGAAGGGAATCATCATGCTAGAAACTCTCTTTGACGTAAAAAATAAAACCGCCGTCGTGACCGGTGGCGCGGGCATCCTGTGCGCGGCGATGTGCCGGGCGCTGGCCGCGGCCGGGGCCAAAGTCGCCTTGCTGGACTTGAACACCGAGGCCGCCGAAAGCCTGGCCGCGGAACTCCGCTCCACAGGCGAGGAGGCCATCGCCGTGACCTGCAACGTTCTCGAAAAAGTCAGCCTCGAATCCGCCGCGCAGGAGGTGCTGGCGAAATTCGGGCGCGTGGACATCCTTATCAACGGCGCGGGCGGCAACAAACCGCAGGCCACCACCAGCCTGGAGCAGCCCTTCTTCGACCTGCCCGCCGAGGCCCTGCGCTGGGTCTTCGACCTGAACCTTCTGGGGGCGATATTGCCCGCGCAGGTTTTTGGCAAAATCATGGCGGGGCAAAAAAGCGGCGTCATTCTCAACATCTCCTCGATGAACGCCTTCCGTCCGCTGACGCGCATCCCTGCTTACTCGGCGGCCAAGGCGGGTGTGAGCAACTTCACCCAGTGGCTGGCCGTCCACATGGCGCAGGAGTATTCGCCGCAGATACGCGTCAACGCCATCGCCCCCGGCTTTTTTGTCGGCGACCAGAACCGACGCCTTGTGCTGAACGAGGATGGTTCGCTGACACCGCGCGGCCAGTCCATCCTTGACCACACCCCGATGAAGCGTTTCGGCACGCCAGATGAGTTGCTCGGCGCGGTTCTCTGGCTGGTCTCCCCCGCCTCGGCCTTTGTCACCGGTATAGTCATCCCGGTGGATGGAGGATTCTCGGCGTTCAGTGGTGTTTGATGTCGGTATAGGCAACGTATACGTCGCCCATACCACGGGATGAACATGATCAATTCTCAGGCAATCGCCCCGCAAAACCAACTGCTCAATGAGCAGGAGATCGTCGAAACCCTGCATAAAGGTCTCGTGGGTCGGTTCGCAGGTCAAAAGGTGCTGGCGCTCATCCCCGACCACACGCGCTCGCTGCCGCTGCCGTTGCTCTTTCGCACCCTGGTCGAAATCCTGCATGACGTAAAGCAACTCGACTTCATGGTGGCGCTCGGCACCCACCCGCCGCTCTCGGAGGAAAATCTCAACAAACTGGTCGGCATCACCGCCGAGGAACGGAATACTCTATACGCAACAATCGGTTTGCTAAACCATGCCTGGGCCAACCCGTCAGCGTTGACCATGCTCGGGGTGATGGAGCAGGACGAATTCCACGCGCTGGCGGGCGGGCGCTGGCACCCCTCGCTGCCAAATCGGGTTCCCATCCGCATCAACAAGGCCGCGCTGGAATACGATCACATTCTCATCCTGGGGCCGACCTTCCCGCACGAGGTGGTTGGCTTTTCGGGCGGGGCAAAGTACCTGTTCCCCGGCATCTCCGGCGCGGAGATGATTGACGCCACCCACTGGCTGGGCGCGCTGGCGGGCGTGGTCGGCACGATCGGCATTAAGTACACGCCCGTGCGGAGGATGATCCACGCCGCGGCGGAGCGGCTCAAGACCCCCGTCACGCTGGTCGCGCTGACGGTGGATGATCACGATCTGGCAGGGCTGTTCATCGGCGACATGTACGAGACCTGGAGCGCAGCGGCGGATTTCTCAGCGCAGCGGCACATCATCTATTGCGAGAGACAGTTCCAGCGCGTGCTGTCCTGCGCCCCGCCGATGTACGATGAACTGTGGACGGCCGCCAAAGCCGTGTACAAACTCGAACCGGCGGTGGCAGTCGGCGGTGAGGTTGTCATCTATGCCCCTCATCTGGATACCGTCAGCCTCGTGCATGGCAGGTACATCTACGAGATTGGCTACCATATCCTGCCTTATTTCCTCGCCAACTGGGAACGTTTCAAGCACATCCCTCTCGGCGTACTGGCGCACAGCACCCACTTGCGCGGCTCGGGCGTGATGGAGAACGGCGTCGAAAAGTCCAACGTGCGCGTCACGCTGTCGAGCAAGATCCCGCCCGAAGACTGCGCCCGGCTCAACCTGGGCTATCTCGACCCGGTCTCCGTCAATGTACGAGAATGGGAAGGGCGCGAGGACGAAGGCATTCTATATGTCCCCAAGGCCGGAGAGATGTTGTATCGAGTCAGCCCTGCCTCCGGTGGATGAATCCACCGGCTAATTCACGAAGCCCGCTGAAGCGAGCTGAAATTGGGTGTAGCCGCTTTCAAGCGGCTTCGTAAAGTAGCCGGGGATTTCAATCCTCGGCGGATACGGACAAAAGAGCATTTTTTCGGGAGCGCCGTTTTTCCAGGCCTGTCGGACATGACAAGCTAACCTCGCCGGATGCGCTAAAGAGCGTATCCTAATCAGAAAAAGCTGGAGAGAGTCAATGACCTACAAAATCGGTATCGTCGGCCTGGGCGTGATGGGTCACAACCTGGCCTTGAACATGGAGCGCAATGGCTTTCCAGTGGCGGGCTACGATTTGGATGCTGTAAAAACCAAAGCCTTCCTCGAAGGCCCCGGCGCGGGGAAGAATATCATTGGCGTGGACTCACCCGCCGCGCTGATGGCCGCGCTCGAAAAGCCGCGCCGCATTCTGCTGATGGTGCCGGCCGGCGCACCGGTGGACAGCGCCATCACCCAACTCAAGCCGCTTCTCGAGCCGGGCGATATTTTAATGGACGGCGGCAACTCGTTCTTCCTGGATACCGAGCGGCGCAACAAAGCCCTCGAGGTGGAGGGATTCAACTACATTGGCACAGGCGTATCGGGCGGGGAGGAGGGCGCTTTGTGGGGTCCGTCCATCATGCCGGGCGGACAGCGCCAGGCCTGGGAGGCCACCGCCCCCATCTTCCGCGCTATTGCCGCCAAAGCGGAGGACGGCCAACCCTGCGTGGAGTACATTGGGCCGCGCGGCGCAGGGCATTACGTCAAGATGGTGCATAATGGCATCGAGTACGGCGATATGCAGCTCATCGCCGAAATCTACGACATCCTGCATCGCGGCCTGGGTCTTTCATCGCGGGAACTCCACACCATTTTTGCTGAATGGAACACAGGCGAACTGAAATCATATCTGATAGAAATCACGGCCGATATTTTCGAGAAAATAGATGCCGAGACCGGCCGCCCAGTTGTGGATTTGATCCTCGACGAGGCGCAGCAGAAAGGCACCGGCAAGTGGACCAGCCAGAATGCCCTGGATGTGAGCGCGCCCATCCCGACCATCAACGCGGCGGTGGAAAGCCGCATCCTCTCTGGGCTGAAAGCACAGCGCGTGACTGCCAGCCGCGTCATTCGCGGACCCAAGCCTGAGTACAAAGGCAACCGCGCCCGCCTGATTGACGCGGCGCGCCAGGCACTGTATGCCAGTAAAATCACATCCTATGCCCAGGGATTAGGGCTGCTTAAGATTGCCTCGGAAGATTATCAGTACAATCTGAATCTGAGTGAGATTGCCAAGATCTGGCGGGCGGGCTGCATCATCCGCGCCTGCTTGCTGGGTGACATCATGTCCGCCTATGCGCGCGACCCGGCGTTGACCAATCTGCTGTTGGATGAGACATTCCGCGCCGCAGTCGAGAGCCGCCAGGGAGCCTGGCGCTTCGTGGTGCAAACCGCGGTCGGCATGGGTATCCCGGCGTTGGCATTGAGCGCCTCGCTGGCTTACTTCGACGCCTACCGCAGCGAGCGCCTACCTGCCAACCTGATCCAGGCGCAGCGCGATTACTTCGGCGCGCATACCTACCGGCGGGTGGACCGCGAGGGCACGTTCCATACAGAATGGAATTAGCAGTGTCATTGCGAGGAGGGTTGAGTAGGCAGTGCTTTTCTGCCGTATCGAAACCCGACGAAGGAATCCCCTCGCAGGCGTGGGGATTCCTTCGTCGCAAAGCATGCCCTGAGCAAAGCGAACGGGAACGCTCCTCGCAATGACAACAAAGGAGAGCATCATGAAATATGGCCTCAATATTCCTCAACAAGGCGCACTCGACTTCCTCTCGCTCGGCGCGCTTGTGCACCGCCTCGACCCGGGGATCGTCCCTTTCCGCAAGGCGAGCGAATGCCGCATCCACGTCAGCGGCGGGGAGTTCAACGTGGCCGCCAACCTGTCGGACTGTTTCCGCCTGAAGACCGGCATCGTCACGGCCATGGTGGATTACCCCATTGGCGACCTGATAGCTGAACGCGTTCGGGCAATGGGCGTCAAGCCGTTTTACAAGCAGTTCAGGCACAACGGCGTGAACGGCCCGAACATGGCGACAGTCTACAGCGACCGCGGCTACGGCGTGCGTGCTCCAATGGTCTTCTACAATCGCTCCAACGAGGCAGCAGCGCAACTCAAACCCGGCGACTTCGACTGGCAGGCCATCTTTGCTGGAGGTGTGCGCTGGTTCCACAGCGGCGGCATCTTCGCCTCGCTCTCGGATACAACCGGCGAGGTTATCATCGAAGGGATGAAAGCAGCCAAGTCCGCCGGTACGGTGGTCTCGTTCGACCTGAACTTCCGCGCCAAACTATGGAACATCTGGGGCGGAATGGAACGCGCCCAGTCAGTCATCCGCCGCATCGTCGAGAACGTGGATGCGCTGGTGGGCAACGAGGAAGACTTGCAGCTGGGACTCGGCGTCTCGGAGCCGGAAGCAGGCTCACGGTCCGGCCTCGACCCGAGCGCCTTCTTCGGGATGATTGACAAGGTGGTGGACAAGTTCCCGCAGATCAAAATCGTCGCCACCACCCTGCGCGAGGTGCACTCGACCAACCGGCATTCCTGGGGCGCGGTGGCCTGGATTGACGGGCAAACCTACGTCTCCCCGACCTGCGAACTGGACATCTACGACCGCGTCGGCGGCGGAGACGGGTTTGCCTCCGGCCTCTTCTACGGCCTGCTGACGGGTGAGCCGGAGCAGGAAGCTGTTAATCTCGGCTGGGCGCACGGCGCGCTGCTGACCACCTTTCCCGGCGACACGACCATGGCGACAGTAGAGCAGGTGCGGGCGTTCGCCAAAGGCGGCTCGGCGCGCATCCAGCGGTAAATTTTCCATAAATCCACATGACAAAATTGCGTCCTTCGTTGTTGCATGACCCATCCAAAGAACAGGGAAAACAAGATCCATGAATTCACACGATCGAGTGTGGCAGTCATTGAACCATAGAGAGCCGGATCACGTCCCGTTCGATCTGGGCGGCACCGGCTTGAGCACCATCCATGTCACTGCTTACCAGAATCTGCGCCGATACCTGGACCTGCCCGCAGTGGAACCCCGTATTGCGTTCATCGCAGAGCAACTGGTCTTGGTAGATGATGACCTGGCCGAGCGACTTCAAACGGATGTTCGGCCGGTACTTCCGGGCGTAGCAGCGGTGTTTCAATATACTTTTCGAGATGAAGGTGCGTACGAGGCGTACACCGACGAATGGGGAATCGGCTGGCACAAGCCCAAAGATGGCGGCCTCTATTACGATATGTACCACCATCCGCTGGCGGATGCCAACTCGCTCGATGAACTAAGGGCATATCCTCTCCCTGATCCACTCGACGATGGACGATTTGTCGCCCTGCGGTCCAAGGCGGAGGCGGCTACCTCCAAAGGGAAGTGTGTTGTCCTGGCCGGACCTTGCGCTGGGATTGCTGAGGTTTATTCCTGGATGCGGGGTTATGAGCAGTATTACATTGACCTGGCACTCAACCAGAAGTACGTGGCTTATATGCTCGACCGGTTGATGGAATGGAAGTGCGTCTTCTGGGAGCGCGCCCTTAAGGAAATCGGCGACCTCGTAGACGTTGTGATCGAAGCAGATGACCTGGGTGGGCAAGCCTCGTCACTCATGTCGCCCAATACCTACCGAAGCCTGATCCAGCCGCGCCATAAGCGACTCTTTTCATTCATCAAAGCACAGGCCCCCGTCAAGCTGTTTTATCACACTTGCGGTGCGGTGCGCGCTCTCATCCCAGATTTAATTGACGCCGGGATTGATATTCTCAACCCTGTGCAGATCAGCTCGCCGGGCATGGGTTTGTACGAGTTGAAGCGCGAATTTGGGCGCGACCTGGTGTTCTGGGGCGGCGGCGCGGATACGCAGCATGTACTCGGCACTGCGACTCCGGAACAAGTCAGGGTGCACGCGAAGCGAAACATCGAGGCCCTGGCTCCCGGGGGAGGCTTTGTCTTTGCCGCCGTGCATGATATCCAGGCAAACGTCCCGCCGGAGAACATCATGGCCATGTGGGAAGCCTGGCAAACCTGCGGTGTCCGTCCGCATCCGCCAGAATAGAGTGACACCTTGTGAAACCTGTGAGGTTTGGCTCAAATCACATTTGGCAGGAGGAAGTTATGGAAAAGATGAAAGCTCTCGTATTCAGGGATGTTGGTAAGATCGAACTGACCGAACTCCCCATCCCGAAAGTCAAGGAGCCTGACGATGTGCTGCTCAAGGTCAAGGCTGTGGGTATCTGCGGCTCGGACATCAAGATTATCGAGGGCAAGCACCACTTCAAGCCCGACACGGTGCTGGGCCACGAGTTCTGCGGCGAGGTGATCGAGGTCGGTACGCACGTTCACCACGTCAAGATCGGCGATCGCGTGGCGATTGATAATAACATCCGCTGCGGCTTTTGCTCCTTCTGCCGCATGGGACTGAGCAGCCAGTGCGTCGAGATCAAGACCAGCGCGCTGGGCGTGATGCGCGACGGAGGCTACGCCGAATACTGCCTGTTGCCGGAAAAGCAATGCTTCGTGCTGCCCGATGAGATTGACGATATTCTAGGCACGCAGATCGAGACGCTGGCGACGGTGGTCAACGGTATGAACACGCTGCTCATGCTGCCCTATGACTACGTTCTGATCTTGGGCTTTGGGCCGATTGGCTACCTGTTCGCCCAGTTCGCCAGGAACATCGCCGCCAAAGTCGCCGTGACCGAGATTGACCCGTTCCGCATCGGCGTGGCGAAGGAGTGCGGGCTGACGGTCTGGAATCCGCACGAGGACGACATCGAGCAGAAAATCACCGCGTTCACCTACGGGCGCAAGGCGGACATCGTCATTGAGGCGACCGGCAACGCTCTAGAGCAGGCGATGCAATGCGTAACCCCTGGCGGCAAGGTGCTGCCTTTCGGCATGGATTCGAGCATCAGGGCGACTGTCGTGCCGAACGAAATCACGCGCTGGGCGACCAAAATCCTGGGGCTTTATCTCGGACAGAATACAATGGTGCCGTCCATCCGCATCTTCCAGGAGCGTCGCCTGAACATGAAGCCGTTCTTCACCAAGCTCATCCCACTGGAGGAAGGCCTGGGCGCGTTCGATCTGCTGGGTCTGGACATGAAAACCCTGACGCATCATCCCAAGAGCGCGATGAAGATCGTGATGAAGATATGAGAAAAATCAACATCGCTGTCATCGGCACAGGACGCATGGGCAGCGTCCACACCCGCAACCTGGCGCGGCTCATCCCCGAAGCGGACCTGGTCGCGGTCTGCGACATCCGCCTGGAGGTCGCGCAGGCCGTGGCGGATGAGTTGGGCATCCAGCGCGTGATCAAAGATTATCACGAACTCCTTGAAGACAAAGATATCGAAGCCATCCTCATCGCCACCAGCACCGACACGCACGCTTTTATCATGAAGGATGTTGCTGCTGCGGGCAAGCACATCTTTTGCGAAAAGCCGCTGGCGCTGAATCTGGCGGATATTGACGCGGCGCTGGCGGCGGTCGGGAAAGCCGGAGTCAAGTTGCAGGTCGGGTTCAACCGCCGTTTCGACAAGAGTTTCCAGCGCGTACGCGAAATCGTCGCCTCGGGCGAGATTGGGCATCCGTGCATCCTGCGCGTCACCAACCGCGACCCGGAACTGCCGGACATGGAATTCCTGCGCGTCTCGGGCGGGATGTTCCTCGACATGACCATCCACGACTTCGATATGGCGCGTTTCCAGGTCGGCGAGGTTGAGGAAGTCTACGCCACCGGCAGCGTGCTGATCGAGCCTGCGCTGAAAGAGTTTGGCGATATTGACACGAACGTGGTCACGCTCAAGTTCGCCAACGGCGCGGTGGGCGCGATTGACAACAGCCGCCAGGCGGTCTATGGCTACGACCAGCGGCTGGAGGTCTTTTGCACGAACGGCACGGCAATGGCGGACAATGAGGCCGAGAGCACCATCCTGAAAGGCGACCTAGACGGATTCCACTCGGCCCGCCCGCCGCACTTTTTCATGCAGCGTTACGCCCCCTGCTACGTGGACGAAGTGCGCCAGTTCCTCGAGTGCGTGCGCGACGATAAGCCGACGCCGGTCACCGGTCAGGATGGCCGCGCCGCGGTGGTGCTTGGTTACGCCGCCTGGAAATCATTCCGCGAGAACCGGCCGGTCAAGGTGAGCGAGATTGGATAACCTGAACTGCATCCGCTGCGGGCTGTGCCTGGCCGTCTGCCCAACGTACCGCGAGGTACTGAGCGAGACCGCCTCGCCGCGCGGGCGGGCCGTTCTGGCGCGCAAGGGACTGGAAGGCGAACTCGCCCTCAGCCCCAATCTCATCGAGCAGATGTACGCCTGTTTTGACTGCATGGCGTGCAACGAGATTTGCCCGGTCGGCATCCGTCCCGCTGACCTGGCCGTGGACATGCGCCGCGTCCAGGAGCAGATCCAGCCTGCCGTATGGAAGGATGTGCTGTTCGGCGGACTCATCCCCAATCCGGGGCGGATGGAACTGGCGACCTGGCCGCTGCGCGCATACGAGAAACTGGGCATCCGCCGGTTGGTTTACTCACTGGGACTCCACCGTCTCATGCCGAAACAAGTTCGGGATCTGGACGCCATGCTGCCCCATCTGCCCCAGCGTCCGCTGCGGCAGGTACTGCTGGAGGTCAGCAAGGCAAATGGCGAAAGCCGCTATCGGGTTGGTTTTTTCCTAGGCTGCGCCCAAAGCCTGATGTTCGCCGACGAGAGCGCTGCCACCGTGCGCGTGCTGGCGCGCAACGGCTGCACCGTCATCACGCCAAAGGAAACCGTCTGCTGCGGGATGCCGGCCTTGGGCTACGGGCGGCCTGACCTGGTGCGCGAACAAGCCCGCCACAATATCGCCCTCTTCGAGCAGGCGCAGGTCGAGGTCATCGTCACCGACTGCGCCACCTGCGGCTCCACGCTCAAGGAGTACGGCCACCTGCTGGCGGATGACAACGAATGGGCGGCGCGGGCGGCCGCGTTCAGCGAGAAAGTGCGGGATGTGAGCGAGTTTCTCATGTCCATCCCGCTCGAAAAACCGCAGGGAAGGGTCGAGGCACGCGTCACCTACCACGACCCCTGTCACCTGCGGCGCGGCCAGGGCGTGTGGCAGCAGCCTCGCACTCTATTGCAAATGATTGACGGCCTTGAGTTTGTCGAACTGCCGGAATCCGATTGGTGCTGCGGTTCGGCGGGAAGCCAATTAATCACGCATTACGAGACTTCGCTCAAAGTGCTACAGCGCAAAATGGAAAATCTCGAAAGCACACAGGCCGAATACATCGCCTCCGGCTGTCCCGGCTGCCAGATGCAGTTGAACGTCGGCGCGCAGCGGCGCGGACTGGAGGTGCAGGTTGTCCATCCCATCGCGTTGCTGGATAGGGCTTATAACAAAGAGAGTATCGTTGCGAGGGATGTTGGTCGAGTAGCGAAGCATATCGCGAAGTCCCCGAAGGCGGAAACCCAGCCTGAAGCAATCTCCGCCGGGGCGAATAACTTGTGTCAATTAGAAGAAGGCGATTAGGCAGGAGATTGCCATGCTCGCTGGAGAACGCTCACTCGCAAAGACAACAATGAGGAAACGATGGATAAAAACATCCTCTTACAACTCGAAAAAATAGCCGGCAAAGATGGCGTCCTGTCCACGCCCGAAGACCTGATCGTCTACAGTTACGATGGCACCTTCGCAGAGCATCGTCCGGACGCCGTCGTCTTACCGCGCACCACCGAACAGGTCAGCCAGATTGTGGCGCTGGCCGCGCGCGAACGCATCCCCCTGGTGACGCGCGGCATGGGATCGGGACTGGCCGCCGCGTCTGTCCCGCTCAGCGGCGGGATTGCGCTGACGATGACGCGCATGAACCACATTTTGGAGATTGACAAAGCGGACGCCACCGCCCATGTCGAGGCGGGCGTCGTCACCGCGGACCTGCAAACTGCGGTGGAAAAACATGGGCTGTTCTACCCCCCCGACCCGTCCAGCAACCGTCACTCGACGCTCGGCGGCAATATCGCCTGCAACGCTGGTGGGCCGCGCTGCCTGAAGTATGGCGTCACCGGCGATTATGTGCTCGGCCTGACCGTCGTCCTGGCGGATGGGCGTGTGCTGCACACTGGCAGCAAATGTATCAAGGACGTGGTCGGCTACGACCTGACCGCCCTATTCACCGGCTCGGAGGGGACGCTGGGCGTCATCACCGAAGCCCTGCTGCGGCTGATTGCCCGACCGCGCTATGCCCGCACCGCGCTGGTCGAGTTCGTCTCTTTGGATAACGCCTGCCGCACCGTCAACGCGATTCTCCTGGCGGGCATCCTCCCGGCCGCGCTCGAACTGATGGACGAGACTGCCATTTCCTGCATCGAGGAAGCCATGCACCTAGGGCTTCCGTTGGATGTAGAAGCCATCCTGCTCGTCGAGACCGACGGCTCGGATGAGGCGGCTGTCTTGCGCGAGATAGAAGCAACCGCCGGGATTTGCCATGATTGCAGCGCCCGCCACATCAAGATCGCGAAGGATGAGGCCGAGCGAGGTAGTTTGTGGGAGGCACGCCGGTCCGTTGCGCCAGCACTGGCGCGCAAAGCCCCCAACAAACTCGGCGAGGATATCACCGTTCCGCGCAGCGCCATCCCCGAAGCTGTCCACCGCCTCAAAGCCATCAGCGCCAAATACGGTTTGCCGATCGTCATCTTCGGCCACGCCGGGGACGGGAACCTGCATCCCAACATTCTATTTGACAGGCGCGACCCGCAGCAGTGGGCTAAAGTCGAAAAGATGGTGGGCGAGGTGTTCGGCACATCGCTGGAGCTGGGCGGGACGCTTTCCGGTGAGCACGGTGTTGGTGCGCTGAAGCGTCCGTACATGGAGCAGGCTCTCGGTCCGCTTTCGATCGAAATCCAGAGGCGCATCAAGCAGGCATTGGACCCGCTCAATATTTTTAATCCAGGGAAGGTTATTCCGGAAAAAGTGTCACTCTGAGCCGAAGCCCTGAGCGCAGCCAAGGGGCAAGCGAAGGGTCTCGCGCCCAGCGGGTGGAGATTCTCACCTGCACCGCACCTGCGGTGTGCCGCAGGTGCTGTGCAGGTGTCGCCCCTGCGTGGCTCCCTGGCCTAGCCCGCCAAGGCAGGCAGAATTACAAAATGTGGCTATCAAACCAAATCCTTGTAAAGGAGCAATAATATGTCAAACCCAAACGTACCCAAAGGATTCCTACCCACCGACCAACCCGACCTGTTTTTTGAAGACAACGCGGTCGGTCGTTTGAAGAAAGAAGTTTGGGAGGCCAGCGACGCGCAGATTGACGCCATCCTGGCCGACTACGGCATCCCCTCGCCGGTCGAGTGGAGCAGGCCCGGCGCGTACATCCAGACGACCACCCGCTGGCAGGTGGAGGCGAATCGCAAAAAGAACGATGTCGTCTTTATCCCGGTCGGCTGCACCGAGCTGCATGGACAGCACCTGCCCAGCGCGGCGGACACGCTCTACGTCAGCGCGATTTGCGAAGCTGTTCGCCGCTATACCGCCAAGCGCGGTGCGCCGGTCAACCTGGCTCTGCCCCCGCTGATGTATGGCGGCCACCCATACCATCACATGGGCATGCCCGGCACGGTCATTGTGCGCGAACACGTTGTCCGCGAGATGATGATAGACGTGATGCTCGGCCTGTGGAACGACGGCTTCCGTAAGCAGCTTATCGTCAACAATCACGGACAGTTGTGGATGCTCGAATCGGCAGTGCAGGAATTCATGAAACGCTACCAACTGCCGGGTATCTTCCGCGTCATTGACTGGCATCGCGGCGTGCGCGAGTTCTTCCGCCCAGCCGAGCGCGGCGGGCAGATGAGCACCAACTTCGTCCACGCCGACGAGTCCGAGACCTCGCTGAGCCTGCTGCTTCACCCCGAGATGGTGGATATGAACTTCGCGGTGGATACCGAGGGCAAATCCTACCTGCCCGAAGGTCACTTCGACAAATCCGTGGACCCGTTCGGGCGGCCGAGCCGCTGGTCGGAGGGCGAGGGGCACTTTGCCATCGAGATCGCCGCCACGCCGGAAGGTGTGGTCGGCAAGGCCAGATCCGGCGCGGCGCACAAGGCCAAACGACCGATGGCCGCCATCCTGAAGTACCTGACGCTGTGGCACGACCACATCCTCGAAGCCTTCCCCGCTGGGACGGTTCCGCCGGTCGAAGAGGTCACACTGCGCAGCGCCAAAGAGATGGAACCCTACCTACGCGAGCCGCTCAGCCCGGGCTGGAAGTCGGTCTATGGCATCCCGCGCATCGGCCAGGGGACGGAAGTCTAACCTGTCACTGCGAGCCGTCCTGCCTGCGCCAGTGCCGCCCTGGCCTGGCCGCCAGGACAGGCAGGCACAGGTGAGCGGAGCGTTCTTCAGCGAAGTCGAAGGACGGCGAAGCAGTCTCCACCTTAGCAGAAGATTGCTTCGTCGCACACCGTCCTGCGGTCGGTGCAGGGCAGAACGCTCCTCGCACGCGTGCCTGCGCACGGTGCAGGCAATGACACTTGAAAAGGAGTAAACCCATGAAAGGTAAAATGCAAGGCGTGACACTCATCGCCGATTGGAGCCCCAAGCCGGGATTCAAGTTGGGCGCGAAAGACATCCAAGGCCGCCAGACCTATCTGGGCAGCCAGGTGTGGAGAAATCCAAAGCTGGAGATCAGAGAATACGATATCCCCGCGCCAGGTCCGGAGCAAGTGCTGCTGGAGGTCAAAGCCTGCGGAATCTGCGGCTCGGACGTCCACATGGCGCAGGCGGATAAGAACGGCTATATCTACTATCCGGGCCTGACTGGCTTCCCGTCCATTCTCGGCCACGAATTTTCCGGTGTTGTCGTGGAAGCTGGGAAGAAGGCTTTCGATAAGCGCACCAACAAACCGTTCAAGGGCGGCGAGGCGGTCACATCCGAAGAGATGCTGTGGTGCGGTCAGTGCAAACCCTGCGCCGACGGGCAGCCCAATCACTGCGAGCGGCTGGACGAAGTCGGGTTCAACGTCAACGGCGCGTACACAAAATACATTCTCCTGCCTTCCCGCACCCTCTGGAGCCTGGAGCCGCTGCGGAAGAATTACAAAGGCGACGATATTTTCGTGGCTGGCAGCCTGGTCGAACCGACGGCCGTGGCCTACAACGCGGTCATCGAGCGCGGCGGCGGCATCCGTCCCGGAGACCGGGTCGTCATCCTGGGCGGCGGGCCGGTGGGCATTGCGGCCTGCGCCATCCTCAAGCGCGCCGGGGCCTCGAAAGTCATCATCTCAGAGACGCAGCCGGAGCGCGCCGCCATGGCCCTGAAACTGGGCGCCGATTACCACGTCAACCCGCTCAAGGAAGATTTCGCCGAGCGCGTGCTGGAGATCACCGAGGGCATGGGCGCGGACCTGTTCATGGAAGCCACCGGCCTACCGGAGACCGTCTACCCCGGCATTGAGCGCGTCATCTGGGAAGGGCGCACGCTGAACAGCACGGTGGTTGTCACCGCCCGCGCCGAGGCGAAGATGCCCGTCACCGGCGAGGTGCTGCAGGTGCGGCGGGCACGCATCGTCGGCGCACAGGGCCATTCCGGTCACGGCAACTTCCCGCGCGTCATCGAGTGCATGGCCACCGGCATGGACATGACCCGCATGAGCACCAAGAAGATTGGACTGGAGGAATTGCCTGAGAATATCATCAAATTGCAGACAGACCGGAAGGAATGCAAGATTACATACATGGCGAAGTAATTCGCCCTCACCCCTGCCCCTCTCCCCATAAGGGAGAGGGGCGAGGAGTAACGATGAAACTCTCTATTGTCCTCTCCACCCAACCCGCGCAGTTCCAGGCTGCTACCTTCAAAGGCGACCTTGAAACGAACCTGGCGCGCATCGCCTTTCTCGGTTATGACGGCGTCGAACTGGCCATTCGCGACCCCGAGCTGGTTGACCTGGACGATCTGGAGCGGCTTGTGCGCAAGCACAGCTTGAATGTGCCCGCAATTGGTACAGGTCAAGCATGGGGCGAGGAGGGATTGTCGTTCACCGACCCAGACCCCGAGGTCCGCCGCGCCGCGCTCGAGCGGATCAAAAGCCATATCCCGGTTGCAGTCCGCTTCCAGGCCGTCATCATAATTGGATTGGTCCGCGGCATCCTCAAACCGGGCGTGGAGCTGGCTCAAGCGATGGACTGGCTCGCCGCTGCCCTGTGTGAGTGCAGCGCAGTCGCCCATCCGCACGGAATCCGCCTGGCGCTTGAACCCATCAACCGTTACGAGACCACGCTCGTCAACACCGCCGCGCAGGGGCTGGACCTGATTGAGCGCGTCGGCGCGGACAATCTTGGCCTGTTGTTGGATACTTTCCACATGAACATCGAAGAGCCAGTGATCGAGGAAAGTATCCGTCTCTGCTGCGACCATATATTTCACTTTCATGTGGCTGATTCCAACAGATGGGTTCCCGGCGCGGGGCATTTGGATTTCAAGTCCATTTTGCGCACGCTCAATGCCACCGGTTATTCAGGCTGGGTCTCGGGCGAGTTCCTGCCCAAACCCGATGCCGAGACGGCGGCCAGGCAAAATATCGCTTACCTGCGCTCTTGCGATGCAGTCATATGAAACAAGTCTTCAAATTATTGCCTTTAGTCAAAACTTACTAAAAAAAAGCCTTGGCTCATGTTCAGGACAAGTGATTGGGTAAAATATGGAGCATGTACTTCCCAATCGTAGAGCTAATGGATCGTCAGGCATGTCTTCAATGGCTGGAATAGCACTTCCATACAGAATCTTTGGGGCAGTTTATTGTTTTGTGAGTCTGCCATTGTAACGAGAATTTTAGCAGGAGTTAGCAGAGGAGCTTTTTGCAGGAATCGTTATATAATATCGGGTAAAGCAATAGCCACAACCGAAACCTGCAAAGTAATACTGAATTCACCCAAGGAGGTTTTTCCCATGTCTCAGCCCCGCGTTAAACCCTTTAATTATGCCATCGGCATGTTTGGCACATCCATCCCCATCAATATGCTCAAAACCTATGCTGCCATCTACTACGTGGATAAATTAGGGATGACCACCGTACAATTCGCGCTCATGTTGCTGATTTATACCTTCATTGATGCCATTGATAATCCCGTGTATGGTTTTCTCTCTGACCGGACGCGCTCACGCTGGGGGCGCAGGCGACCCTGGCTGACCATTGGCACGCCGTTATTGATTCTGTGTTTCGTCATCTTCTACAGCCCCCCCGCCTTTCTGGCAGGGAATTCCCTGGTTGCCTATTGCATGCTCTTCTACATGCTCGCCGGCACGCTGGATTCGGTGATCAACGCCAATTACGCCGCCCTATTCCCGGAGCTTTTCCGAGATGACGCCAGCCGGGCGAACGCGAATGCCCTGCGACAGGCATTCATGCTGGTTGGCATGATCATCAGCATCGCGTTGACGCCGATGGTGACCCACGCCCTCGGATACAGCCTCACTGCGATCCTGTACGGCCTGCTGGGCGGCGGGGTCATTCTGTACATGACCTTCTCTTGCAAGGAAACGGAACCCCAGCCCGAGGAAGAAAAACCCCAGCTCTGGAACAGCCTTAAAGACCTGTTCACAAACCGGAAATTCTGGGTGGCAGGGTTTGCAAACGCCTTTTACAGCGCAGCCATGTCACTCGTCCTCGCCTCCATGCCCTTCTTTGTTAAGTATGCGCTGGGGCTTTCTGAAAGCCAGAGCACCTTCCTTTTCGCGGCTGTTTTGCTCATCGCCATCGGTTGCGTTGCCGTTTGGGCAAGACTGGTCAAGAAATTCTCGCTGATGCCCGTCTGGCGGGCTTCCCTTGTTACGCTGGCAGTGGCTTTCATCCCGCTCTATTTTGCCAAATCCCTCGTCTCGGCAATCATTTGCTCTGCCCTGGTGGGATTCGGCTTTGCAGGGATCATCACCACCATGGATTTGATCGGTGCGAAGATCATGGACGAGGATACCCAAAAGCACAACCTGCGGCGGGAGGGCATCATCGCCAACTCCCTGGGATTCATGAACCGGCTGAGCGGCCTGTTCACCAGTTCCGCTTTCTACTTGGTCTTCATCATTTTCGGCTTTGAAAGCGGTCTGAACCCCGGACCTCAGCCGGATAATGCCGCCCGGTTTCTGCTGACGGTATTTCCCCCGATACTGATGGTCATCAGTTTCGCATTCTCATTCTTCATCAACTTCGACAAGAAGGAAATTGCCCCGGCCGGTCCCGAGGTTGCATAAACGGGAGAGACGCCATGGCTCTTATTCACCTCGATCATGTGCCCGAAACCGTAAAAGTCAATCTCCCCCTGAACATCATCCTTCCCGACCCGGGAAAAATGGGAGGATTGGCGGTTGCAAAGCGCAAGGTCCTGTATCTGCTGCATGGACTCAGCGACGACGCAAGCGCCTGGCAGCGTTATTCATCCATCGAAACCGTTGCCGCAGGATATGGGCTGGTGGTGGTCATGCCTTCGGTGGGTCACAGCTTCTACATTGACCAGCCAAACAGGCAGAAATATTTCTCCTATTTGACCGAGGAATTGCCGCAATACCTTGTGGATGTCTTTGGATTGGCGCCCCGCCGTGAAGACACACTCATCGCCGGTGTCTCCATGGGCGGTTACGGCGCTTTCAAAGCGGCATTACTGCGCCCCGAGCTTTATTCTGCTGCGGCAAGCTTTTCGGGAGTGCTTTCTCTTGCGATCCTCCAAGCCATGCCGGACGACCCGCGCCGGGATGAGTTTGCCTTCCTGTTTGGGGACCTGGAAAAGCTGACCGGTAGTGACCATGACCCGGCTGTCTGGTTGAAGCGTGCAGCCCAAAATCCCTCCCTCCTGCCCCGCCTGTTCATTTCATGCAGCCGGCAGGAAGACCTGTATCCGTTGAGCGGCATGTTCCATGCAGCCTGCCAGTCGCTGGGCTTGCCGGCGGAATACCACGAGGAAGATGGCGGCCATGATTGGTTCTTCTGGGATGGGCAGATCCGGCGTTTCCTGGCTGCCGTTTTAGGTCCGATTCCAACGCAGTAAGGAGGGGATTCACATCGAAAATCAACTGGCGATCCGATTCTTCGTCGGTCACGAACGGGAGGGCACGTACTTCACCCTCCCGTTCACCATGCCCCCGGATACCGAGTCGTTCTCTCTCACATACCGGTATGAACGCCACATCGAAAGCGAAACTCGGGTGGCGAATGGGAGGTTTATTTCACGGCAGGTGATCAACATTATTGACCTGGGGATTATCGCCCCGGATGGCACCCAGGTAGGAGCCTCCGGTTCGGATAAAACCGAGATACAGATCAGCGAAACCCGTGCCACCCCCGGCTACCGGCCCTGCCCGCTGGTCCCTGGTGAATGGCAGATCATTCTTGGGGCCTACAAGGTGGCGCCCGCTGGCGTGACCGTTCTCTACAAGCTTTCGTTCACCCCGAAGCACCTGCGTCTATTAAAGGGTGATTTGCACACCCACACGCTGGCATCGGATGGCGTCCTTACTGTCGAGGAATTCGCCCAGCACGCTCTGCGGCATGGATTGGATTTTCTTGCCATCACGGATCACAACCAGATGGTTTCGGCAGATTCATTGCCCCAGCTTCCGGGATTTACGCTGATCCCCGGCATCGAATGGACCCACTATCAGGGACACGCCAATTTCCTGGGAGTGGACAGGCCCTATGATGAGCCTTTTCTCGCCAATAGCTTGGAGGAAGTGCAGGCCCGCTTCAACTCAGCCCATGCGCGCCGCGCGCTCATCACTATAAACCATCCCTTCGACGAAATTTGCCCATTCCTATTCGACATGAATTCACTTCCCTTTGACTGCCTCGAGATCTGGAACGGTCCCATGCGGGAATCCAACCTGCGCGCAGTGGGATTATGGCAAAGCATGCTCATGGCTGGAAAAAAAGTTCCCATTTGTGGCGGGAGCGATTATCACCGCGACCATCTCTTTATAATGCCCGCTGGACCCACCACGTGTGTCCACGCCATGTCGGCCAGCCCGGCGGATATCCTTTCCGGATTGAGACAGGGTCATGCGTACATTACTTTTGCCCCCAATGGTCCCACACTGGAGATGACTGCCGGAGATGCCATCCCGGGCGATAGTGTGCCTTTTTCCAGGATCAAAGAGATTCAATTTACCGCCAGCGGTTTGCTGGCCGGGGATGTCCTCCAGGTTGTCACCGCACACGGGTGTGCACCCATCCTGAAAGCGGAAACTGCCGGAAAAATGCAGGGGAATTACACCATGGAAGTTGCGGGCTTTGCCCGGGTCGAGATCCTGCGCAGCTTCGTGCCCGGGTTGCCTATGCTGCCGGCATTGATCTCTAACCCGATCTATTTCGACGCGGAATAGTACTGCCGGCATCCGGGTAGCCTAACATCCTTCCAGCGCACCTGCCAAGTGTTCCGTGTCCACGACCCCACTGAATCCCAGACAGCCTAAAAATCTTCGCGACCATCGCGTCTTCGCGGTGAAAATTTTTTGTAGAGTAGGCTAAGGCGAGGAACCAGCTCGATCCGGGAAATGTTCGCTCGATAAGCAGACGCGCAGCTTAAATGTCCTGCCGGCCGCCGTGCTTCGACCCGAGCAGGAAGTGGAGGTGCGCTATCTGGTCGGCCTGCGGGACATCGAGCGTGGGCTGAAGGGGTAAATTTCCGCTTTGTTTCCATTTGGAAGATGATATAATGTCTATGTCAAATAGACATCTGGAGACAACCAAAATGAACATCTCAATTGCTGATGCCCATAACCGTCTTTCACAGTGGCTCAAGTATTTACGCCAGGGTCCCGTGACCATCACGCGGCGCGGCAAGCCTGTGGGCGTGATCATTGACCCCGCCGAGTACGAGCGTCTGCGCCTGGTGGGGGCTTATCTTCAACTGCTCGATATCTCTCACGAATTGGGTGAAGGCGCAAGCGCGGACGAAATCTATCGCCTCTCGCGTCAGGAGTTGGAGCAGCGGGCATGATCGTGGATGCGAGCGTGCTCTTACACGCATTCCTCCCGGATGAGTTCCAGCCTAATGCCCTGGCTGTCGTACGCGAGCATGCCTCGGGTCGGCTACATCTCAAAGCGCCTGCTCTGCTGCCTTATGAACTCAGCAATGCCGTCTGGCAGGCCGAGCGGCGCGGGCGTATCACTCGCAGCCAGGCAGACCGGATCATTCAATCTTTTGGTAATTTGGATATTGAGATCATTCCGCAGCCCTGGGGAGAGATGCTACCTCTGGCGCGCCAATATGATCGCAGCGTATATGACGCTGCCTACCTGAGCCTGGCCGAGCGCCTGGGCGAACCGCTCATCACCGGCGATGAACGCCTGTATAACGCGGTCAAAGGCAAACTGGATTTTGTCCTTTACATCGCGGATTTTCAGGCTTAACGCAAAGGCGCAGAGTCACCAAGTCACAAAGAAAAAAAGAAACTTGGCGTCTTTGTGCCCGCTGACTCGCAGCAGGTGGCCGGCCTTGACGCGGGAAGGGTCAAACTCCAGGGCGGAGTCGATCCTGACCACGATGTAGTCGGATGCGGGCTGCCCCTAACCGAGGCCTGGTCGAGGCGGCATCATGCCGCCATCGACCGCTTCGGGCTCAAGAGAGCCCGAAGCTTCCAGCCGCCACTAGCCGAGACGGCGTCATGCCGTCATCGGCTGTATCGGGCGCATGAGCGCCCGATGCTGAGTTGTTTCGGCGCCATCGCGAAGCATCCCCGTGGGACGAGGCGCCGAAGAGTGCGGTGGTTCGCCAGGCGCATGCTACGCTGCTCCCGGTATTCCCAGGCGCGATTAGATAGCCTTCGAAGTGGACCTGGTTAATCATGATTCGTCTCCTTCTGTGATTTGGGTGTTACGAAATCCCGCGCTGTGGCACGATCAAGGATTGAGTTAATCGTGAGCATTTTGATCGTTGCCATACTCACAAAATCATGCCAGCAGCGGGAAACGCAAAACGCCACATCCTCCGGCAGGAAATGCTAGAAACGAATGTGGCGTCTGGTAAACGAATGGGGGTGTTCAGTTGTGGCCGGAAGGCCGGGGGAGTATCCGCACAAGTGGTCGGAAAGGTCAAGAAATATTTCGGCGTATAATCAGGTAAAATCATCCTATGGTGACAGCGCGCAAGCCCCCCTGCAAACCGAAGAACAACTGGTTGCCGAGTTGAAACAACTCGGCGTGCGATATCTTTCGCCTCAGAGCGATGCAGGCGTGGTGCAGGGGCGCGCCCCACAGGAATTGCTGGCGGATTTGGTGCGCCAGCCATCCAGCCGGGTGCGCGTTGCGTTGATTGCGCTCCTGCTGGCGCGCCCGGACTATGCCGCGCATGCCCCCGCCGCGCTCAAGAATTTGACTCATGAACAGGCGCAGACATTCAAGTTCTTTTACACCGCCGCCATGTGCCTGCAACAGCAATACGCAGGTGCATTGCGGGCTTTTCTGGGCATACGCTGGCTGGAGTTGCCAAACTTGTTCTCGGATGAAATGGAAATAACGGGGAATTCCCCGACGGCGCGGCTTCGGGCGTTGGCGCGCTTGCACGCGCAACGGACGGGGATGCATCTCAATTGGGCAGGAACTTACGAAAACGCCGCGCGTCATCTTCTGCGGCGCTGGGAGATGGAACGAACATGGAAACAGTGACCTCGCTGGCAGTGCAGAAATTCTTTCAGCGTCTGGGCGAGCAGATTTCAACCCCGGCGGTTGTGAAGCCAATGTTGAAGGCCTGGATGGAGTTGAATTGATGCTGACTTTTACCTTCGCAGGCGACGAAGCAGGCGACACCGGATTTTCGTTTGGAAAGGGTTCCTCTCGCCTGTTCGTGATTGCGGTCATCGCCACTCAGAACCCGGAGGGGTTGCGTGGGTGTCTGGAGAACGTCCGGCAACAGGCCCATCTGCCGGTATCCTTCGAGTTCCATTTCAACTCGCTGGCCTCGTCAAAGTTGCGCCAGCAAGCCTTTACCGCGTTGGCGGGTGAGGAGTTTGAAGCCTGGGCGATCGTGGCGGACAAGACCACCCTGCCGGAAGTTTTCAAGGTGATGTCCGGGTTGGAGATTTACCTGTTCTTTGTCACGGAACTCATCCGTCAGATCCCGCCGGAGAAACGCGAGGGGGGAACATTGATCCTGGATGAGTTTGGTTCTCCCGATATGGCGCGCCAGGAACTGCGCCGCGTGATGAAAGCGCGCGGCATCCTGCATGGATTCAGGCGCATCTTCATCCGCCGTTCACGCAGTGAGCCGTTGATCCAGGTCGCTGACCTGGTGGCCGGAGCGCTCCTGCGCCGGGACTCCAAGAAGGACAGCGGTGCGTTCGAATATGTTCAGGACAAATTGCATCAGGTAATTGAATATCCAGAATAGCAACCTGCCCTGCTAGCCCAATCCTTCACATGGAGAAGGGGGCAGGCGGCCACAGATGGCCACTTTTCGCAGGGCAGGAAAGTCTGTTGACTTTTACATTCTTATCATACTGCTTCTTACTACCGGAGTCAATATGTCAGATGATTTCGCCGAGATCAAGTCCATCTACGATTTCCCCTCGCTCGTCCGCTACCTGCGCAAGGAACTGTCCTGCCCGTCTTCGCCCGGGCGGTGATTCGCCAGGCGCATGGTACATTGCTCCCGGTATTCCCAGGCACGCGTGAGATAGCCTTCGAAGTGGACCTGGTTCATCATGATTCGTCTCCTCTGTAAATTGGGTGTTACGAAGTACCACGCTGTGGGGGATGGATTTCGATGAAACCAAAGTTTTTTTCACAGGCCGTGGCTTACAAATTCTCGCCAAACAAACATGTACCCTTCCCCAATTCCCCTTTGACTTAGTTCCCCATTTGCTATACACTAATTGCATTGAAGAGATCAACCCGCCGGAGTGGGTCTAAACAAGTTCCGATTAGCGAAATTTCCCATGCCCACACCCGAATCCCTCGCCCGCCAGCAGATTGACCAGCTCCTCACCGCCTCCGGTTGGACCGTACAGGACCGCGCCAGGATGAATCTATACGCCGCCCGCGGCGTGGCGGTGCGCGAGTTCCCTGTGGAGGGTGGCTTCGCAGATTACATGCTCTTCGTGGACCGCAAAGCCGTGGGGGTGGTGGAGGCCAAGAAGGTCGGGACGACGCTCTCCGGGGTGGCGGAACAGGCCGGGAGCTACGCGGCCGGCCTGCCGCAGAATGTCCCGCATATCGGAACAGACAAATTGCCGTTTGTGTACGAGTCGACCGGGGTGGAGACGTTTTTCCGGGATGAGCGCGACCCGGAGCCGCGCTCGCGACGAGTGTTCACATTTCACCGTCCTGAAACATTGGCGGAATGGGCCGCGGATTCATCCACATTGCGCGCCCGGCTGCGGGAAATGCCCTCCCTGCATCTTCTCAATCCGGCCGGCTTGTGGCTGGCGCAGGTGGAGGCCATCAACAATTTGGAGCAATCCTTCGCCGGGGATAAGCCGCGTGCCCTGATCCAGATGGCCACCGGGGCGGGCAAGACCTACACAGCAGTCAGTTTCGTCTACCGGCTGATCAAGTTCGCCAAAGCCAAACGCGTGCTCTTCCTGGTGGACCGCAACAACCTGGGCCGCCAGGCATTCAAGGAGTTCGACCAATACCGCACCCCCGACGACGGGCGCAAGTTCACCGAGTTGTACAACGTCCAGCACCTGCAGTCGAACACGCTCGACCCGGTCAGCAAGGTGCACATCACCACCATCCAGCGCCTGTACTCGATGCTCTACGGCGAGGCGGAGTACGACCCGGAGAACGAGGAAAATTCGCTTTTCGAAACGGGCGCGGCGCTCGACGCCCAGCCGCCCAAAGAAGTGCGCTACAACCCAGCCATCCCGATCGAGACTTACGACTTCATCGTCGTGGACGAGTGCCACCGCTCCATCTACAACCTGTGGCGCGGGGTTCTCGAGTATTTCGACGCCTTCCTCATTGGCCTGACGGCCACGCCTTCCAAGCAGACCTTTGGCTTCTTCAACCAGAACCTGGTGATGGAATACTCCCGCCAGCGGGCGGTGGCCGACGGCGTCAACGTGGACGGGCAGGTCTACCGCATCCGCACGCAGATTAGCGAGCTGGGCTCCACGGTAGAGGCCGGGCTGTGGGTGGGCAAACGCGACCGGCTGACGCGCCAGCAGCGCTGGGAACAACTGGACGAGAACCTGTCGTACGACCCGGAGCAACTCGACCGGGCGGTAGTGGCCGTGGACCAGATCCGCACCATCGTGCGCACCTTCCGGGATCGGCTGCCGGTTGACATCTTCCCCGGGCGGACCCTCGTCCCGAAGACGCTGGTATTTGCCAAGGACGACAGTCACGCCGAAGACATCGTCCGCATCGTGCGGGAGGAGTTCGGCAAGGGCGACGAATTCTGCCAGAAGATCACCTACAAGGTCACCTGGAAAAAGCCCGAGGGCCTGATCAGCGACTTCCGCAATAGTTACTTCCCGCGCATCGCCGTGACAGTGGACATGATCGCCACCGGCACCGACATCCGCCCGCTGGAGATTTTGCTCTTCATGCGCGCCGTGCGCTCGCGTCTGCTCTACGAGCAGATGCTCGGGCGCGGCACGCGCGTCGTCTCGCCGACCGAGCTGCAGAACGTGACCAGCGACGCCTCGCTCAAGGACCACTTTGTCATCGTGGACGCGGTGGGGCTGACCGAGCAGGAACTGATGGACCCGCAGACGCTGGAGCGTAAGCCGTCGGCCTCGTTCAAGCAGTTGCTGGAGTCGGTGGCGCTCGGCGTCTCGGACGAGGCCACGCTCTCGTCGCTGGCGGGACGGCTGATCCGGCTGGAAAAACACCTGGACCGCGGTCAGTTGGCCGAGATCCGGGAACACGCTGGCGGCGCTACCTTAACGGATATTGCCCGGCGGTTGCTGGAGGCCGTCGACGCGGACAACATTCAGGGCCGCGCAAACGCTGCATCCATCCCCGAAGAACAAGCCGCCCATGACCTGGCAGAGCAGGCCTGCCGTCCGCTGGCCACCGACCCGGTCCTGCGCCTCCGGCTGGCCGAGTGGCAGACGCGTTCCGAGCAGGTGCTGGACGAGGTGAGCGCTGACCGGGTGCTGAACGCCGGGTTCGACGCCGAGGCGACCGAGGCGGCCCGCCGCACGGTGGAGTCGTTCCGGGCGTTCCTGACCGCGCACCGCGACGAGATCACCGCCTTGCAGATCATTTATTCGATTCCCCGTGGGGGCGGGTCGCGTCGTGGGGGCGGGGCGGGTCGTGGGGGCGGATCGCGATCCGCCCTTACATTCGATGAGTTGAGAGACCTGGCCGAGCACCTGCGCCTGGACCTTCGCCAGCCCGACCCGCTCTACATGACCGAGGCGCTGTGGAACGCCTACCGCCAATTGGAGCGCGGACGGGTACGGGGCAGCGGGCCGCGTGTGCTTTCTGATCTGGTCTCGCTGGTGCGGCACGTGGCGCTGGATGAGGACATCGAGCCTTACCCGGCACTCGTCCAGCAGCGCTACGTCGAGTGGCTGAAGGCGCAGGAGACCGGCGGGCGGGCGTTCACACCCGAGCAGCGTTGGTGGCTGGATCAGATCGCCGCGCACATCGGCATCAACTTGGAGATGACCGCCGAGGACTTCACCGCCGGAGCATTCTTCCAGCGCGGCGGGCAGGTGGCGGCGCTGCGGGCCTTCGGCGGCGGGCTGATGCAGGTGGTGGACGAGTTGAATGACGCTTTGGGGGGAAGATGAAAAGTGTTCAGTCATCAGTGGCCAGTAATCAGTTGGAGGGGAAGCGCCCCCTGCCGGAAGGGTGGGTGTGGACGACTGTTGGGCAGGTGACGCTGCCAGTTGAAAAAGTCAGCCCGGAACAAAAACCAGATGTCCCGTTTGTTTACATTGACATTTCTTCGATTGACAACTCTATCCAGAAAATTGTCGAACCAAAAGAGTATTTGGGTTCTGAAGCGCCTTCGCGGGCAAGGCAGTTAATCCGTGCGAATGATGTTGTTTTTGCTACAGTTCGCACTTATCTCAAGAACGTGGCGTTGGTTCCCGAAATTTACGATAAACAGATTGCATCAACTGGTTTCTCGATTTTGCGAGCGAGTGATGCAGTCCAGTCGAAGTTCCTTTTCTACTTCACTTTGACAGATGAATTTCTTTCTCCGCTGAACGAACTCCAACGCGGCACAAGTTATCCGGCTGTGCGTGATGGCGATGTGCGCGTACAGCCTTTCCCTCTGCCTCCGCTGCCGGAGCAGGAGCGGATCGTGGCCCGTCTCGAGGAGCTGCTGAGCGATCTGGAGGCCGGCGTGGCGGCACTGGAGCGCGTCCGCAGGGGTGTGAAGCGCTACAAGGCGTCCGTGCTCAAGGCGGCGTGTGAGGGTAAGTTATTCGAGAGCAGACGAGCCGAGAGCAGTGAGAGCGGTCTGCCGGAGGGGTGGCGACTCCTTATGTTTGAAGAATTATTACCGAATGGCCTTGCAAATGGTTTGTACAAACCAAGCGAGACTCTTACTGAAGAGGGGACTCGAATGCTTGATATCAAAGGGTTGTATAAAGGATTTGATGTTGATTTCGGTAACTGTAGGCGATTTATTCTGACTGAAAACGAGCGCAGAAAATATGCTCTTCATGAAGGCGATGTTTTGGTAAATCGTGTTTCTAAAGCAGCGGAAGGTGTTGGGAAATCTGCTCTTGTTCGTCGGGTTGACGAATTAACTGTGTTTGAATCAAATATGATGTTGGCGAGATTATCTGACGAATGTTATCCGCCATATATAAATTACTTCCTCAATTCGCTGTCGGGCAGAAGCCAAACGCTAGCGAAGGCTAAAACCACACAACAATCGAGCGTTAATCAGGATGATATCAAAAGCATTGTGATAACCCTTCCCCCGCTTGAAGAACAACGGCGCATCGTGGCGGCGGTGGAGCGGCGGCTGGAGTCGGCGCGGGCGGTGGAGTCCGCGGTGGAGGCGGGGTTGAAGCGGGCGGCGCGTTTGCGGCAAGCGGTGCTCCGGTCCGCGTTTAAGGGGAGGTTGTAGGGCAAAGCGTGTTATACTTTACGTATATTATGTATAACGAAAGGAGGCCTAAATGAGTGTGACAATTTCCCAGAAAGGCTGGGTTGTTATCCCGGCTGAATTGAGAAAAAAATATCATCTCGCACCAGGCACGGAAGTTGTCGTTGTGGATTACGGTGGCGTGCTGTCTATTATCCCTGCCATGCGAGATCCTATCAAACAAGGCCGTGGCCTGCTGAAAGACCTCCCTTCTTTGACGGAGGACTTGCTGAAAGAACGCGCTGAAGAACTTGCACGCGAAGAAGCCAGGATCAAACGACTCAATGGCTGATAAATTCGCCTTCGTGTTGGACACGTTTGCTTTGCTTGCCTATTTAAAAGATGAACCAGCTGCAGCACGTATTGAGAAGGTTCTGGAGGATGCTGGAAAAGAAAAGTGCCGCCTGTTTGCTTCTATCATTAATCTCGGGGAGGTACTTTACATCACAGAACGAAGAGGCGGGGCATCAAAGGCGCAGGACGCTTTAGCGCTTATTCGACAACTCCCTATCGAAATTCTATCTGCTGATGAGCAGGCAGTTTTTGCTGCCGCCCATATCAAGGCTAACCATGCGCTTTCCTATGCCGACGCCTTTGCAGTGGCCGCTGCCATCCGCGAAAACGCGGTCATCCTGACTGGCGATCCCGAATTCGAAGCCGTGGAACCGATCGTGACGGTGGAGTGGTTGGAAAACACCACTTGATACAAAATTCGCTCTTACCCCTTGGCCGCATATAAACCTGGCACCGGAACACCTGGCAGATGAACACACAATCCTCCACCATCGTCCAGCGTCTCTGGAACTACTGCAACGTCTTGCGCGACGACGGCATGTCTTACGGCGATTACGTCGAGCAGCTCACCTACCTGCTGTTCCTAAAGATGGACCACGAGAACAGCACCATGCTCGGAAAGCCCAGCGGCATCCCGGCCGAATTCGGTTGGGCGGGGCTGCTGCGCCTGGATGGAGACAACCTGGAGCGCCACTACCGCGATATCCTGTCCGGCCTGGGCCAGGGCGCCGGCCTGATCCCGGTCATCTTCCGCAAGGCGCAAAACAAGATCCAGGACCCGGCCAAGCTGCGCCGGCTGATCGAATTGATCGATGGCGAGACCTGGATCGGGCTGGACATCGACGTCAAGGGCGAGATCTACGAAGGCCTGCTCGAGAAGAACGCCCAGGACACCAAGTCCGGGGCCGGGCAGTACTTCACCCCCCGTCCGCTCATCAAGGCCATCGTTGATGTGATGCGCCCGCGTCCCGGCCAGACCATCTGCGACCCGGTCTGCGGCACCGGCGGCTTCCTGCTCGCCGCCCACGATTACATCGCCGGCCACAATGCCCTCGACCGTGACCAGCAGCACCATCTGCGTCACCAGGCCCTGCACGGCTGGGAGATCGTGGACAACACCGCCCGTCTGTGCGTGATGAACCTGTATCTGCACGATATCGGTGTCAACGGGGGCGTAGGGGCGAGCGGCGGCTCGCCCATCCACGTCAGCGACAGCCTGGCGGCGCACCCCAGTCAGTACTTCGATATGGTCCTGACCAATCCGCCCTTCGGCAAGAAGTCCAGCGTCACCTTCGTCACCGATGAGGGCGAGATTCGCCGCGAAGCGCAGAACATCGTCCGCGAGGACTTCTGGTCCTCGACCAGCAACAAGCAGTTGAACTTCGTCCAGCACGTTCGCTCGATCCTGAATATGAACGGCACGGCCGCCGTGGTCGTGCCCGACAATGTCCTGTTCGAGGGCGGGGCTGGGGAGGTGGTGCGCCGCAAACTGCTCCACGAGTGCGATGTCCACACCCTGCTGCGCCTGCCGACTGGCATCTTCTACGCCCAGGGCGTCAAGGCTAATGTCCTGTTCTTCGACCGCAAGCCAGCCTCCGAAACCCCCTGGACGAGGCAGCTCTGGATTTACGATTTTCGTACCAACATCGATTTCACGCTGAAGACCAATCCGCTTGCGCGTGAAGACCTGGACGAATTCGTGGCCTGCTATTATCCCGAAAATCGCCACGACCGCACCCCGACCTGGTCTATGGAAAACCCCGCCGGTCTTTCAGGTGCAGGCGGTCGCTGGCGCGTCTTCACCTACGGCGAACTGATGGCGCGTGACAAAGTCAACCTGGATATCTTCTGGCTGCGCGACGAGTCACTGGAAGACTCGGCCAACCTGCCTGAGCCGGATGTCATTGCTGTGGAGATTGTAGAAGATCTGCGCTCCGCTCTGGAGCAATTCGAAGGGATTGCAGGGGAATTGGGAGAAGAGGAAGATTGACCTCGCAATGATATTTGTTACTATTTACCATCCACCCTCGCCTCCACACTCCCCGTCACGCTGTACATCCCCTGAAATGGCAAGATTCCCGTCATCAGCGAAGACAAATCCGCTGATACTGTCACAACAACCACCCGCCTAGTCGGGTCAACGCTGATCCCCGTCACCGCCACCCCGACCGCGCAGCGCCCCTGCCTGCCCCAGTTCTATGGGGGTGGGGTATGCTGGCTCTGCAGGAACGTTGAGTTCATCAAGGCGTAGTTCTGCGCCGTGCCACACACGTCCGGCAGGAAGCGGACCTCCCCGGTCTCCCGTGCGTCGATCAACCCTTTTGCCAATCGTTTCTTATACCATCCACGGCCCGCCTGCCTTCCATTTTTTTACGAATGCCCGCTCCGCGCAAAGTCTTTGAAAGATGGGGAAAATAAATTCCTGCAAGCTGGCAAGGATGGCTTCCAGTTGATCAGGTGTATCCGCGATGGCGCTGGTTTTGATGAACGCTCTCCACTGACTTTGCTTCTCCTGGGCAAACTGCGCTGAAAAGGCCGCCGGCTCGCTTGCGGGAATACCGGTCTTCCTGCGTTCGAACGTCCTCCGGATGCTTTCCTGCAACACATTCCCTTCGAACTCGAACCGGTTGGCCAGGATCCAGAGATCATAAAAATCCTTCATCCGGCTGTTGACAGTCCCAAGATAGATCATGGCCTGCAGCTTTTCGGCCACCATTGTCTCAGGCGGGTAGCTGTGCAACACCGGTGCCGGCATGGGCAGGATGACCGGATATTTCATCACCACGGGCGCGGGGTAAACGATATCGGCGAAACTGACATCAATCCGTAAATGGACCCGGGCTATCCCGAGTAAACTAGCAAAATGCAACCGAACGCCTTCGTAATCTGCATCCTGTTTGATGCGTTCCCCGGTAACAGTGTCCGGATCGAATAATAGGCCATCCTCCTGAACCTCCTGCCCACATACTTCACGGAAAATGGCGACCAGGTTTTCTACTTCATTGCTGGTAAAGCCAAGCATGTCAATGTCACGAGTCGGCCGGAAGGTCGGCAAACCCCAGGCGCGAAACAACAGCGCCCCCTTGAGAACGAACTGGCCCGCATGTTTCGATTGAGACAGCCGGTAGAGTAAACGTTCAATGGCATAGTATTGCAGGAGTTCGTTGAAAGGCCGGCCGCTGAGGCGCGCCTGGTTCAAGAGGCGGTCCTGGATCGAAGCCGGCAGGTTCTTGATGGCAGGTTTACTCACAGCAGGGCCTCCAGGTAAGGGCGCATGGTTTTCTCGACTCGGTCAATGCGGGCAAAATCCAATAGGGTTTCCGGCTTGTATCCCTGGCCGAGTCCTTCTTTCAGCGCTTCGAGCGCCACATTCAGTCCAATCTTGTTGCGGTACTTGAAGCAATCGGCAATCGTCTTCTCGCGGCTGTAAACGCGGACGGTCACCCCTGCCTGGAGATGCTCTTCGATGCCTGCAGAATAGGATGCCTGGGAGAGCCAGAACAGGCGCACCGGCGGGTAAGCCAGGCGCGGCTTTTCGGCATCCAGCGGCAGGGCTACGTAAACTTGATGGGGAATCTGCGTGGTCAAGTTATGGAACGCCAGCGCCGAGATCAGGCAGATGATCCCTTTCGGGATCCGCTGGGCTACCTGCACCAGATCGGAGTGCTCAATGGATGCAGCATCGGGAAGGCGAAATACGCCACGCGTCACTTCCACGATCTGGCCGGCATCCCGCAAGGCATACAAAATACGCGGGGCAATCCCAAGCCGGAGTGCTTGAGAAGTGCGCAGTGTGCCTGAATGCTGCTCGAAAATGGTGATTGCTTTTTTGATTGAGGTCATTTTTATGGTGTATAGAATTAACTGTTAATTTATAAATCTACAGTTAATTCTATACATATTTGGAGTTTTGTCAATCTACATCCTAAAAACAAAAAGCCCTTTCTCAGGGCTTCTGTGACCGGCCAGGGATTTCGCGAAGCACACCCGCAGGGTGCGATCCCTGAGCCGATTGAATAATATTCAATTGCTCTGCCATTTGAGCTGGTCGGCCATGAGCACAGGTTTATACCGCAAAGGTAAATAGTATTAAAAGAGAGCTACCTTGAAATTCTTAGGTTCACCTTGTCTTTTTCATGATATACTGGCCGTATGATCCATAGAGACTCCATCCTTTATAGCATTCAAACCGCCCTGGGCCGCAGCCGTGTGGTTGCCCTGGTTGGACCGCGCCAGTCAGGCAAAACCACACTCGCCCGCCAGCTCGTGCCGGCTGACTCACTCAATTATTTCGACTTGGAAGACCTGACCAGCTTGGCGCGCCTGCAGGAACCAATGACCTCTCTGCGCGACCTGCGTGGTCTGGTCATCATTGACGAAATCCAGCGCCGCCCGGACCTTTTCCCGATTTTGCGCCTCCTATGTGACCGCGACCCACTTCCGGCCCGCTTCCTCATCTTGGGCAGCGCTTTGCCCGACCTGGTGCGGTCTTCCTCCGAGTCGCTTGCCGGCCGGGTGGAGACCGTCTCCATCAGTGGGTTCAGCCTGGCGGAGCTGGGCGTGGAGATGCAATCCCGCCACTGGCTGCGAGGTGGTTTTCCCCTCTCCTTCCTGGCTGCCTCAGAGACAGACAGCCTGGCCTGGCGCAAGAATTTCGTTCAGATGTTCCTGGAACGTGACCTGCCTCAATGGGGTGTACGTATCCCAGCGGCAACGTTGCTGCGCTTCTGGACCATGCTGGCCCATTATCATGGACAGACCTGGAAAACAGCCGAACTTGCGCGCTCGCTGGGCGTCAGCGAACCGACGGCGCGGCATTACCTGGACGTGCTTGAAGGGGTGTTCATGGTGCGCGTGCTCCAGCCCTGGTTTGCAAATCTCAAGAAGCGGCAGGTCAAAGCGCCAAAAGTGTACTTCCGCGACTCTGGATTGCTGCATTACCTTCTCGGCATCCACTCCGAACTGGATTTACATACCCATCCCAAGAGCGGTGCATCCTGGGAAGGATATGTGATCGAAGAAGTGCTCAAGTCCACAATGCCCGACGAAGCCTACTACTGGGCTACCCACGGCGGGGCGGAACTAGACCTGTTGCTGCTCAAGGATGGCCGCCGCATTGGGGTGGAATGCAAGCGGGTGGACGCGCCGCGCCTGACGCCCTCCATGCGCCTCGCCCTGGAAGACCTGGAACTCGACCGGCTCTTTGTCATCTATCCTGGCAACCTCGCCTACCCCATCGCTGACAAAGTCACGGCGTTGCCCCTTGTGACCATCGGAAATGTTGAGCCGATCAACCTTTTACGCCTGCCATGAGACTGGAAGGTACCGCGAAATTTACCCCGTAGGGGTGGGTCGCGACCCACCCCCACGTCGCGACCCACCTCCACGTCGC
>Ga0315293_10000630_pt1 | contig 33295 bp, 21 predicted proteins | sample YL17G13_20_MG_FD_203071 | JGI IMG/M metagenome (GOLD analysis project Ga0315293, IMG submission 203071) | Sediment microbial communities from Yellowstone Lake, YNP, Wyoming, USA - YL17G13_20 | ecosystem: Environmental > Aquatic > Freshwater > Lake > Sediment | place: USA: Wyoming | collected... | reverse complement strand
CTTTGACTCCCTCTTTGGTCCAATCGGAGCCGATTTCCAGGTTGGCGGTATCTGCTTCGGCCTCTGAATAATACACTTTGCCGGTTCTGTTGTTGTCGTAGTAATAGGGCATCGCCTGTCTGCCACCATGAACGATAGTCTGTTCGACATAAGGAGGACTTGGGTGGCCTATTACCGCCCCCGTCCCGCTGTCTATCCAGGTGTTAAATATCAGTTTTGTGCTTCCATCATAGTCTTCAAAATCATCCACAGAAGGATAGCCGCTTTTTGCGCTTTCGTCAGGACCAAATCCCGAGGGTTTGTAATTAGGGTTGGTCGTCAGAACTATCTTGTCGATAATCGCACCATCCTCACACATCCAGATGTTCACGGTGTGGACGCCTGCACTCGGAACCCAAAGATTCGCGGGACCAGCAATCTTCTTGCTGATATTAAACCAGCCCCAATTCGCAGCCGCATTAAAGGTAATCTGCTCGCCGGCGCCGGTTGGAGTTGCCTGATAGTTCAGACCCAAATGGCAGTCGTCATCGCCCCCCCAGCCGTTGGCATTGCCCCGTATCCATACATAATGCGTGCCGGTCTTTATGAAACTGACCTTAAAGTCCAGACGTGGACTGTAGGTTATGTAATTGTCAGCGTCACGCCGTCTGGTGTTAATGTTCGGCAAGGCCTGCATTGCCTTCGAACCGCTGGCACCGGTTGGCGAGGTTACTAATACCCAGGCGTGACCGCCCTGGGACACATTCTCAGCGAAGTTCTCGGCCTCCATCGAGACAATACCGTCCGGGCCGGGGTCCTGCTGCAATGGGTAGGCAGCTATCGAGGCGCCGGCTAAACTTGCCATCAGGATAAAACAGACCGAACAAGTTCGTTTTCTGTGCATAACGGTCACCCTTGAAAGGTTGAGGCGAATATGTTTTGGCTAAACGACAAGGTGCATCTGCTTTTGTGCGAGCGATGAAGTTGTTGGGTTCTGAAGTTTCCTACTTCTACTAAGTGTCAAAGGATTACAGAGCAATAGTAGTATCGCTCGCACCTTCATAATTTGGCGTTCAGCGGGTCGTCATTTCGAGATTCGATTTTGTCTCCTTCCTCAAAAGGTCAGCTTTAACTTTCTATCAAGGCAGATGCAGCGAGAGCGGCTTCGAGATGGAAGAATTTTGTCTGCTGTTTGTCGGTTCCTCCTGCGATTTAACTCTTTCCTCACATTATGGAAAGCCTCTACCTATTGTTGAAGAGGCGGACTGTAATTTTTGATGACGCTGTTTGTACCAGATTGGATATTTTGTCTCAAGCCAATTTCCTATAATTTCGAGGGAATCGGGCTGTATTGTCAGTTTGGGAAGACTCTTAACCCCGTAGGGGCTTGGGGTGTCGTTCGCCTGCTTACTCTTGGGTTAAGGTTGCGGGGAGTTCGAAGTTACAAATCTGGGCTGGCGAGAAGGGTTTTTTGTCTTGGTTTAACCCTCATTTTTGGGTCATTATGGCGTAATTGAGGGTTTTTCGAATAAAAATTTGGAAAAATGCTTGACAATTTCAAACGAATGTTTCAAACTATCGTATGAAACGGTTGTTTAGGAGCTGGTTACTATGGAATCGCATAAAGCTGATTCTGGTTCGGATAAGAGTGTTCAGGACAGATTGCTTGATGCCGCAGAGGAGCTTTTTTGTGAAAAGGGCTTTGATGGCACGAGCGTCCGGGACCTTGCGGCGAAAGCCGGCTGCAATATTGCTTCGGTGAATTACTATTTTGGCGGGAAGGACAAGTTGTATGTTGAGGTTTGGCGGCGTCATTTGCTTCAGATGCGGGATATGCGAATTGCAAGCATCGAGCGAGTAATGTCTGAGACCGGTGGTAAGGCAACTCTGGAAGAGCTACTTAGGTCGTATGCGGAGGCATTTCTTGAGCCGCTTGTCGAGCCGGACAGGGCGCTTCGATTCATCAGGTTGATGGCTCGGGAAATGATTGACCGACACTTGCCCGAGGGTATGTTCGTCAAAGAGATGATTTTGCCTGTTATGACGGCTCTTCAGAAAGCGATACCGCAGATTTGCCCTGGACTAAAGGAGATGGAGGTCCAGCTCGTGATACTTTCTGTTGTTGGTCAGTTGATGCACGTCATCGCTGCGAAAACTATGTTCGAGCAAAGTGGCGAGCTGGGGGCGCCGAGGTTTGACCTTTCTGAAATAGTCGAGCACATTGTTGCGTTTTCGGCTGCCGGGATTCGGGCGTATGCTGAGAAGGGGACCGAGGGACAGGGTGCTGTTTGTGGATCGTCGGAGGAGTTATGAGATATTTAAGACAAGCGAGTAATTGGCGGTGCAAGGTTATGGCTCTGGTGGGTTCGCCACGAAGTCTTGGCGGATTAGTTTTTGCGGCGGTGCTGGCCACAATAAGCGCAAGCGGGTGGCTGGCCGGGTGTGTTAGCAGCGATAGATTTTATGAAGACGTCAGCATGTCCAGAGAGACGGCGTATCGGCAATGGAAGAGGCGAAGTGAGCGGCAGGAGCTTTCGCAGCCGCTGATAAGGGGGCAGTTGAATATCGCTGACTGTCTGAAGCTGGCGATGACCAACAATAAAGGTCTGCAGCGTGTTCTTGAAGAGAAGCAGATTGCCAAGGGAGAGGAGCTGAAATCCGTTTCAGCGATTTTGCCTGCTGTGGGCGTTACGGGCGATTATCAGCGGCTTGATATGGTCTCCTCTATGACCATCCCTTCGGGACCGAAAATCACGATGGGCGATATGGATAATTACTCGGTAGGTCTTCGTGTTACTCAGCCTGTTTTTGCGGGCGGTGCAATCATAGCCACCATAAACGCCGGCAGATTGTTCTCACTGCTGACCGACCAGACGGTCCGGGCGACTGTTCAGGACTTAATTTATTCGGCGACTCATGCATATTATGATGTGCTGCTCAACCAGCATTTAGTGCAGATTAGCGCTGATGCCGTTCGCTCCGCTGAGGCGCATCTTGATAGCGTCAAACAGAAACGGCGGGGCGGCGTCGCTTCGGATTTTGACGTTCTGCGTGCCGAGGTGGAGCTGTCGAATTTCCAGGCTGAATTGATACGCAACAAAAATACCATCAATGTGGCAAAGGCCGGCCTGCTGAAAGTAATGGGCGTTTCGCAGGACAGCGACGTTGTGCTTTCTGATGAGCTTGTTTACGTTCCCTTGAAGGTGACGATGGAGGAATCTGTTGAAACCGCTTACCGCAATCGTCCAGACCTGTTCAGTCGAGAGTTCAATATAAAGTATCAGAAGGAGCTGCTTAAGGTTAATTGGAGCCGGTATTTTCCGGTGATTAGCGGCTACTACCAGAATACGTGGTCCGACCCCGACCCGCATAACAGGATGGAGATTGAATGGGGCCATGCCTGGCAGGCCGGGGCTACGGCAACTATTCCGATATTTGACGGCCTGTCACGTGAAGGCCGGATTATTCAGCAGAAGGCACGGCTTAAACAGGCGCAGATAGACTTGATTGATGCCGAGGAGACCGCTTTGTTCGATTTGACCAGGGCACAGTTGAGTATTGAGGATGCAGATGAGTTTGTTGAATCGCAGAGATTGAACCTTACAAGGGCTGAAGAAGGATTGCGGCTTGCGGAGGTGGGTTACAGAGAAGGGGCGAATACGCAGGTCGAGATGATTGATGCGCAAGCGGCTTTGACGACTGCGAGGGCAAATTATTACCAGGCCATATACACCCATATAATCGCGAAGCTGGATTTACAGAAGGCGATGGGGACTTTGGCAACGGCTGAAGCCGCGGCTGGGGGCGGGGATAGCGGTCGCGAATTGAAGAGTGCCGCAGAAACGGTCTCGGCAGATTCCGGCAAGTGAAAGTGAGGCAGAGAAGATGAAGATAGTCAGAAGGATTTTATACTGGGTAATAGCGATGTCGCTGGTGTTTGCCACGTTCTGGTTTGGGTTTACTCGGAAGTCTGCGGAAAAGCCGCAGCAGAAGAAGGTGGTCCCAGTGGAGGTCGAGGCGGTGAGCACCGGCTCGATAGAAGAGGCGATGGCGGTGACCGGCTGGATAAGGGCAAACCAGGTTGTCGATGTGGCATCCAAGGTGGCGGGAAGGGTGGAATCCTTGCGGCTTGCATCGGACCAGAGCGATTTGATAGCGGTTGAGGAAGGAGTGGCTGTCAAAAAGGGCCGGCAGCTTGCCGTTATCGACCACGATGTTTATGTATCGCAGGTGGCGGCAGCTCAGGCGACCGTTAAATCAGGTGAGGTGGGGCTTGCCGATGCTGAGCGCGAAAAGAAACGTATGGTTGCTCTTTACGAGGGCGGCTCGGCTACGGAACAAAGCAGGGACAAGGCGATTACAGCGGCGGAATTAGCCGCGGCAAATCTTAGAATGGCCAGGGCCAATCTTGAGCTTGCGGAAATAAATTTGCGGGAATCCACAATTACCTCGCCTATCGATGGCGTGGTAACAGCCAAGCATATCGATGAGGGTAATCTCATTAGAGTTGGCGACCGGCTTGTTACCATTGCCGATATGAAGACCGTAAAAATGGTTGTGACCGTTGCGGAGAAATATGGAGGGAATATTACGGGCGGGATGCCCGTCAAGATTAAGGTTGATGCGTTTGCGGACAGGGTATTCGAGGCACAGGTATATTCGGTTTATCCGGCTCTGGATATCCAGACGCACGCGATACAGATTGAGATTCGGTTGGATAATGCCGAGATGCTGCTCAAACCCGGGATGTTTGCAAGGGTGACTCTTATTACCCGGGGCAAGAAAGATGTGGTGGTTGTGCCTCGTGATGTTGTGCTGGGAGGCAAGATTGACGAGCCCTACGTCTATGTTGTGGAGAACGGCGTCTCCCGTAAGCGGATAGTGAAGCTGGGCATCACTCAGGCGGACAGATGCGAATTAACCGATGGGTTAAGGGCCGGTGAAATGCTGGTAATGAATGGGATGCATTTTCTAAAAGATGGTGTTGCAGTTGAGGTTGTGCGTTTAGAGGACATAAAATGAAACTTGCTCAGTTTTCCGTCAACAGGCCTGTGACTACGGTGATGATATTTGTCGCGGCCATAGTTCTGGGCCTGATGTCACTAACACTTCTGGGGATAGATTTGATGCCGGAGATGGAGATACCGGCTGTAAGTGTTCTGACTGCTTACGAGGGTGCAGGACCGGAAGAGATTGAAACTCTGATAACAGAACCACTGGAGGATGCTTTGAGCACAATTTCCGGGGTGGATGAAGTGATTTCTGTATCCAAGGAGGGAATGTCGTCGATAACGCTGCGGTTTAAGTGGGGCCAGAAGATAGACGAAACGATAAACGACATTCGTGACAAGATTGACCAGGCGAAGGCACGGCTGCCGGAGGATGCAGAGAATCCGGCGATTGTCAAATTTGATATGGCGATGATGCCGGTTGTGATTATCGCGGTTACGGCCCAGGAGAGCTACCCGAATCTGCAGACCATCGTCAAAGACAATATTGTGGATCCGCTGAAGCGTGTTACAGGTGTTGCATCTGCTTCTGAGCGAGGCGGTTTGGTTCGGCAGATTAGAATCGACATCGACCACGATAAGCTAACGGCTTTGAATCTGTCAGTGGCGCAGATAAATGCGGCGCTTGCTTCTGCAAATATGAGCATACCCGGCGGCAACATTAAGAGCGGCTACAAAGATTATCTGCTGCGGACGCCTGAGGAATTCTCAAATGCACAAGAGGCGGCAGAGGTCGTCATCGCACAGCGAAACGGAATAGCGATAAAGCTAAAAGATGTTGCAGACGTGAGGGATTTTTTCCAGGAGCAGACTTATGCGGTCAGTATCAACGGCCAGAAGGGAATGGCGGTCTTCGTTCAGAAGCAAAGCGGCGGAAATACTGTTGCGGTGGCCAAGGCAGCCAGAAGCGCGCTTGAGGAAATAAAAAAGACGCTGCCGCCCGATGTTAAAGTCGGGATTGTGATGGACAACTCTGAGTTTATTATGGCATCAGTGTACAATCTGCGTGATACGCTTTATTGGGCAGGTCTTTTTGTTTTCCTTGTTATCCTGTTTTTCCTGCAAAACATCCGGGCGAGTATTATGGTTGCCGTTTCAATTCCGACTTCGCTGATAATTACATTCCTGCTGATGTGGATGGCCGGATACACGATTAACACCACAACCTTAGCGGCCCTGGCAGTGGCGGTTGGGATGGTTGTCGATAACGCAATCGTTGTTGTCGATAACGTTTATCGCCATCGCCAGAGGGGACAACGGCTTAAAGAGAGTGCCATTCTCGGCACCAATGAAGTCGGTGTGGCTGTAATGGCTTCGACACTGACAACGATAGCTATATTTGCGCCTATTATATTTGTTGGGGGAATTACAGAAATTATGTTCGGCCAGTTTGCTCTTATTATGACAATGGCCCTGGTTGCATCGCTGCTTACGGCTATTATGCTTGTCCCGATGCTGTGCTCAAAATTCCTCAAGATGGGTGAGGAAAAATCACGCAAACCGGTGTTTGGGTTTTTCTACAAGTGGGGCGCGAAGGCACTGGTCGAGATAGAAGATATTTATGTCAGGTTACTTCATTGGTCGCTGGTTAACCGTAAGACTGTTCTTGCTTCGTGTGTGGTTATACTTGTATGCAGTCTTGGTCTTGCAATGTTTGTGGGGACGGAGTTTTTCCCGGAGGAAGACCAGAACAGTGCAATGGCGAATTTTGAGCTGCCTGTGGGGACACGTTACGAGCGAACGGGGATGGTTGCGAAGCAGTTCGAGAAAATCGTGGAAAACAATGTGCCGGAGAGGAAGACCAGTTTTGTTCGCTGGGGTGTGTATGGTTCTGCAACGGGCGGGCAGTTTGCGACAGGGGAAGAGACTTATAAGGGGATTATGTTTATGGGCCTGGTGCCCAAGATAGAGCGCAAGACCTCGCCGAGAGACATAATCAGCCGGCTTCGCAGGATTACAGATAAGATGCCGGATGCTACCTTTCGATACAGTGTTGAGGATCCGATGACATCAATGATGTTCGGCGGCAGCGGAGGAGCAAAACTGTCGGTTGAACTTTATGGGCATAATATGACAGATGCGACGGCATACGCGGAGGCGGTGAAGGCGGCAATAGAGCAGATACCCGGCGTGACGGACATAGATATCAGCAGAAAAGAGGAAAAGCCGGAACTTAAAGTTGTTGTTGACCGTGAAAAGGCATCAAAGCTCGGACTTGATATACGAACCATCGGTAAGACGATAGAGACGTTTTTCGCCGGCACGACGGCGACCAGGTATCGGGAGAGGGGTGATGAGTATGATGTTGAGGTTCGGTTAAGACCCGATGACCGCACCAAAACAGAAGATTTGCGGGACGTGTTAGTCGGCACACCCGGTGGTGAGCAAATCAGCCTGGCCAATGTTGCGGCGATTGAGCAGGGTGTAGGCCCGACAAAGATTGAGCGTAAGGACCAGGCCAGGTATATCACGGTCTCGGCTGATATTTCAGATAGAGACTTGGGTTCGGTGGTGGCGGATGCGAAAAAGGCGATAGACAAGATTCCGGCGCCGCCGGGTTTTAGTTATAAATTTGCCGGAGCGGAGAAAGAACGGAAAGAAGCATTCAGAATGCTTATTATAGCGACTGCTCTGGGGATGATATTGGTTTATATGGTGATGGCGTCGCAGTTTGAATCATACCGCGACCCATTTATCATATTTCTGTCGGTGCCGTTCGGCATTGTCGGGGTGATTGTGGCCTTGGTGCTGACTGGTATATCGATGAACATTGTGACATTTATTGCATTGATTTTACTTGTTGGTATTGTGGTAAATAACGGCATCGTCCTGATTAGCTTTATTGGAATTCTTCGTCATAGGGGCTATGATACTTACAGGGCAATTATCGATGGCGGGCGGAGCCGGCTGCGGCCGATACTCTCGACGACTATCACGACGTTACTGGGCTTGACGCCGCTTATGTTCACAAGGGGAGCGGGTTCTGAGATTTGGGTGCCGTTTGCGGTAACCAGCATCGGCGGACTTACGCTTAGCACGCTGATTACCCTTATAATGATGCCGACACTTTACAGTATATTTGAGGGCGTTAAGGTTCCGACAAACAAAGGATGATTATGAAAGCTGTTTTGATTGTGCATAATGTTGCGATAGATAATGAGGTAACCGAAGCATTGGAGTCGGCGGGGATTCGTTACTACACTAAATTTACCGATACATTAGGCCGTGGCGAGCTGAGCGAGCCGCGTCTGAATACAGAGGTCTGGCCGGGAAATAATGTAGGCACTTTTGTCGTTACCGAAGAGCCGAAAGCTAAGGAAATAATGGCTCTTGTCCGCCAGATGAGAAAAACCCTCGGCTCGGAAGGCATAAAGGCCTTTGCGTGGGAAATAACGGATGTCACCTGAAAACACAAAACGCAACTTGTCCGCCAGACAATCGGCGGACAAGCTTTGGGGGCGGTTTTTCTACTCCTTTTTTTCTTTGGCGCCGACCAGTAGTATCGGCGCGGATATGGCGATGGAGGAGTAGGTGCCGATGACGATGCCGAAGAGCATTGCGAAGTTGAACCCTCGCAGTCCTTTGCCGCCGAACACGTACATTATGAATACGACTAAAAACGTGGTGACGCCTGTCAACAGGGTTCGCGAGAGCGTCTCGTTGATGCTGTTGGTGATTACCGCTGCGGTGAGCGCGCCTGTTTTGTATTTTTCCCTGATGCGGTCATATACGACAATGGTGTCGTTGATGGAGTAGCCCAGCAGGGTGAGGAATGCGGCTATCATTGCTAGGTCGATTTTGAAGTCACCGATAAGGAGTCTGGCGCCCAATCCGGTGGCCGCAATGTATGTGCAGGCCGTTACCGCGCCGAGAGTAACACAGGTATCGTGCGCAAGCGTTATGATGGCGCCGACTCCGTATCGCAGGTTTCCGAATCTGACCCAGATGTAAATCAGCATCGCAGCGAGAGACAGTAATATCGCAATCAGGGCCCGCGTTTTCGTCTCTGCGCCGACCGAGGAGTCAAACTGCCTTACCTGGGGCAGCGACGTTTCCAGTTGGGTGGCGGCCAGGACCTTGGTTGTTTCATTCTGGACGAATCGTGTCCACTCTTCTTCGCTCAGCTCTCGGAATCCCGCCTCAGGGTCGGCGCTTGCATAAACGAACGTCTTAATCCGCCGCGATGAATCGGCCCGGTTTGGTTCTGTCGCCGTCGGTTCCGGCCAAAAGAGCTTATAAGAATACCAGTTCAGCTCTCGCATATCGGGCTTAAATCGCAGGTCGCGAATTCGCTGGTCGATTTCTTCTGCGGTTGCAGGTCTTTGGAGCTCGCAGGTAATCCTGACCCCGCCTAAGAACTCGGCGAGTTCGGGCTGTGATTCCACGCCGCCGGGGCCGGACTCGGTTATCTTTTCCTGGGCGGTGATTTTGGGCTGAAGGCTTTGCTGAATTTTCAGCTCGTTCGCAAAAGCTTTTAGTATCGCGTTATTGACAACCTCATCGACTCTCGGCTCTGATACGTTGGCGTCTGGGAAAGCTGCTGTCAGAACGTCTTTGACTAAAGATGGATTCAGTTGACTTGTCGCGATTGTAAATTGGGGTCCGCTCCCCTCTTTTCTGTCTTCGACAGAAGACAAGGCGGGGGTTACAAGTAAATTGGGCAGGCTGCGGTCGAATTGCCCCTGGGCCTTTTTTATGGCACTAATTATCGTATCGACCCCTGAAGGAGCCGTGGCGGACGAGAAGGTCACGGTGGTGATGGTCTTGTTGGTTTCCATGGTGTTGATTTCGTATTGTCTGCCTGAGTCGCCAATGCTGTAAACATTTGCCGCCCCTAATGTGGAGTTGTTCATCTCGGCTGCGACCTTGTGAAGCCTGTCTTCCACGTCGCTTCTGGTCAGGGGCGCATCATCTTTCAGGGTGATTTGAACGCTTGTCCCGCCTGTAAATTCGATGTCGTATTTGTTGCTTCTGGTATTGTCTCTTGTGAAGAATATGGCCAGGCCGCCGATAGTCAAAACGCCCGAGATCGCGAAAAACACCGGGCGGAGGCCCATCCAGTTTATGTTTGGTTTGCGTATAAGATGCATCATAAGCAGGCGGTCTTTAATCAGCCGCTTCCTCAAAAGCAAATCGAAGATCACTCGCGTGACAAACAGGGCGGTGAACATGCTCGAAGCCAGGCCGAGCATAAGCACGATTGCAAAGCCCTTGATTTCCTCCGAGCCGACCCAGTACAGGATGGCCGCCGTGAGGATTGTTGTCAGGTTGGAGTCGAAGATGGCGCTGAATGCCTTCTGGTAACCGTTTTTTATGGCTATGGACAGCGATGAGCCTCGCTGCTGCTCTTCGCGAATTCTCTCGAAAATAAGGACGTTGGCATCGACGCTCATGCCGATTGTCAGTATTGCGCCGGCTATTCCGGGCAGCGTGAAGGTCGCGTTTAACAGGGCCATTATTGCCAGCGTGAAAAGCAGGTTCATAAGCAGGGCGGCATCTGCGATTGCTCCCCCGAGGGTGTAATAAATCGCCATACACGAAATGACGCCCGCAAGACCAATCAGGCCGGCCTTGATGCCCTGGTCGCGGTTGTCGGCGCCGATGGATGGTCCGATCGTCTTTATCGAAATGGGCTGCTCCACGAGTCTGGCGGGCAGCGAGCCGGCGTTCAGCTTGTTGACCATATCGTCCTGCTCCGTCTGCGTGAAGGTGCCGGTTATCACGCCTTCTCTGCGGATTCTGGACTGGATGTTTGGCGCCGATATCGCGATTCCATCGAGCAGGATGCAGAGAGGCCGGTCGATATTTTTGCCGGTGATATTTGCAAACAGCCCGCCTCCTTTTTCATCGAGCGTAAATCCGATGGCCCTGCGGCCCATTTCATCGTGACTGGGTCTGGCTCCTTCGAGTTTCCAGGCCTTTTGGCTCTCGCCGCTGTGCAGTAACGCCTCGTTTTCTTTATTGCTTGCCAGGACGTAGGACTTATTGCCGAACTGCGAGACGATTGAGTTTGGCAGCTTCCATTCCTTGATAGTTTCTATCTCGCACCATACGTATTTGTTGTCGGAAGCGTATTTTGGCCCTTTTTCCTTGAGGGCTTCGACGTAGGTATTCATTTCGTCTGCATTGACTTCAGGGTGGCCGAGTATCGGCAGTATTCTAAATTCCAGAATGCCGCTTCCCTTTAACATTCGCTGCAGGTCTTTGGGGTCGTCGAGTCTGCCTCTGAAGGGCCGATACAGGTCGAATGCACCCACCGCGTTGTCGATTTTGCCCGCCCGCTCCGGGAAATCGGTCTTTAGCTTATCGATGGTCTCTCTGCGTTCGCGGCTCTTGACGGGCATTTCGAGACAGGCATCTATCTGCTCGGCGGTCAGGTTCAATTTGTCGATAGTTCTTATCGCATTTTTGTATTGGATGTTTTTGCCAGTCTCGGGACCGGTTAGCTGCTCGACGACTTTTGACCATTGGGTGTATGTTTCTACATATTTGGACAGCAGCTCAAGGTTGGTTTCGCCCCCCGGAAACTGCTTAAGCGAATCCGTCAATGGCTGGCCGGTAAGTTTTGTCCAGTCGCCGATGCGTTCCTTCACCTGGTCGAGGTTGATTGCCGCCGCCGAGAAGGCGATTTCCTTTGTTTGCAGCTCGGCGTATAGCGCGTCTCTTTGGTTCTTTATCGCCTGATATTCATCATAGACTTTGGCGAGGTCATTGAGGATTTTTAATCTGTCAGGTGAATTCCTTGCAAATTTTTCAAGGTCTTTGGTGCGTTCCTCTGCCGGTTTTTGAAGAGAGCGCAAAATCACGGTGCGGTTCACGTTGTCCGCAAGCAGCTCGTTGAGGGCTTTTTCGTAATTCTGGCGTTTCTCACGCGCATCCGCACTTGCCAGGGGCATTTGGATTTCGAAGCGTGTGTTGCCCTGGGGGCGCCAGATGAGGTTCTGGATACCGGCGGGGTCTATTCGCCTTCGCAGAACTGTTATCATTCTCTCAGCCAACCTGTCCGTCTCAGATTCCTTCAGGCCGTGGGTGTCGATTTCGTAGATGAGACTTGTTCCGCCCGCCAGGTCTATGCCGGGCTTTAAGGTTTTGGTCGGAGGATATAAGGTCCACGCTGCCACGACGACCAGAAGGACAATTAAACCGATTTTCCAAGATAGATTTCCCATAAATATTTCCTATGCGAGTTAAACTGATAATCGGCAGCCCGGATTACGGCGCACTAATTATTATCTTTCGACAGTTTCTTTCCGATTGCTGAAGCGGCAACTTTTATTTTTGTATTGGTTGCTTCGTCAACCTTCAACGTAATTTCGTCGTCCTTGATATCGACCACGGTTCCGATAATTCCACCGATAGTCCTTACCTTGTCGTTTTTTTGCAGTGAATCGACCATTTTTTTGTGCTCCTGCTGTTTCTTTCGAGGAGACCTAAAAAGCACAAAGTACATCATGACAAACATCAAAGCAAGAAAAAGCAAAGTGGTATAGTCACCGAAGGGACCTTTTTTTTGCAGTCCTTTTGCGGAAGTATTGGGTTCCGCAGCCGCTACCTTTGTTGCGGTTTGCCCTGTTGTGACCGGCTCCGACAACTGATTGGCTTCCGTTTGAGCTAATATGAATAAATTGTTCATTTTTACCTTCCTTTCATCGTTTAAGTATCGAGTTCGTTATTTGCAATCCGGAACTTGTGTAAGCTTTATCCGCCAGGACGTCGTGGCGGATTCAATTTTTGTCGCCGTCTTTTAATAGAGCAAAGGTCCCGTATTTTCGTAGTTGTTCGGTCGCCCAGTCTGCGAATTCATTTCTTTTCAGCGCCTGTCTTATTTTGGCCATCAGCCGCTGGTAAAACCTCAAATTATGCAGCGAAACCAGGATTGGGCCAAGCATTTCTTCGGAATTAAAAAAATGTCTGATGGCGCCGCGGCTGAAATTCCTGCAGCAGTAGCAATCGCACTCGGATTCAATCGGTTCGGTAGAATTTATATGTGCGTTGTTTCTTAATCGAATCGGGCCGTTTTCGGTAAAAGCAAAGGCGTTTCGCCCGTTTCTTGTCGGCAGCACACAGTCGAACATATCGACGCCGGCCCGAACGGCGGCGACAATATCGGCCGGGGTCCCGACACCCATAAGGTAACGGGGCTTGTCCGGCGGCAAAAGCCCTGTTGTGTGAGCAACCGTTCTTATCATATTGTCATATCCTTCACCAACACTTAGTCCGCCGATAGCATACCCGTCAAAATCCAATTTGACAAGCTCTGATGCACAATAGCTTCGCAGTTTGAGGTCGATTCCGCCCTGCACGATGGCAAATAGCAGTTGGTTGGGATTGGAGTGTGCGTGTTTGGCTTGCTTTGCCCACAGGATTGTTCTTTCCACCGCTTTCTTCAGCTCGGTTGCATCGACGGGGAAAGGCGTGCATTGGTCGAAGCACATTATTATGTCCGCAGCAAGCCGGTTTTGGGCGGTAATTACGCTTTCGGCAGTCAGGTATATTTTGGCTCCATCTATATGGCTGGCAAATTCCACGCCATAATTGTCTATCCTGGTTAGTTCGCTGAGGGAAAAGATTTGATATCCGCCGCTGTCAGTGAGTATCGGATAATCCCAGGCCATAAATTTGTGCAGGCCGCCGAGTTTTTCGACCGCATCGATACCCGGGCGAAGCAACAAATGATATGTGTTGGCCAAAATTATATCGGCGCCCGTTTCTTTAAGCTGGTATGGCGTGATGCCTTTGACAGCGCCGGCGGTGCCCACCGGCATAAAGGCCGGGGTTTCGACCCTTCCGTGAGGTGTGGTCAGGACGGCTTGCCTGGCCGCACAGTGCAGGTCTGTATGAAGAATTTCGAATCTTGGATTTTGAGTTTTGAGGTTTTTTGCCAAGAGGTTCATTTCAGTAGATTTTTATGATTTTGGAGCCGCGGTAGTAATAGGAGAGTATCTGCTCTGCGGTTTTGCCTTCTCTTGCCATTGCCTGGGCGCCGCACTGGCACATTCCGACGCCGTGCCCAAAGCCTCTGCCGGACAGGAATGCCCACTTGTCGCCTAATCTGGCGATTTGGCAGATAGCGCTTTTGATTTTGCTGCCGGTTGGGTCTATTGCGAGCCGCAGGTCTTCGGCTTTAAGAAAGTCGCTTTTACCGGTGGAACCGACAAGCTTTACCTCCGTTAGTCTGGAAAAGTCCTCGTAGTTGCTCTGTCTGGTTGCTGTAATGTCGCCGATTTGTCCGAGCTGCAGCAGGCTCGGATATCTCTGTGACAATTTTGTTGTAACGTTATTGCTGTCGAATTCGACTGTGGGCCAGAAAAAAAAGCCGGGCTTGGCGACATCCTTGCAATAAGGACAGGGAACGCCCACAAGCGTATCAAAGTAGTCGCCGAAGACGTTGCTGCTGTTTTCCGTATGGCCGCCGCAGGCCGAGCTGTAATATGCGGGGAAAATGTCTTCGCTGCCGTCGGCTTGCCTGCACACTAACACCTGACTGAGCGTTTGGTTGACGGCATCCCAGACCTGGGCCGATTCGGCTTTGACTCCGAGATAGACCTGGTGGGCCTGAGTTTTCCTCATGTCCCAGGTTCGGCTGCCGCCGAAGCGTTTTTTGACGTACAGGCAGTAAGTCCTCGCGGCTATCGCCTGTGCCTTCAGGGCCTCCGGTTCCCAGTACCTGGGCATCTCCGCCCCCACCACGCCGGCCAAATAGGCCTCAAGCGGGACGATATTAATCGCGTCGAAAGAGTTGCTGTCAGGGTTGACTACGAGCATTAGTTTGCCGCGGTAATCGTCGCCATTGAGGGTAAAGATGTGCCCGCCAGGACTTTGTGGCGGGCCAGGCGAAATCGTCACCTGGTCGGTTGTGAAGATGAGGCTGTCGATTGTAATTTTGCCGGCGGTTGACCGGACGATTATAGGTAATCCCGCCCCCGACAGAAACATTCGGGGGTCGAATTTCAAATTTTCTGAGGCAGTTTCCCCGGGGATTATGGTGTAAGGTGCGGCGATTTTGAGTGTGCAGTCCGGCACATTGTCAAGCAGCAGGACCCTTACGCGAGACTGTAGCTCGGTGTCCATTTGCGGCGCAGGAGTCCACCCTTCCGTCTGGCGGACCGGTTCGGAAACGGGTCTTCCTTTGCAGCCGGCCAGTATCGCCAAAAAGTCAAAAATCAAAATGCAAAATGCAATCCGCCACAGCCAGGGGTCGCGATGGGGGTCAAAGCGAACCTGACACAGGAAGCCCTCGGCGTTCCGGATTTTTCCGTCCCTGTTTTTGGCGGATTGATATTTGCGTTCTGATATTTGCATTTTGACATCTGGTTAATCCAGTTTTCGCAGAGACAGTCCGAGGTCGGCGAGCGTCCTTTTGATTTCGTTCAGGCTTGTCACGCCAAAGTTCTTGCAGCCGAGCAATTCAGCTTCTGTTTTGTGTGCCAGGTCGCCGATTGTGTGAACATTGAGCCTTTGCAGACACTTTCGCGAGCGGACCGACAATTGCAAGTCGTCCACGGATTTGTTCGTAATCCCTTCATTTTCATCTTCTTCTTCAACGGCGGGGACAAGCGCTTCCATGGTTATCTCGGCAGGCTCCAGGGCCATACCGAGATGCAGTCCTTTTGGGTCAAGAAGAATCTTTATTTCTCTAAGGGAGGTCTCGCCGAAGTTTTTATAAGCCAGCAGCTCCGCCTCGCTGGTTCTAACGAGGTCGCCGAGGGTTATAATATTCATTTTCTTAAGGCAGTTTCTGCTGCGGACCGACAATTCAAAGTCGGAAATAGGCGTTTCGAGGGTTTGGTTTTTGCGGGTTTTTTTCTTCTCCTTTTCCTCATCGTAGAACATTGTCTTGGAGCTTTCGATGTCTTTTTCGAATAGTATCGCCCTTTGATGGTTCGGATGAGATTCCAGCACCAAATCGATGCATTGAGAGGCCTTGTCGAATTCACTTGTGTCCTCGTAAAGCACGGCTAAGTTCAGCAGCGAGCTTACATAAACCGGGGAAGTGGAAGTGATTTGCTTGTAATAATCGATGGCCGCCTCCTCATCGCCGGACAGGTCGCAGCGATAGGCCAGATGGAAGAGCGCTCTTTGGTGATTTGGGGCTAATTCGAGGGTCTTCTTGTAATTGTCCACGGCCTGGTCATATAGTCCCTGGGCTTCCTGAAGGCGGGCAAGCTGATAGTGATACTCGGCGCTTACGCTGTCAAAGTTTGCACGATTGGCCAATTCTTTGGCGGCAGCCTCAAAATTGCCCGCCTCGCGATAGATGGCGGCTTTTTCGAGGGTTACGCTCAACGTGTCGGCGCCGTAGTCGAGACTTTTTTGCAGGTTTGCGATTGCCTGGTCAAATTTGCCTGTCCGCCGAAGTGCATAGGCAAGGTATATGTATTTTTCTTTGCAATCGGTCGCTTTTTGCAGCGTCTGGGCCGCCTCGGCAAATCTTGCGAGGATGTAAAGGCCGATACCGACCGCCAGTGCGCCTTTGCCGGATTGCGGCGGTTTTTCCATATTTGCTTCTACATGCCGACTGAAATTTAACAGGTGACTTTCGGCAGAGTTCACGAACTGCGAAAGCTTCTGGATTTGCTCCATAGAGGGTCCGCCTTCCGCGGACTCAGCAAACAAGTTTATTTCATACTGCGTAGTCGATTCCATAGGTTTTCCTCACGTAAGTCCTTGTATTGTATCTGCCTATGACTCAAACCCCAGCTCCTGTCTTCCGACAGGAAGACAAGGGGGGCACAAAGTTACACATTATAAGAAAAGTCCGGAGGTTTGCAATAGTCTTTTTAGCAAGCAAGATTTTGAGGGATTTCGGAGCTTAAGTTTCTATCACCCTGAGGGTTACTGTTTCAGCCTAATGAGAGCGACCCAGTCTTTATCGTTGTCTTCGGGCGGGTAGCCGATGGCTGTGCGACCAGGGCCGGTTATCTCCTTAATGGTTCCATCCTGTAGCCTGCCGGCAGACGGGTTACGCGGATTAAACCATTGCACGGTAAAGGTGACGGAATTTCCGCCCAGGTCGAGCTCCGTAGTGCCGCCGGAAGGCAGGTACACCGCGTAGATTTGGCCGGTTTTGGCAAAACAATAGTCTTCTGTGCTCGCGGTCAGCTCATCCTGGTGGGTCATTTCGGTGAAAGGCAGGTGTTGATGGAAAAATTCGACTGCATATTGCGTCAGGTCCCAGAGGTGGTCGCGGCTTCGCCAGTCTTCGCAGTTGAGGTCATTGTTGGAAAATTTGTATCCGAAGTACCATTCCACGCCTGCGCCGCCGGCCATCAAGCTGCCCCACAGGTGCTTTTTGCGAACTTCATCGTGCCAATAATCATCTTTATCGGGCTTAACGCCGGTGTGGGCGGGCCCGATTTCATCCAGACAGACAAACCACTGTCGCCCGCTCGAAGCCGAGCGGTCAACCCACTTGATAATTTCAGAATGTGTGTCGTTGGTTTGCAGGGAAGGCCCTTCGAAATATTCGTATCCCAGTAACGGATTGTACGCCTCATCGTATGTGCCGGGGAATGTGTGCATAACAATCGGATGGTCGTAGGGGTCGAGGTCTTTGATGCAGCGGGCGAAGGCTTTGCGCTGGGCGTCCGTATTGGTGTTTTCCTCGCCGAGATTCCAAACAAGCGCAAGATGATGAGCAAATCGAGCCGCCAATTCACGGTAGTAGAGCTTACGCTGAGTACCGAGTTCACCGCCATCGAGACCCTGGTCGTTTTCCGTTTCCTGGGTAATTATGTGGAGCATTATTCCTAACTTGTCCATATACGAAAAGACAATCTCCCACTGGTCGAGCTTGCTGCAGTCGAAGCGGTATTTTTCGTCGGGGCTTGTCCAGGGCCAGACGTCTTTGCCGTCCCCGCCGTCGATGTTATAAGGGATAAAGTAAACGCTGTTCATTCCTTTTGAGGCGAGATAGTTGAGGGCGCCGATGATGCCCTTGCCTTTGCCGTCTTTCCAGGTTGGGTCGCCGGGTTTGAAGTCCTGTATATGGGGCTGGTAGCGATGCAGGAATTTCTCGCCGGCGGCTTCGCCTTCGCGTTTCAGTTCGCCGCTGTCATAAGTGCCGTCAAAGTCGGCGTAAGCCAGGAAATTCTCGGGGCTGTCGGCGCCGGCCTTAAGGAAATATTCGCCGGTCTGGGCAAATTGAAGATATCGCTTGCCTACGTATATAAGTAATCCCTTGGCTCGATGGTCACGCCCGCTCTTATTACTTGGTCCGATAGTGAAAGTTCCTTCGGCACCATCAAAGGCGATGGATGAGCCAGCTTTTACGTCATCACTTGCAGCAACGTCCGGGCCTGTCCGAAATGAGGCCTTCCAGGACCATTGTCCTTCCTGGTCCGGCGTAAAATGCACTCGCCACTTGTTGCCGCCGGCGGCACTGGTCTGTGCGGCATTGCCGTCGGCGGCATAATAGCCGGGAACAACATATTGCTTATCGCCTTTGGAGAAGGTGACATTTAGGCGGTAATCCCGGAAGGGATTTGGGTCGGCGGTTTCGCTTGTTTCAGGACCCGTAAAAGTAATTGTAACCTTGTGCCACTTTTTCAGCTCACCGGAGGCGACCGGGCTTTCGGTTGCAGCCGAAACAAAACGTCCGACGATGAGCGACAGGCAGATTGTAAAACATAGAGTTAATTTGCAATCTTTCATTTTCACCCACTGCAAACCAAGTGTTATCACAAAGGATACCCAAATCTCCCGAAAGCATCAAATCTGAATCCGGGGATTTGTTTACCAGTATGCCATTTGTCCACAGAGTCTATTTCTTCGCCCGCTTAAGCGCTTCTTCGAGAGAGACGTAGCCTTGCTGCCATTCGTTCAGACGGGTAATGTTCTTTTTCTTGGCTATTTCTACAAACTTGTTGTAAGCATCCTGAATTGAATCAGGCATAGGCCAACTAACACTATCGGCTGTTGCCTTTTCGCGCATTTCATCCCAGCGTATCATAAAGGTGTACATAACAGGTAGCTGTGCCACCTGAACGCGGAAAAGCAGGTTAGGGTCGTTCTGGACGGCTGCCTCGGCGGCCTTGAGATGGACCCAGCCTTTACTTAATGTCTCGAAGGAGAGGAATTTGGCGGTGTGTTCCGAGAAGCAGCCGAGCCAGTCGCCGCTTGCTTCAACAGCGTCGTGAGTGAGCTTAATGTATTCTTTGATATGCGGGGCGGCGGGGCCATAATAGCCTTCGATGAATTCATCGATGAGCTTTTGCCCGTCGCGGGTTGGGTCCCACAATAACTTCGCCAGGACCCAGGCGCGGACCTCGGCCATTTCTGCGCCGGCGCTGCCGTAGGCGCCCTGTTCGAAGATGCCTTTTACGTTGTGGTCCGCGAAGAATTTGACGTTCGGTCCCAGGACACGCAGGTTCGGGTGCGGCATAATGTGGTGTCTGAAGTTTGTGGTATAGTCCCAGATGTAAAGCCGGTCGCAAATTTTTGACCACCCGATAATATCATCGCGAAATACTCTGTTTCGTTCATCCACTAACGGTTTACTGAAGGAACATTCGATGCTGCATAACTGCACGATAACATTATGTCGGGGTTTTGTTATTTTGGGCGGCTTGCGGGTATATTGGTAGGCCAGCGTGCTGATTGCGACTTTCGGGAATTCTTGTTCGGTGTCAGCAGCGATGGCATTAAGGAAACGCAGCATCAATCCGGCGGGACTGTCTTCTTCTTTTTCGATAGCGGCGCAATTAGCGCACTGGCAGTTGCCGTGCCAATCGTTCTGGGAGACCGAGGCGATTGTTGCAGCGGGGTTATTGCGCAGCCGCTCCTTTAGGTTCTTAACCAGCTCTTTACGCATTTCTTCGTTGGTCAGGCATAGCTGCGCCTGGTCATAAGTGCGTTTGCCGTTGATTTCGCTGAACCATTCGGGATGGTCTTTGAAGTATTTTTCCGGCGGCAGTAAAGGATAAAAGGTATGGACGAATCCTTCGTAGGTGTGCTTGCCGCCTCGTTGCTCGTCCAGCCGTTCGGAGTGTCCGTTACATTTGTTGCGGACAGCCCAGTCGCCGTCAAAGGCATCGAACCAGAATGACTCGCGGTATTCCAGCGGCGGCACATAGCGGATATCGAGATTGTCTATTTTGATGGTTGGTTTTTTAGGTATGGTGCTTTCAGTTGAGGTCCACCAGCGGCAGCCCAGATAGTCTTCGAGGAAAGTATAAACCGCGTAAAGTGTGCCGCGTGGGCGACCGCCGGCTAAAATGAGGTCGTTGCCGGCGGTTCGGATGATAATGCCTTCTGCTCCAAGTCCATCGGTGGAGAAATCCGGCTGGGCTGATTTAGCGGCTTCAGGCCCCACAAGCAGTCGTGTCCTGCCGGTGGCAGAGGGGCCGACAATTTCGAATTTTGCGCCGGTCATCTGTTCCAGAAACTTGGATAGTTCCTCGGCGGCCCATCGTTCAGGAAGGGGGGCATCGGGAGCGATGGCTATGACTGCTTTGGCCAGTCCATCCTCTGCGATTTCCACGCGTCCTGGCGATGCCGTCACGCCGGTGGCTGGTCCAGGGGCTTTGGATTCTTCCTGATCCGCTAATAGCGAAACAGATGACAGCAGCCATGCCAGGCAGAAAATAGAAGTGAAACAGTTTATGCTGGCTGATTCCCAATTTGTGTTTCGATTTTTTCGCTGAAGGTAAATGCGTTTCTGCAACATAATATGGTCCCTTGTCAAAATGTGATGGAGAGCACAAAAGTTCGAAATTGGTTCAAATTCTCAATTTCAAATTCCTAATTTGAATGGTATTATACTTTACTTGCCGGCCAGGCTGGAGCACTTATTGCAAAATTTTTTGGAGAATTTCGAATTTGAAATTTGAGATTTCAAATCTCCAGGAAGGTCTTGTGGCCGTTATTTTGCTGCTGTGCTGTTTTGCAGCGGTTTTTGCAGTGGCGGCAATAAAGACAGACCTTGCGAGGGCAAGGAAGGTTTTCTTGTGGGCAAGGCGTCTCTTTATTTTTGCCGCGGGACTTGCCGTGTTAGCGCTTGTTTTGCTTACGGCTGCTTTTCTCGCAGATGATTTTTCCGTAGCTGCGGCGGCACAGTACAGCTCGATGGACCTGCCTTTCTTCTATAAGTTAAGCGCTGTTTGGGCGGGTTCCGCAGGGTCGCTGCTGTTGTGGTCTGTCGGCGTGTTTTTGGTATTTGTCTTTTGGCTGTTTAGGTCCGGAATGGAGGACCCTGCCTTTGAGACCACCGCTTTATCAATCGGGGCCGGTGTCTGCGCCGGCTTTTCAGCACTGTTGGTGTTCGTGGCAAGACCCTTTGCGGGAACAGGTGTTTTGATTGATGAAGGAATGGGGCTTAACCCGCTATTACAGAACTTCTGGATGGTTATTCACCCGCCTTTATTATTTATTGGTTATTCGGCCTTTCTGGTTCCGTTTGTGATTGCCGTTTCCTGTGTTTTTGCCGGCAGGATGGATGATACTGCAATTTACAGGCAATTGCGGTGGTGGCTGTTGTTCGGCGTATGTTTTCTGGGTCTGGGCATTGCTACGGGCGCGAGGTGGTCGTATGTTGAGCTGGGATGGGGCGGCTACTGGGCGTGGGACCCCGTGGAGAACGCATCGCTTTTGCCCTGGCTTGTGGCGGTTGCGGCACTACACGCCATTGCAGGTATGTCTGCCAAAGGCGGGACAGATAAATTCAAACTTTGGTCCATCGTTTTGGCGCCTGTGCCGTTTATTCTGTGTTTGGTCGCCACCTTTGTTACACGAAGCGGATTTCTATCTTCCGTGCATTCTTTTGGCCAAAGTCCGATGTCACTTGCCTTGTCGGTGTTTATCGGATGCTGCTTTTTACTCTGGCTGGCCTGCATCGTTCGGGCCTGCCGTTGTCCCGCCACACGGTCTTGGCGAGTGCCTTCGCGGAAAAGTGCATTTCACCTCGATAAAGCTGAAATATTATCCTGTGCGGTCGTTACGCTTGTCCTTGCGGCAGTTATTATTGGCGTAGCTACGTTCTGGCCTGTGATTTGGAGAATCATCAAAGGTTCAGAGGCCGGGTTTGTGCCCACTTCTGCTTTTTATAATGACGTAATCTCGGTGGCAGGAATTGTGTGGGCCTTTCTGGTCGGACTGGCCGGGCTTTCCGACCTGCCCAGGGCGCGCCGCGGGCTTACCATAAAAGTGTTGGGCTGCTGTGCGATGGGGCTGCTGTGTTCTGGGAGCGTTTACAGGTTAGGCGGGCACAGGCTGTTGATAAGCCTGGCTTGCGGGATATGTGCTTTCAGTTTTGTTGCTATTTTTTTGAAGCTGCTGCATAGATTGAAGATAAGGGCCAGGGTCGCCGGCGAGATTGCTCATTTGGGTCTGCTTGTTTTGGTGGTCGCTATCGGATTTTCCTGGGGCGAACGCAGCGTTCAAACGCTGGTGACCAAAGGCGGAAAGGTCGTGCTCGGCGACTATGAATTTATTTATGATTCGTTTGCGCATAAGATGTCCGACGGCGTAACCCAGGCAGGGCCGGTAATCGTTGTAAAAAACAAGGATTTGCAAAAGAGGTTATGGCCGCACACCAATCTGTATCCAGGCAATAGAGGCCGGGAGCAGAGCGCCTCTGAGGTGGCTGTGCATACGCGTCTGTCGGAGGATATATACGTCTCTTTCGACGGTGTTGGCCAGGGAGGCGGTGTAATAATCACGGCCAAGATTAAGCCGTTTATGCTTTGGTTGTGGCTTGCCGCTGTGCTGGTCATAGCCGGTGCGGCGATGGCAATGTCCGGACGCAGGGCGAGGCGCAGCGGCCAAACCGTTCAGATTTTGGGCCCCGAGCCTGAGGATTAGGTCTGCGTGTCGGCTGGGGGGTTGATATTAGTGCCCGCCGTGTTTACAATATTGGCATCCTGATACTTTGAATTTTTTGTCTGTGGTCTTGTGTCCCGAGTGTAATCGATGCGGCTTGTTCTGAATAGCATAACGTATCACGATTGCCCCGTAGAGGTGCGTGAGAGGGCTGCCTTTACCGCCCGGCAGCGGCTTATGCTGCTCAAGCAGATGCACGCTCAGGAGGCGATTAGTGAGGCGGTGATTCTGCAGACCTGTAATCGGCTTGAGTTCTATACTTACGCCCGGAAGGATTTCGATTGCAGGGGATTTTTGACGGGGCTTATCGAACGGCTTTGCCCGGGTGCAGGCGAGACCTGGAGCAAATACAGCAGTGAGGTCGGCGGCATTGATGTTGCACGGCATCTTTTTGAGGTGGCTGCAGGCCTCGATTCGCAAATGATTGGCGAGAACCAGGTTCTGTCCCAGGTCAAGTCGGCTTATATGGAATCGCTGGCTCACCGGATGAGTAAAATGATATTTCACCGGCTCTTTCACAATGCCTTTCGCGTGGGAAAAGCTGTCCGGAGCCGCACGAATATCAACTGCGGTGCAGTTTCAATCGCTCTGGCCGCTGTGGAATTGGCGAGGAAGAAAGTCAAGATGGCGGGCGGCACGGCAATGGTGGTAGGCGCAGGTGGGAATGCGGAGCTTGTGGCGAGGTATCTACTGAAGGCGGGATTAGACCGTTTGATTATCGCAAATCGCAATACACGCAGGGCGAAATCCGTCACCTTGCGGCTTGGGAAGGGAGAGGCCGTTGGCCTGCGGGATATGCCCGGCAGGCTGGCTGATGTTGATTTGTTAATCAGCTCAACGGCGGCCGCGGAGCCGATAGTGACATACCGGGCTGTTAAAGATGTTTTGGCTCGCAGGAGAAAACCGCTTCTTATGATAGATATTGCCGTGCCGAGGGACGTGGAACCGAAGGTCGGGCGATTCAGGTGTGTTTCGCTCTACAATATCGATGACTTAAATGAGCAGATATGCAGCAACAGGGAGAAACGCAATAAAGAAATCCCCAGGGCCCGGGCAATCGTTATGGAATTTACCGATAACTTTGCGAAGTGGTGCAGCTCGCTGAATCTTGTGCCGGTGATTTCAAAATTGACGCGAAGAGGGCTGGAGCTGGCTGACGCGGAAGCCAGGCGTTATGCAAAAGATTTCGGCCAGGACAACAGCGACAAGTTGAAATCGTTCGCCCAGTCGCTTGTCAGGAAGGTGCTGCACGGGCCGATTAGTTTCATCAAGGATGGCGGGGGCGGACAGTTGAGCACGGAACAGCTTCAGGCGGTCGAGCTGATAAACAAGATGTTCCTTCTGCAGGATAAAGGCGGCCGATGAGGAAGGTTCTTACCGTCGCAACTCGAGGAGGGGAGCTGGCTATTATTCAGACGGAAATTGTAACGGACGCCCTTAAAAGGATTTATCCGGGCATAGAGTTCCAAATCCTGAAGGTAACGACCAAAGGCGACCGCAACAGGCGCACGGCTTTATGGAGTCTCAAAGACAGCGGTTTTTTTACTTCGCAGGTTGAGGATGCTTTGCTGGCCGGCCAGGCGGATTTTGCGGTGCACAGTTTCAAAGATTTGCCCACGCGTCAGCGGCCGGGCCTAGTCATCGCGGCGGTGTGTGACAGGCGGTTTGCCGAGGATTGCCTGATAGCAGCGGTTCCGGCAGGTTCTCTCCGGCAGCTTCCGGACTCGGCAAGGATAGGCACTTCGAGCCTGAGGCGAGTGGCCCAGCTAAAACACCTGCGGCCGGATTTGGAGGTCATACCGATTCGCGGCAACGTCAAGACCCGGCTGAGACGGCTTGACAAGGGCGAAGCTGATGTGGTTATCCTGGCGCGTGCCGGGATTGAAAGATTGGGTTTGGGACAGAAAATCTCATTTAGTTTTGACCCTCAACAGTTTATCCCGGCACCGGCACAGGGTGCACTAACTGTCCAGACAAGAACAGATGATGCTGCGACAAACAAGTTGGTTGCTGCGATAAATGATGAGAATGCCAGGATGACAACATTCGCGGAAAGACAGGTGTTAGTAACAATGCGGTGCGGCTGCCACGCCCCCGTTGGGGCCTTTGCAAGAATTGCGGGCAACAACATAGAAATCCACGCGTTTATATCGGATATAGAAGGAAGAAATTTTATCAAGCGGCAGATAGTCGGTCCCGCGAAGGAAGCCAACAAACTCGCAGAGCAAATTGCCAACGACCTTCTCGCCTCCGGCGGCAAAGAAATACTCGCATCTCTTAAAGAATAATCCCGCTTTGTCATTCCCGCGAAGGCGGGAATCCATACCCTTGGGGCGATGTTTTACATACAAAGCGCAGATGCAACCACCGCAGAATGTAATGGCTGAATACAAGATTGATTTCCGTCCGGCGAGTGCTATATTATGCTCATACTTTACATTGATATTCCCCGAATCATAAGAAATGGATTACACACGAGCCGAACCAAAGTTTCGCAGGCATCTTATATAGACGGTGAAGTGGTATCTGGGATGTTATGCGAATCAATATAAACAATAGTTCGAACAAGAAAGGAGTAGCAAATGAAAAGATTACTGTTGCTGGTTTTGTTGGGCAGTCTCACATTCTCCGCCTGTGCGGTTCGTAAGTCTACCACAAGCACGGCCTCGCCAATGGCCACACCCTCCTTTGTCCAGAATTCGTGTCGCGTCGTGCTGCCAACCGGAAAGCTTGACCATCCGATCGGGACGTACCTTAGAATCGAAGGCCACCGGTATGTCCCTACAAAGCCACCGTTCAAAGTGGAAGCTGGAACGATGTTGGTCGATACGATCCAGAACACCAAGCTCCAGTCGCCAGTCCTTCTGAGCATAAGCAACGTCGACATTGATTCCGTACCACCCGAAGCGAGATGTATCCTGAAGGGATACGAAACAGGAGCATGGGTCGGTAGCCCGGAAGGACTGCCTCCCGGCACTCCCGTTGAACAGACAGTCTTCCGTTTCTATTTCTACTTCGTCGCGACATCCGTAGAATCACCCGAGACGCTCAAGATAGGAAGGTAGCTCCTAACCAGCGCCTCAGGCGTGATGTAGGTGCAATTACGAAGGAATTCAATGAAGTTCATAACGCTTGTTATTGAAGCTACCTCGGAAATCTGGAAGACACCATACCTATTTTATTTGCGTCCGCTTATCTTTTGTTGAAATTTATTGCTGTGATAATCTGTGAAAATCTGTGAAATCTGTGGTTAAAAAAGGTTTCGTATGTCTGGTCGGGGCCGGGCAGGGCGGACCTGATTACCGTCCGCGGTGTGGAGGTTCTGCGGCTTGCTGACTGTGTGATTTGCGACAAGCTGGCCACCGATAATCAGTAGGTTTACCTATTTGCCCCAATTTAACAAAATGTTAATTTGTAAAAAGTGATGATTTCTTGTCAATTTCTGCTCAAAAAGCGCGCGTTTTTGCAAATTTCCTGTCATTTCCTGCGCATTTTTGATGCTTTTTCAACCTGTTTTTTCTTGCCTATTTTGCCCAAACTCTACAAGATGACCGGCAAAGCCACGTTTTACTCCCAAAATGAACATCACCTCGGAAAAATAACCAAAATATGCCAATTTTATTAAATTCCGGATAATCTAAATTCTTAATCGTGTTAATCTGGGTCGCTAAATTTACTGCAAGGCGGAATCCTTTTCGATCACGTTTTTTTAGACGCGGATTTACACGGATTCACACTGTTAGAAACCAAGTCCGTGTAATCTGTGAAATCTGTGGTTAAAATTGAAAAACATAAGTCCGTGTAATCTGTGAAATCTGTGGATAAGAAACCCAATATAAATTACATTCTCTGTGTTCTCTGTGACCTCTGTGGCTCTAAATATTTTTTCTTTTTAATCAGCGTTAATCTGTGAAATCTGTGGTTAAAAAAGGTTTTGTATATCTGGTCGGGGCAGGGCCGGGCAGGGCAGACTTGATTACCGTCCGCGGCGCAGAGGTTCTGCGGTCTGCTGACTGTGTAATTTGCGACAAGTTAGCCAATCCTGCTTTGCTTAATTTGGCCCCCAAGAATGCTGAGATTATCTCCGTGCCAAAGCGCACACCTTCCGGCGGGTTTAGCCAGGAAGAAATCAACAGGTTATTAGTTGAGAAGGCATCTGAGGGGAAAACGGTGGTGAGACTAAAGGGCGGGGACCCTTGTATCTTCGGCAGATGTGCCGAGGAAATCAGAGTTCTTACTGATGCAGGAATCGATTTTGAGATAGTTCCGGGTGTGACGGCGGGCATTGCCGCCGCCGACTATACCGGCATCCTTCTGACCGACAGACGCTATAGCTCGCAGGTGGTTTTTGTAACCGGCCAGGAAGCAGAGGGAAAGCAGCAAAGCAATATCGACTGGAAGTGGCTGGCAAAATTCCAGGGCACTATTGTCTTTTATATGGCGATGGGCAGTCTCAGCTCTATTGCGGCCAAATTGACGGCAAATGGTATGTCAGCCGATACGCCTGCGGCAGTAATCGCCGACGCTACGCTGCCGAGCCAGAGGGTCGTGAAGGCTTCGCTTGGCCGGGTAAGCAAGGAATGTAAGCGGGAACAAATCGAGCCTCCGGCGATTGCAATTATCGGCGCTGCTGCGGGTAGCGATGTCGGGCCAAGCTGGTTTATGAAAAAGCCGTTGTTCGGCAAGAACATCGTTGTAACGAGGGATTCTGCGGGCAACGCCGCCTTCGCGGCCAAAATTATTTGTCGAGGGGGCAATCCGATAGAGTTTGCCGCGATAGGCATAAAACCTCTGACGGGAAAGAATGAATTCCTGCGGGCGCTTGCCAAAATCAGTCAGTATGATTGGGTGGTCTTCACCAGCAGCAACGGCGTGAGCATATTCTTCGAGGCCTTGCGGTCTTTGGGCAAAGATGCGAGGGTTTTTGGCTCTAACAAGATTGCCGCAATCGGCAGCGAAACTGCGGTGAAGCTGGCTGAATTCGGGATAAAGGCGGACTTTGTGCCGAGCGTTTTCACAGGCAGGGAGCTTGGCAGACAGCTAATCGGCCTTACGAATTTGCGCGGCAAAAAGATTCTGCTTCTGCGCTCACAGCTTGGCTCAAACGAGCTTGTTGAGGTTCTCCGGCAGGCGGAGGCCGAAGTCCTCAACGTACCTGTTTACGCCGTCGTAGAGCAAAAAGCCCCCGCTGCTTGTCTTGTGCCAGGCAAGACGCGGGGGGGCTGGCTGATTGAGAAGATTAATAAGGGCAAGGTCGATTGGCTGACGTTCGCAAGTCCATCTTCGGCTCGGATGTTTTTTGAACAAGTTCCCATCGGAGTAGTAAATTCAGGAAATGTGAAGGTTGCATCAATTGGACCGACAACTTCTGAGCAGCTTAATAAGTCCGGCGTCCAGGTTACAGTAACGGCCCAGGAGCATACTATCGACGGATTGCTTGATGCGATAGAGGCAAGTTATGTACGGTGAAACGGTGAGACGGTCGAGCCATCGACCGAAGGGGATGGTTGGGTTCTGAATGATAAATGTCTCAAAATTATACTGTGGATTGGCCGGCCAGTCGGACGACTTGCGGTATGGAGGAGCGGATTCGTTTGGCTCTGTTATCGCATATAACTGCACGAAAAGATGCAATTTGCGGTGTCTGCATTGTTACAGTTCATCAGGAGCTGACTGCGGCAGAAATGAGCTGACCACAGCCGAAGCGAAGAATCTTCTTTCGCAGCTTGCGGAGGCCAACTGCCCTGTCGTGCTGTTTAGCGGCGGCGAGCCGCTGTTGCGGGACGATTTGTCTGAATTGCTGGCAGAGGCAAGACGGTTGGGACTGCGGACCGTTATCTCCAGTAACGGCACATTGATTGATTTGAAAACCGCAGGGAAACTTGCCGGGGCCGGAGTAAGTTACATTGGCATTTCCATCGATGGCGGGGAAGAATTCCACGATAACTTCAGACAGGCAAAGGGGTGCTTCATCGCGGCTCTTGCGGGAATTGAAAACTGCAAAAAGGCAGGGATAAGGACGGGGCTGCGCTTCACTATTACGAAGGCAAACGCGGGGCAGGTTGCAGCCGCCTTTGATATTGCGGCTTTGGCTGGTGTGCGGAGAATATGCTTTTATCATTTGATTCGCACGGGCAGGGCAAAGGGGCTTGATGAGCAGGTTCTGTCGCCCGAGCAAACGCGGGATATTCTTGATGTGATTATAGAAAAGACGGACGACCTTGCCGGGAAAGGCCTGATAGACGAAGTGCTCACCGTAGGCAATCACGCGGATGGGCCTTATCTGCTTTTGAGGATGCAGAAAGAAAAGAAGCAGGCCCGCTTCAGGCAGGCAAGGAAGCTTCTGCTTGCCCGCGGCGGCAATAAAGTCGGCGAGAAAATCGGCTGCATCGGCTGGGATGGCAGCACCCACCCCGACCAGTTCTGGCGAAATTATACGCTCGGCAACATCAAAGAGAAAACTTTTAAGCAGATTTGGGAGGACTCGACGGAACCGGTGATGAGTAGGCTGCGAGACAAAACGCACTTTGCCGATAAAAGATGTCTTAAATGCCGGTGGTTTGACTTGTGCAAAGGCAACTACCGATTTCTTGGCGGTCAGTCCGGTGACGAATTTTGGCTCAATGAGCCGGCCTGCTATCTTGCAGAGGAAGAGATAAAATATGATAACTTAAATCCGAAATCCGAAGCACGAAATAATATCAAAAGCCAGATGTCCGAATGACCAAAACGTTTGGAATTTTGGATTTTTGTCATTTGAATTTGTTTCGAATTTCGGAATTCGATATTCGAATTTATCAGTCGAATGTTAATTCAAGGAGTCTATAAATGGGTTTTCCTGAAATCAGATTGAGAAGGTTGCGCAGCAGTCCTTCTATGCGAAGATTGGTGCGTGAGACTACTTTAAGCGTGGATAATCTGGCGTATCCGTTGTTTGTCCGCGCGGGGCGTAAGCTAAAAGAGCCAATCAAGTCGATGACAGGCTGCTTTCACTTTTCGCCGGATACCGTCGCTGCCGAGGCGGCTGAAGTCGCCTCGCTGGGGATACCGGCGGTCCTTCTCTTTGGCTTGCCGAAAAAGAAAGACACGACGGGGTCCGAATCCTGGGCGGAGGATGGCGCCGTGCAGCGGGCGATAAAGGAAATCAAGAAGGCTGCGCCGCAGCTTCTGGTTATTACCGATGTCTGTCTTTGCGCATATACCCAGAGCGGCCATTGCGGCGTGGTCAAAAATGGTAAAATCGATAACGATTCGAGCTGCGAATTATTGGCCAAGGTTGCCCTCTCACACGCCCAGGCCGGCGCAGATATAGTCGCTCCTTCGGATATGATGGATGGCCGGGTCGGTTACATCCGCCAGTGCTTAGAGAAAAACGGTTTCCCGGATGTGGCCATTATGTCCTATGCCGCCAAATATGCCTCCGCTTTTTATGGCCCGTTCAGGGATGCCGCCGAGTCGGCCCCGGCTTTTGGCGACCGAAAGGGTTATCAGATGGATGTGGCAAACGCTCGCCAGGCAATGGCCGAGATTGCGCTCGATATAGAAGAAGGCGCCGATATTGTGATGGTCAAGCCGGCTCTTTGTTTCCTGGATATTATTTATCGAGCCAGGCAGCGTTTCGATTGCCCCATAGCCGCGTATAATGTCAGCGGCGAGTATATGATGGTAAATTCCGCTGCCGCCGAGGGGCTTTTGGATAAAGATGCTGCGATGATGGAAATCCTTTACTCAATCAAACGTGCCGGCGCAGACATTATCATTACTTATTTTGCCAAAGAAGCAGCAGGGCAAATTCAAAGATAATGAAAATTGCAAAATGACAAATCAAAATTCAAATTCGGTTTAACAACGAACCCTGCAATTTATTGCGGGGTTTATCTTATGAACGGTAAACAGGAAATCTTGCGTCTTATTGCCTTTGAAGTTACCCGCCGATGCAGGTTTAATTGCAAGCACTGCCGGGCGAATGCTGGCTCTGGCGGCGCAGAAGAACTAAATACTGCGCAGTGCAAGAAAATTCTTGAATCGGTCGCGAAGTTCAGCAAGGCGATTGTCATTCTCACTGGCGGCGAGCCGATGGAGCGAGGTGATATTTTCGAGCTTATCAAGTACGGGCAGGATTTGGGACTACGTATGGTGATGGCCACCTGCGGCTACTTAATTGACGAGCGATCCATCGGCAAACTGAAAGAAGCGGGCGTATTGGCTCTATCTATTTCTCTCGACGGCAGCTCCTCGCAGACTCACGATGCCTTCAGGCAGAGTGAAGGGGCCTTCAATCACGCTGTGAAAGCTGCCGAGTTAGCTCGTCGGGCCGGTATCCGTTTCCAGATTAACACCACTATCAGCAAGATTAACGTTGGGGAAGTTCCGGCCATAGGCAAATTAGCTGAGGAGCTTGGGGCTTATTGTTTTAATCCGTTTATACTTGTGCCGACCGGCCGGGGAGAAGAAATTGCCGACCAGGTACTTGCATCTGCGGAATACGAAAGACTGCTTCGGGACCTGTTGCAAATGAAATTGAAATCGGCAATCGAAGTGCGTGTTACCTGCGGCCCTCAGTTTGCGCGCCTATGCCACCAAGCTAAGCGAGACGCAGCCCAGGCGCCGCCACAAATAATCAATAATCAATTATCAAGTATCAATTCTGTCAGCGGCTGCCTGGGCGGCAGGGGCTTTGGGTTTATAAGTTACAGAGGCGATGTGCAGACCTGCGGATTCCTCGATATATCGGCCGGTAATCTGGTTGAAAATAATTTCGACTTTGCCGAAATCTGGCAAAACTCACAATTCTTAAAGGAGATTCGTGACATATCGCTGTACAAAGGTAACTGTGGAATTTGTGAATATATTGGTGTCTGTGGAGGCTGCCGTGCAAGGGCCTGCGCGATGACCGGCGATTATTTGGCTGAGGACCCAATCTGCAACTATCAACCAGGGAGGCGAAGTTAATCTTGCGTTTGACAAAATTGCAAAAACGGTTATGCAACGCCCTTCAGAAGGGCCTGCCAATCTGCGCAAGGCCGTTTGCTGAGATTGCAAAAGAGCTAAATACAACTGAGAAAGAAATCCTGCAACAAACGCAGAGATTAAAGCGCAGGGGAATTATCCGGCGGATTGGCGCTCTGGTAAATTATCGCGCCCTTGGTATGACAAGCACCCTGGTTGCTGCGCACGTCCCCGGTGGAAAGCTGCGGGGAGTTACTGAGACAGTTAACTCTTTGGAGAATGTCTCGCATAATTATTTAAGGGACCATTATTATAATCTGTGGTTTACGCTGCAAGCGCGGACGACCGGACAGATAGATTCTATCCTCTCGGAACTGTCCGAGAGGTTTGGTATTGCCTTTCACAGTCTGCCTGTTAATCGTACTTTTAAGCTTGAAGTCTATTTTGATGCTGAAAGTGGCGGCCAAGCTCTTTTGTCTGTCAGCCGAGGTCGGCAGGGCGCAGGAGTTCCGAAAGATAAAGTAGTTAAGCTGCGCGAGAGCGAAAAACTGATACTGTCAAAGTTGCAGGATGGACTGAAAGTAACCGCGGAACCTTTTGCACTTCTACGCACACCGGGCATTGTGGGCGAAGAGGTTTTGAGGGCTATAACAGGGCTGATTGATAAAGGTGCCATCCATCGTATAGGCGCTGTTGTCAATCATCAAAAGCTTGGTTTCATCGCTAACGTTTTATTTGTGAGCGAGGTTCCGCGAAGTAGAGTTGTCTCAGTGGGCAGGGACCTGGCTCGCCTTGCGATAGTAAGTCACTGCTACGAGCGCAAAGTTTTTAAGGGTTGGCCGTATAATCTATTCGCAATGATGCACGGCAGGAATATGAGCCATATTCAGGACGTAATAAATGAGTTTACTAAAGCCGAAGGAATAAAGTCATTTCAACTTTTACCAACTGCAGCCGAGCTTAAAAAACAACCCATTAAGCTTCACTTTTATTAACCTGCTCCGGCATCCGCAAACAAAAAAAAGAGGCAAGTCAAACGACTTGCCTCTTCTTTCTTTACGTGCCCGCTTGGTGATTACTCGGGCCTTACGCAGTTGGCAGGAAGCTGTGCACTTTTCTTCTTCCAATTGGCAATAATTATGTTCAGGTCATTCAGAGCTACCCTGAACTTCAGCGCCCCTTCCGGCTTGTGGTCGATGTCAGCACAAGGATTGAGCGTCGGATCATTGATCTTCTTCTTCCAGTTGGCAATGATTATGTTCAAGTCGTTCAGAGCAACCCTGAACTTTAGCACACCCTCTGTAGCATTGTCTGCGTCACCGTCGCACTGATACGGCCACTGTGGAGTGCCGTAGATGCCGCACCAGCAGTTCGGTTTGCCCAGAGCTAACCAGTCATCGTAGGTTGTGTACGACGATGGGAAGCAGCCAGGCTCAGTAAAGAGGACAAATGACATGTCCTCGCTCATACCGGTCTGGTCATACAGTTCTTCCCATATCCACCCGCCGGTAGAACCCTGGTACACAGCGACAGCATCGTCG
>Ga0315293_10000628_pt1 | contig 33342 bp, 30 predicted proteins | sample YL17G13_20_MG_FD_203071 | JGI IMG/M metagenome (GOLD analysis project Ga0315293, IMG submission 203071) | Sediment microbial communities from Yellowstone Lake, YNP, Wyoming, USA - YL17G13_20 | ecosystem: Environmental > Aquatic > Freshwater > Lake > Sediment | place: USA: Wyoming | collected... | reverse complement strand
GACGAAGGTCGAGGCTGCAACCGGCGAATCCAAGACGGAGGTGCTTGGCTACAAGGCGACCGAAGTCGGCGTCAGCCTGACGGACGCGGCCGTGATCGTCTCCGGCGGGCGCGGCGTTTCGGTCAACCCGAAGCTCACGCCGCCGGCCGAGATCACGGACGAGCATCAGAAGGAAGTCTGGCGGGCACAGCAGGGCTTCGCGCTGATCCGTGAGTTGGCAACGGTCCTGAATGCCGCCGTCGGCGCCAGCCGCGCGGCGGTCGACGCCGGCTACGTACCCTATGCCAATCAGGTGGGGCAGACCGGAAAGGTGGTGTCGCCCGACGTGTATGTTGCCTGTGGCGTGTCGGGCGCCATTCAGCACTTGGCCGGGATGCGCACTTCGAAGACGATCGTGGCGATCAACAAGGACCCCGAGGCGCCGATCTTCAAGGTGGCCCGCTTCGGGATCGTGGGCGATCTGTTCGACGTCGTTCCGGCTCTCACCCGGGAGTTGAAGACGAAGATGGGCAAGTAGCCCGTCGGGGCCTCCAGAACATGTGCGAGACGGGGCGGGCCATCAGGCCCGCCTCGTGTATTCACTCTCACGGGCAAACGCTGAGCAGATCAGGAGCGCGGCGGTGGGTCGCAGAGCCGTGGATCGCCCGAGGCAATGTCCAGCGCAGCCCGAGCCCGGCGGGATTGTCCGTCGGCCCAGCCGGCCTCACTCGCCATTCGCCGCAGGTGCGCCAGCGCCGCACGCCGCTCGACGTGGTCAACCGCAAGCAGCGCCGCCACGACCCGACGGGCGTCTTCCGACAGCACCTCCGACCAGAAGTCCTCCGGCCCCAGCGTCATTCGCGCCAGCCTCATGCGCCTGACACGCGGTCGAGGCCGTTTGGCCGCCAATCCATCACGCGGCCGTATTCACCTGGTCGACCTCGAACTGAAGCGCCACCAGCGAGCGGTTCAGGTCGCGGATGAACGTCAGCAGCGAGCCGATCAGCGAGAGCATGCACCCGATAAACAGCAAGCTGATCAGCCAGGGGTCTTCCCAGCGAAACACGGCGGTCAGGAACAGGACGATGACGAGCACGGCGGCGAGCAGGACGCTGACCGCCGCCAGCGTGATGGCGCGTTGGATCAGCCGGGCACGCTCGGTCAGCGTGCGCATCTGAGCCATGGCGGAGGTGCGGTCGACCGATGGGTCGTCGCGCAGCTCGCGATACAGGAGCCGCGAGCGATCGATCACCCGAGCAAGCCGGTTGGTCATGGTCAGCAGCAGCAGTCCAACGCCGGAAACCAGGATGACCGGCCCGACGGCTACCTGCAGGACGGGGATCAAGTCGGCGACGGTGATTGGTCCCATACGTGCTCCTTGCCGTTGCGCTACGCCGGGGGCGGTGGCGGTCGGCGGCCCCGCGACGGCCGTCCGCCCCCGGGCGAGGTCTAGTGGTCTGGTGAGTATCCCGCGCCTTGTGCCAGCCGGCAAGCGTCCATGTCGGGAAGGCCTGTTCCTTGCTGGGGCGGGCGAGCCTCGCCTCCGGCGTGTGGCCAGACCTCCTTCCCCCGAGCGTCGTGCTGCCCCAATCGGGGTCTAAGGGTCTAACTGGTCATGCATGCTGACGGAAGTCGAGCCTGGCACCAGCACCTATGGCATTCAAGGAGAAGCCCATGTCGAAGCACCTGATCGCCGTCTGTGGGGTCTTGCTGGCCGCCCTGGCGGGCTGCGGTCCATCACCGGCTCTGGGGGCGAGGCACCGCCAGCCGAGGCGGCCACCCAGACAGCACCGCCCGCCGCCGCGCCGTCGGCCGCCTCAAATGGCTGGCGCGATCTCGAGGTCGTCAATCTGTGCGCTCTGATCCACAACGACGAGGTCGCCGCACTGCTCGGGGTGGAGCCGACCCGCGCCGACCTTGAGGGTGCAACCGGGCCGGCCTGCTCGTACCAGATCACGCCCGATGGCGGCAGCACCGTTCAGAACATCTTCGTCTACCTGTCTGGAGCTGACCTGGCCGAAGTATCGCTGACCTTGGCACGCGACGCTGCAGCACGGCGGTCGACGGCCTGGGTGATAAGGCCTACCTGGTGCATGAGGCCGCCGAAGGACAATACCGCCTGACCGGGATCCGCAACGGCAACTCCGGCTTCGAGATCCTGTGTCACGACGAACCAGGCGCGATCAAGCTGGCCGAACTGATCCTCGAACGTCTCAAACCCGACGCCTGATTCCCGGCGGGCTCGTGGGCTCGTCAGCCGGGCCCGCAGATCTCCTTCACCCGTCCCACCTCCCCGCTCACTAGCCGCACTTTGATGCCGTGGGGGTGAGTAGAGGAGTGGGTCAGGATGTTCAGCACAACGCCTTCGGTCAACTTCCCGGTGGGCTGGTCTTCCTTCAAGACGATCCGCACCCGCAGGCCGGGCCTGATCTTTGCGCGCATGTTCCCATTCAAGACCTTGCTCCTTCTTCAGGGGGTATCGAGGCCGAAGGGTCGGCCGCAGACGGAGCGAAGCTCCCGATCCCCAGGCGTGTCCCGTCACGGCCATCCACGATGAGAGCGCCGATCTCGGCCGGGGCGGTCGTGCCCCACCCGTTGTTCTCGGCGGCAAGATCAAGTCCGGAGTTGCCGATGCCGATGTTGATGGAGTTTCCCGAGAAGTTGTCGCCCGAGACTACAGCCTGGGAGTTGCTCCAGAACCAGAGGGCGTAGGCGAGATTGCCCGCGAAGCCGTTGCGGGGGATCTCATTCATGGGGGAGCCTCATGCCGTTCGATCCTGAGGTCCGCCCGGTCAGGGCCGAATTGGCCGTCGCAGTACGACCATGCGGGGTAAGCCCGGCTCATCCGACAGCCAAGCGCGACAGGGTGGATCGTGACTGCGTCCACTTGCGGGCAACCGCGGGTGGGATCGCTTTCCAAGAGATGAGGCTACTTCGTCGCCGGACCATCACACGGGCGTTGGCAGCCACATTCCTGCTGCGGGTGGCCCGCCGAGGTTCCGGTGGGACGCCTTGTGGCCACGTCCGTGGAGTATGCCGCGGGCGGCACCTGCGGGCAAGCAGCGCCGGGCAAGTCATCGGCTGGGGCAAGAAACCCATCGGCATCTCCGAACGCGCGCGATCATCGGTATGGTCACACGGCCGGTATGCCCAAGATCCCGGCTCGACCCGAGGCCGGCTGACGTCCACCGTTTGGGGGGTCGGAACCGGAATGCCAAGCCAAGGCATCTGCTAGAATCAGCCAACTTTCGCCTCGAGGGAGCCCATGCCTAAGATTGGCGCCTTCACCTTCGTGCTCCACTCGCACTTGCCCTATGCCCGGCAGGCCGGTCGCTGGCCGCACGGGGAAGAATGGCTGCACGAGGCGGCGGCCGAGACCTACGTTCCGTTGCTGGATGGTCTGAACCAGCTCTTGCAGGAGGGGGTCCCGGCGCGCCTGACGCTGACGCTGACGCCGATCCTGCTCGAGCAGTTGGCCGACAACCAGGTGCGCGACAACTTTGTCACCTACCTGGACGAGAAGATCGCCGCCGCAACGGCGGACATCCCGCGCTTCGAGAAGGCCGGCGATGCGCATATGACGCACCTGGCCGGCTTCTACCGCGACTGGTACCAGGGCATCCGGCGTAGCTTCGTCGAGCGCTACGGCGGCAACCTGGTTCCTGCCTTCCGGCGGCTTCAGGATGCCGGGGTGATCGAAGTGGTCACCTGCGGGGCGACGCATGGCTACCTGCCTCTCCTGGATCGGGACGAATCGATCAACCTGCAGTTGAAGACGGCCGTTGAAACTCACCGGCGCCACTTCGGACGCGCCCCCCGCGCCATCTGGTTGCCGGAGTGCGCCTACCGACCTGCCTACTTCGCTGAGGACGGACGCCAGCGGGCCGGGCTGGAGACCTTCCTGGCCCGGCACAAGCTCGGCCTGTTCTTCGCCGAGACGCACATGATCGAGGGCGGGCGGCCGGTGGGCGTGGCGGCGGGCGAGGCCATCGGACCCTACGGCAACATCCTGCGCCGCTACGTGGTTCCGTTCTCCGAGGTGCGCCCGGCCCAGCCAGCGACGACATACCAGCCGTACTGCGTCGGTGGGCCCGACGTGGCCGTGCTCGGGCGCAACAACCGGACCGGCCTGCAGGTATGGAGTGCCGAATGGGGCTATCCCGGCGACTTCGACTACCGTGAGTTCCACAAGAAGGATGGCATCTCCGGCATGCAGTACTGGCGTGTGTCTGGGGCGCGCGTCTCGCTGGGAGAAAAGGATGCCTACCATCCCGACTGGGCGGCCTGGAAGGTTGGGGAGCACGCCCGCCATTTCGCCTACCTGGTCGGCGACCTGCTGCGCGCCCACCATCAGTCCACCAAGGGCTATGGGGTGATCTGCGCCAACTACGACACCGAGTTGTTCGGGCACTGGTGGTTCGAGGGCGTGTCGTGGATCCAGGGAGTGCTGCGCGAGCTCGCCGCTTCGGAGGACGTGGAGCTGACGACCGCACCGGCGTTCATCGAGGCGCACCCGCCGGAGACGGTGCTGAACCTCCCCGAAGGCTCGTGGGGGGCTGGCGGAACGCATTTTGTGTGGGATAACGCCGACACGCACTGGATGTGGCCGGTGATTCACGCTGCGGAAGCGCGCATGCTCCAACTGGTGCAGCGGTTCCCGAAGCCATCCGGTGCCGAAGACACGGTCTTGAAGCAGGCTGCGCGCGAATTGCTGCTGCTGCAGTCGTCCGACTGGCCCTTCCTGGTCTCGACGGGCCAAGCCCGGGAATACGCCGTGCAGCGCTTTCACAGTCACGTCGAACGATTCGACCATCTGGCGGAGTCCCTCGACCGCGGCGCGCCGGATCTCGAGCTGGCCGGCGCGCTGTGGGAGAAGGACAAGGTCTTCCCCAACATCGACCCGCGCTGGTTCGCGGCATGAAGGTACTGTTCCTGGCGGCCGAGGCGACGCCGCTGATCAAGATCGGTGGGCTGGCCGACGTCGCCGGCGAGCTGCCGCGCGCTCTCGCCCGGTTGGGAGTGGATGTCCAACTGGCCATACCGCGCTATCCCGCCCTCGGAGCGAATGTGTTCGGACGGCAGCCCGAGGCGATCGTCGATGTGCCTCGCCGGGCAGGCTCGCAGCCGGCGCAGGTGCACGCCGTCGACGCCGACGGCCTTCGGGTCTGGCTGGTCGGCGGCGACCCGGTGGACTCCGTACCGGGCGTGTACGGCGAGCCGTCTCGGGACGCGGCCAAGTTCACCTTCTTCGCGCTGGGCGCGCTGCAGGCTTGCCGCGCGCTGGGATGGGAGCCCGATGTCGTCCATGCCCATGACTGGCATGCTGCGCCCGCCCTGGCGGGGATGCGCATGTTGGGAGGACCATGGGAGAAGGTGGCCTCGGTCCTCAGCGTGCACAACCTGCCCTACATGGGGGCGGGCGCGGCGGAGGCGCTGGCGGACTACGGGCTGGGGTCAGCGGACGACCCGTTGCTGCCGGAGTGGGCACGCTGGCTTCCGCTGCCGCTGGGGATGGTGCACGCCGATTGGATCACCACGGTCAGCCCCGGGTATGCGGCCGAGATCCAATCGCCCGCCTTCGGGTGCGGATTGGAATCCTACTTGGCGTCGCGGGCCGCCCGCTTGCGCGGCATTCTCAACGGGATCGATCCGGCCGTTTGGAACCCGTCGACCGACGCGGCTGTTGAAGCGCGCTTCTCTATCAACTCGATCGACGGCCGCCGGCCTAACAAGGCCGCTCTGCAGCGGGAGCTGGGTCTGCCCGAGCAGACGCGCGTGCCGCTCCTGGCGATGGTCACGCGGCTCGATGGGCAGAAAGGCGTGGACCTGGCCCTGGAGGCGCTGGCGCTGCTCACGGACAAGGACTGGCAGATGGTGTTGCTGGGGACGGGCGACGCCGCGCTCGAGGACCGCGCCCAAGCCTTCACCGCGGCCCGACCGGGCAAGGTAGTCTTCCTCCCGCGCTTCGATCAACCGCTCTCACGCCGCATCTATGCGGGCGCAGACATGATCTTGGTGCCGTCGCGCTACGAGCCCTGCGGCCTGGTCCAACTCATTGCCCTGCGCTACGGTGCCGTGCCCGTGGTGCATGCCACGGGGGGGCTGAAGGACACCGTCGACCCCTACCAGCACGCAGGCAAAGGGACCGGATTCTTGTTTGGCTCGTCGGATCCGCAATCCCTGGCAGAGTCGCTGCGTCAGGCCATGGCGGTGTACGCCGACCGGCGTCGCTGGCTGGGCTTGCAGCGCCGCGGCATGGCGCAGGATAACTCCTGGACTCGTTCCGCGCAGGCGTACGTGGAACTGTACGGCGAGGCCGTGGCGCTCCGCCATCCCGCGTCGAGAGGTGTTGCGTGATCGCCGGCCGAGCGGCTGGCATCCTGCTCCATCCGACCTCGCTCCCGGGCCGCTACGGGATCGGTGACCTGGGCCCCGAGGCGCATGACTGGGTGGGGTGGCTGGAGCGGTCCGGATGCCGGCTGTGGCAGATGCTTCCGCTCGGCCCAACCGGGTATGGCGACTCTCCCTATCAGTCGTTCTCGGCTTTCGCCGGAAACCCACTCCTTATCAGCCCGGACTTGCTCCTGGAAGACGGACTGCTGACGACGGAGGAACTTGAGCCGGTGCCCGCGTTTCCCGAGGAGAGGATCGACTTCGGAGCGGTGATCGAGTGGAAAGGCGCGCTGCTGGCGCGCTTGACTGATGCCTTCGCCAGCCGCGCCTCGGTAGCGGTGCGGGAGGCGTACGCCGCCTTCGGCGAGGCCCAGGCTGGGTGGCTCGATGCCTACGCCGTGTTCATGGCACTCAAGCGGGCTCACGCGGGGGCGCCGTGGACCGAGTGGGGCGCGGAGCTGCGTCGGCGTGACCCCGAAGCTCTTGAGGTTGCGCGCCGAGAACAGGCGGTCGAGATCGAGGCGCAGCGTGTCCGGCAGTTTGTGTTCTTCCGCCAGTGGGCTGCGCTGTCTGACGCTGCGCATGCCGCCGGCATCCAGGTGGTTGGTGACATCCCGATCTTCGTGGCGCACGACAGCGCCGACGTGTGGAGCCATCCCGGCCTCTTCTATCTGGACGATGTCGGAATGCCAACCGTCGTAGCCGGCGTGCCTCCCGACTACTTCTCGCCCACCGGCCAGCGCTGGGGGAATCCGCTGTACCGGTGGCCGGAGATGCGCGCCGACGGCTATGCCTGGTGGCTGAAGAGGCTGAAGGCCGTGCTGTCGCTGGTCGACATCGTCCGGCTGGATCACTTCCGAGGGTTCGAGGCTTACTGGGAAGTGCCGGCTTCAGCGACGACAGCCGAGATCGGACGTTGGGTTCCGGGCCCGGGCCGAGGCTTCTTGTCAGCCATCCGTTCGGCGCTTGGAGACCTGCCGATCATTGCCGAAGACCTGGGCCTGATCACGCCCGGGGTTGTCGAGTTGCGCGATTCATTCGGCCTGCCGGGCATGAAGATCCTCCAGTTCGCCTTCAGCGGGGACCCGGAGCACGAGTTCCTTCCCCACAACTACCCGGTCCGATGCGTGGTCTATACCGGCACCCACGACAATGACACCGTCATCGGTTGGTACGCCTCGGCGCCGGAAGACTCGAGGGATTTCTGCCGCCGCTACTTGGGCCGGGACGGGACGGACATCGCCGCTGATCTGCTTCGAGCGGCCTGGGGGTCGGTGGCCCAATGGGCGCTGGCGCCGCTGCAAGACGTCCTCGGCCTCGGCACCGAAGCGCGCATGAACTACCCAAGCCGCGAGCACGGCAATTGGGGGTGGCGGGTGCGCGCCGACCAATTGACCGGGGACCTGGCGGACAACCTGGCGGGGCTGAGCGGGGTCTACGGCAGGGCGAACACGAAGCTGGCGGGACGCCCCGGATCGGAGACGGGCGGATGAAGATCGCTGTCCTGAGCGATAGCCACGACAACATCTGGAAGCTGGCTGCCGCCATGCCGCACCTGGCGGCGGCGGATGCCGTCATCCACTGCGGGGACCTGTGCTCGCCGTTCATGATCTTGCGCCTGGTCGAGGGGGTGGGGGGAAAGCCGGTGCACATTGTGTGGGGCAACAACGACGGCGACCGGTTCTTGATCGACCGGAACGCTCGTTCGTTCCCGAACATCAACCTGCACGGGGAGCTTGCCACGCTCGAGATAGGCGGCCTGCGCATCGGCGTGAACCACTACCCGGAGCTCGCCCGGGGCCTGGCGGCGGCAGGCGCATTCGATCTGGTGTGCTACGGTCACGACCATACGGCGCACCAGGAATGGGTCGGTTCGTGCCTGCTGCTCAACCCCGGGGAGTTGATGGGGATGAAGGGCCCGTCCCGGCTGGCGATCGTCGAGACCGAAGGTCGGTCGGTGCAGTCAATCGATCTGGGGCCTTCGGGCTAGGAGCCCTCCAGCCAGCCCTCGGGGGAACGGCCATCGCGCACCTTGCCTCGAAAGTACAACGCCCTGGCTTGATGCCAGGGCGTCTGGCGCCCCTGCGGCGACTTGAACGCCGGCCTTTGCCTCCGGAGGGCAACGCTCTATCCACTGAGCTACAGGGGCACGGCACGCCTATTCTAACCCCGCTGACGTGCGGCTTCAAGACCACCTCTGGTCTCCTGGAATCGTCCCCGCCGCACGGGTACCGGAGGCGGCGCCACCTGAGATGCCCTCGGCCACGCAGGTTGGACGATCGGAAGTGCTCCTCTCGGTAGAAGGCCGGCCTCGCGACCGGACCCGGCGGCCGGCGCTGTGTGCTTCGCCTGTGTAGCACGAGAGCTTCAGAGCGCGATCGTGCCGCCCGGATCACCGGCGCGCGTTCGCCATGCGCTCCTGCACGGGTGATTCTGGGGTGACCGCGAGGAGCACCTGTGCGATACTAGGCCCCGGCGATGGGCGGCCAAGTCTGCAAGAGGCCGCCGGGAGGTTGCCCATGCACGTGGTCCATGTCCTCGTCCGTGTGAAGCCGGAGGCGGTGGAGCCCTTCCGCCGCGCGACGATCGACAACGCTCGCAACAGCCTCCAAGAGCCGGGGATCGTCCGCTTTGACGTCGGCCAGCGCGCCGACGACCCGACGCGCTTCGTCCTGGTCGAGGTGTACCGGACGAAGAGCGATCCGCCGCGGCACCGTGAGACGGCGCACTATGCCGCGTGGCGGGACACCGTCGAACCGATGATGGCCGAGGCGCGTGTGAAAGTCGAGTACGTCAACGTGTTCCCCGACGACAGCGCCTGGGAGTGAGGCGTGCGCTTCGAATTCGCCACCGCCGGACGGATCCTATTCGGACCCGGCAGGCTGACGGAGATTGGCGAACTGGCGGCGGGATTTGGTCCGCGCGCCCTGCTGGTGTCTGGATCGAACACCGAGCGCGCGGAGCCCGTAGTCCGGTCGCTCGCAGCGGCCGGTGTGGGTTGGGTTAGCCTGGCCATCGCTCATGAGCCGACAACCGAGGACGTGCGGCGCGGCGTCACCCTCGCCCGCACCGAGGGCTGCTCGCAGGCAATTGGATTTGGCGGTGGGAGCCCGATGGATGCCGCCAAGGCCATCGCCGCTCTTCTGACAAACGGGGGCGATCCCCTCGACTACCTGGAGGTGATTGGTGCCGGGCGGCCGTTGACCAAGGGCTCCGCGCCCTGCATTGCCGTCCCTACCACCGCCGGGACGGGGACCGAGGTTACGCGCAATGCGGTGATCCTCTCGCCCGAGCACGGTGTCAAGGTCAGTTTGCGCGGGGCAGGGATGCTGCCGGAGATCGCCCTGGTGGATCCGGAGCTCTGCCTCAGCTTGTCTCCCGAGGTGACGGCCAGCACAGGCCTGGATGCTTTGACGCAACTCATCGAGCCGTTCGTCTCGTCGCGCGCCAATCCGATGAGCGATGCGTTTGCCCGGGAAGGGATTCGGCGGATCGCCCGGTCCCTTCGCCGCGCGTACGATCACGGTGATGACCGGGCCGCTCGTGAGGACATGAGCCTGGCGGCGATGTTCTCGGGGCTGGCGATGGCGAATGCCGGGCTCGGCTCGGTTCACGGATTCGCCGCCGTCATCGGCGGCATGACCTCCGGCCCGCACGGGGTGGTGTGCGCCGCCCTGCTTCCGCATGCCATGCGCGTGAATGTCGAGGCCCTCCGTCAAAGAGCGCCGGAGAGCGAATCGCTCCGCCGCTATGCTGAAATCGGTCGGCTGCTCACGGGCTCGCAGTCGGCCGGTGCGGAGGAGGCGATGGCCTACGTCGAGGCGCTGTGCGCCGCACTCCATGTGCCTTCGCTTGCGACATTCGGGGTTCAGCGCAGTCAGCTGCCCGTGATCCTGGACAAGTCCGCCGTGTCGAGCAGCATGAAGGCCAACCCGATCGCGCTGACCCGCGACGAGATGGAGGCGATCGTCCTGGGGGCGATCTAGGAACGAACTTGGGACCGATCTGCGAGGCACGGGTGCCATGATGATGTCCGGACTGCTCCAGCGCACCGATACCCTGGGCCGGAAGCCCTGGGTCGTCCCTGCCGGATTGCTGCTCGCCATCCTGTTCGCGCATGGCGTCCTAGTCCCCGCGCTGGGCTTCTACTGGGATGACTGGCCGACCGCCTGGTTCAACTACCTGCAAGGACCGGGGCTCTATTGGAAGGTTTATGCCGACGTACGACCAGTTCTTCCATGGGCGTACATGCTAACCACGCCCTGGCTTGGATGGCATCCTCTGGGCTGGCAGCTCTTCGGCCTTTTCGCGCGCTGGCTGTCCGTCCTTGCCGGGTGGGGCTTCCTGCGCAGCCTTTGGCCAGGCCGACGGCGAGAGGCTGCACTCGTGGCGCTGGTGTTGGCGCTCTACCCGGGATTCAAACAGGGTCCGATCCCGATCATCTACTCGCACTTCTTCCTGCTCTTTGCCCTGACATGCCTATCGCTCAGCTGGATGGTCCGTGCAGTTTGCCAGGGGCGACACCGAACCGCGAGGATGGCTCTCTCACTTGTCGCCGCCGGGTTGTGCGCCTTCTCCGCGGAGTACTTCGTCGGGCTCGAGCTGCTGCGGCCGCTGTTGCTGTGGATGGCCTTGGGGCAGGAAGGGCTGCGCGGCTGGCGTCGGCTGCGTCGCGCGCTCCTTGCTTGGCTCCCGTACTCGGCCCTGTTCGTTGCCTACCTTGCCTGGCGCGTATGGATCTTCAAGTTCCCTAGCTACCAGCCCACGCTCCTGGAAGGGATGGGGGTCAATGCTGGTGATGCCGTGGGCGTGCTCACGCAGTTTGTTCTTCGGGCGCTTCAGATGGCAACGCTCGGCGCATGGGGCCAGGTTTTGAGCTTCCCGGTCCTTTCCGAGGTAGGCCGGAGAGCCATGCTCGGGTACACCGTCGTCGTGCTCGGCTCGGCGTCGGTGGCGCTTCTCTCCTTGGTCTGGTCGCACAGATCTGCCGCCGATCCTGCTGGACCGAAGCCTCGCAGCTGGTGGTCGCTGGAAGCCATTGGGCTTGGGCTGGCGGCCATGCTCGCCGGCGGTCTGCCGATCTGGGTCACCCAGCTCCCGGTTGGCGTCGACTACCCATGGGACCGCTTGACGCTGCCCCTGATGCTGGGCGCCTGTCTGGTCCTGGCGGGCGTGCTCGAACTCGCTGTCCACCCGGTTGCCTTGCGGCTTGGGGTTGCCGCCGCGCTCATGGGCCTCTCAGCCGGCGTGCACTTCCGGTCGGACCTGACATACGCACGCGAGTGGCAAGGGCTTGGCTCGTTCCTGTGGCAGCTCAGCTGGCGGGTACCCGACCTCGCCAAGGGAACGACGGTGCTAGCCAACGACATCCCGCTGCACTACTACAGCGACAACTCGCTGACGGCTCCCCTGAACTGGATGTACTCGCCGGAGAACCACACCCTCGAGATGGACTACGTGCTGTACTACCCGACTGTCCGCGTCGGTCTGGCGCTCACACAACCACTCCGGGACCTGCCCATCAAGCAGGCGTACCGCGCGGCGGCGTTTGAGGGATCAACTTCGCAGGTGCTGGCCCTGTTCTACAGTCCGCCTGGATGCGTGCACGTGCTGGACGTCCTCCTGGATGACTCCATGCCGAATCTTCCTCGCAGCCTGTCGGCGTGGGTTCCGCTCTCGCGCCTGGATCTGATCCTGACACAGACGCCGTTGCCGCGGACACCGCCGTTCTTCCCGGACGAGCCGTCGCACGATTGGTGCTACTACTTCGAGAAAGCCGACTTGGCGCGACAGATGGGTGATTGGCAGGCGGTTGCCGATCTGGGAGACCGCGCATTTGCCGTCGACCATCCGAACGATGCCTCAGAACGACTGGTCTTCGTCGAAGGCTACGCCCACGTTGGAGCTTGGGGTCGTGCCGAGGAGCTCAGTCTGCAAGCTTCGGAGCAGAATCCGGCTGTCAATCGCATGATCTGTCACACCTGGGAGCGAATCCTCCGGCAGGTGCCGGCGGACGAAGCACCGCAGGCGGCGGCGAAGCGCGTTCGGGAGCGGGCCAGGTGTGAGGAGCCCTGAGAGGTCAACTCGAGGGCCGGACGACAATCAGGCAGGCTTCGGCAGACTCACTACCCAGCCGGAGATTCAAGAAGCGAAGCGGGTGGCGATGGACACAATCCAGGGACGCAAGGACGGATCCGTTCGCGTTCCCGGTCCGATGACGCTGGTGGGGCCCTCCGGCGAGGAGATCCGCATCGAGAAGGAGACGGTGGGGCGCCTGGAAGGACAAGCCCCTGTGTGACGGAACGCAGCGCGAGATCGGGTTCGAGGCAGACGAGTTCACGCTGAAGGTCGGCTAGCCTTCGCAGGGAAGGGCTGGGCGGGCCCGCCGCGGCCTGTGCGCCGTCCCTGCCCGTTGGCTGCGCCCACGGTGCCTCAGTGCCGTTCTTGGATCCACCTCGATGCGGACAATCCAACCGATGCCGCCGAGCTGGAAGGGGACAACCCACGAGATGTGGGTGGCCAGCGCCGGCACCCTCACCGCAACCCGGCCCACGGATGCCCTCCGGGGCGCACCGGGATTGCCGCCAAGGGCGGCTCACGGACGAAGGGCGCGGCCCGGCCGAGCATGTCCGAACCAAGAGATCGACGTGGTACGCTGATCGGTCCCGGCCGCTCCCCCACCGGAAGGGCGCTGCAGCGGATCACGGAGGCAGATTTCAATCGGCACCCATCCATGATCGCATGGCTTGTCGCACTCGCTTTGCTGTATGCGTTTTTCAACGGTCTCAACGACAGCCCGGCGATCGTGGCGCCGGCGATCTCGACCCATGCGTTGGGATCCAGGCAGGCGCTGCTGTTGACCGCTGCAGCGCAAGCCGCCGGTCCCCTTGTGCTTGGTACGGCCGTTGCCACGACGATCGCCACGCGCATCGTGCGGCCCGAGAGCATGAGCGCCCAGGCCGTCCTGGCGGCCTTGGTCGCCGCCCTGCTCTGGTCGGTGCTGACCTGGACAACTGGATTGCCCACCTCGTCCTCCCACGCCCTGGTGGGGGGACTGATGGGGGCGGCGCTGGCCTCCGCGGGGCCGAGAGCGCTCCTGCTTCCCGGATTCGTGCGCGTCGTGGGCGCGCTGGTGATCTCGCCTCCATTGGGCCTGCTCATCGGATACCTCGGGGTATGGTTGACCTTGCGCTTGGCTCGCCAGGCGAAGCCGACGCTCAACAATAGGCTGCGACGCTGGCAGCGCGTTGCGATGCTTGCCCTGGGGGCAAGCCATGGGGCGAGCGACGCGCCGAAGGCGATGGGCGTTCTGACGCTCGGGCTTGTCACCGTCGGCGCGCAACAGGGCTTCGGCGTCCCGGTCTGGGTTCTCGCCTCCTGCTTGGGTTTCTTCTGTTTGGGCACGTCCATCGGAGGCTGGCGGCAAATGCGAAGGCTGGGGGGACAGATCTACCGCCTGCGGCCAGTCCATGGCTTCGGCGCCCTGGTCGCCGGCGCGCTCGTCGTGCTGTCCGCCGCTATGCTGGGCGGACCGATCAGCACGTCCCAGGTGATGGCCTCGGCGATCCTGGGGGCAGGGGCGGCTGAGCGGCTGAACAAAGTGCGCTGGCTGATCCTGCGCGATATGCTGACTGCCTGGGTTCTGACCATTCCGGCCACCTTGCTCCTCTCGGCTGGCGTGCTGGAGGTTCTGAGTCGGCTGTAGTAGGCTCCGTTGCAGCTTGACTCCCCACCTTGGCGTGTGCTACGATCAATCTACCGACCGGTCGGTAGGGACATGCAGCGAGCCGACATCGTCCAGGCGGCAGCCCAGATCTTCCGTCAGAAGGGTTACCACGCCACGTCGATGCAGGACATCGCCGACGCGGTCCATCTGAAGAAGGCCAGCTTGTACCACCATGTCGAGGGTAAGCAGGACATTCTGCTTGAGATTCTCGACCACGCGCTCGATCGCCTGACGGCCGATATCTCCGGCGTCGTCGACTCCGACCTCTCCCCCACGTTGAAGCTCCGCCTGGCGCTGCGGGCGTACACCGCCTGTCTGACGGAAGACCGCGACCTGGCGGCGGTTTTGCTGCTCGAGTATCGCGGCCTGGATTCGAAGCTCCGTGCCCGGCACGTCGCCCGGCGCGACCGCGTCGACCAACTCTGGCGCCGCCTGATCGAGGAGGGCATCGCCGCCGGCGAATTTCGACGGGTTGATCCGGTGATGACCTCCTTTGCCCTGCTGGGCGTGCAGAACTGGATGATCACCTGGTTCCGCGACGACGGCCGCCTCTCGGCGGCCCAGGTGGCGGAAGGCTTCGCCGAGCTGTTCCTCAAGGGTTTGCTCGCCGGCAGCGAGGCGCCCGATTGATGGATCCGACGGTTCAGCGCTTCGAGACCGACGGAGGGGCGCGGGTCTACCGTCTGCCGCTCGAGGTATTCCCCGGGTTCTGGGGTTTCGCTCACCTGGTGATGGCCGATGGGCTGCGCGCCCTGATTGACTGCGGCTCCGGGCTCGATACTTCGAATGACGGCCTGGAGCGAGGGTTGGCCTACGTCCGCGACCAGTGTGGCGAGGACATCGGCTGGGATCGGCTGACGCATGTGCTCATCACCCATGGCCACATCGACCACTTCGGCGGGCTGGCCTTCGTACGCCGAAAGACACAGGCACCGGTAGGCGTGCACGAACTCGATCGACGGGTGCTCACACGCTATGAGGAGCGCGTCCGACTTGTATCGCACCGGCTGCGCGCGTTCCTGGTGGAAGCCGGGGTCGATCCGGAGCAGCAGTCCAGGGTGCTCGAGCTCTATCGGGTGCACAAACAGCTGTTCGCCTCAGTGCCGGTCGAGCTGACGTACGAAGCGCTCGGGATGCAGCTCGGCCCGCTGCGCTTCACACACGTGCCGGGACACTGCCCGGGTCACGTTGTGATGCAGATCGGCGATCTGCTCCTGGCCGGGGACCACATCCTGAGCGACATCAGCCCGCACCAGGCTCCGGAAAGCCTGAGCGACAACACGGGCCTCGGCCACTACCTGGAGTCCCTGGACCGCGTGAGGCCGCTGGCGGCGAGTGTGCGCTGGACGCTCGGCGGGCATCAGGACCCGGTACGCGACCTGGCGGCCCGGATCGATGCCATCCAGGCCGCGCACCGCGAGCGTCTGGGCGCGGTCCTGGACCTGTTGCGCGAGCCGCATACCATCGCCGAGGTTTCGGCGCGTTTGTTCCCGGAGGTGCGCGGATACAACGTGCTTCTGGCGCTTGAGGAGACCGGCGCGCACGTCGAGTACCTGGCGCAGCGCGCCCGGATCGGTCTGGTCGACCTGGAGGCGATGGACGGCAGCGGCCCGGTTCCGCTGCGGTACGTTCGCGTGGACGGCGCCGCGCCGTCGTAGCCTGTGCCGATTGAAGAACGGAGAGGGGAGGGCCCTATGTTTGGCTTCGAACCGAACGAAGAGCAGCGGATGCTGGTGGACTCCGTCCAGCGCTATGCCCTGAACGATCTGCGCGCCGGAGCTCACGACGCCGACGAGGCGGGCGAGCTTCCGGCGGCACTGATCGAGAAGGGTTGGGAGCTGGGCGTGCTCCAGGCCAGTATCCCCGAGGCCTACGGCGGCTTCGGAGAACGCTCCGCCGTAACCGGCGTGCTGGCCGCCGAGGAGCTGGGCTGGGGGGATCTGACCGCCGGCCTGGCCGTGATGGCTCCGGCCGCCTATGCCATTCCCATCCTGGCGGCCGGAACGGAGGAGCAGAAGAAAGCCCTGCTGCCTCCCGTCGTGGATGGGGAGTGGAAGCCGTTCGTCTCCGCCTTCGCCGAGCCCAATGTGGACTTCTATGCCGGCGAGATGCGCACGACGGCCGAGCGCAAGAACGGCACCTTCGTCCTCAACGGCGTGAAATGCATGGTGCCGTTCGCCGACAAGGCGGCCGGGATACTGGTCTACGCCGCGCTGGACGGGAAGACGCAAGGGTTCCTCGTGCCACCGAAGGCGAGCGGTGTGCGCGTCGGGGAGCGTGAGGCGTGGTGCGGGCTGAACGCACTGCCCACGCATTCCCTCCATCTGGAAGGCGTGAAGATCCCGGCCGAGGCGCGGCTCGGGGGCGACGCCGGACACGATCCGCTGCCCTTGATCGCCGCCACGCAATCCGCAACCGCCGGCCTGGCCATTGGGCTGGCGCGGGCGGCGTATGAGTATTCCCTGGCATACGCCAAAGAGCGCGAGGTCATGGGTATCCCGATCGCCCAGAAGCAGTCGATCGCCTTCATGCTGGCGGAGATGGCCACCGACATCGAGGCCATCCGTCTGCTGGCCTGGGAGGCCGCCTGGCTCCTGGACGAAGGCAAGGATGCCGGCCAGGCGGCCCTGATGGCCGTCCTGGGCGCAGCCGACTGCGCCATGATGGTGACCGATCGCGCCGTCCAGATCCTGGGAGGGCACGGCTACATCCGCGAGCATCCGGTCGAGCGCTGGATGCGCAACGGGCGCGGCGTGCCGAACTTCCCCGGGCTGGCGATGGTGTAGGCAGGGAGAAGGAGAGGCTGCCATGATCAGCTTTGAGATTCCTGAGAAGGTCAAGCACACCATCACGCTGATGACGATGGTCGCCGAGAACATGATGCGCCCCGTGGCGCGCTACTTCGACGACCACGAGCACGAGATCCCCTGGGACTACATCAACATGATGCACGACGCCAACAAGCAGATGGGCGGTGGGGGATTCGTGCCAAGCTCGGACAAGCCCAAGAAGGCCGAGGGTGAGGCGCCCAAGAAGGAGGGCCCGCGCATCGGCTACCAGCGCCTGGCCTACAGCGCCGAGGTTCTGTCGTGGGGCGACACCGGCCTGTACCTGTGCTCCCCCGTCGGGCTGCTGGGCGCCGCCGCCGTGGCCGCCACCGGGACACCGGAGCAGAAGCAGCGCTTCCTGACGCGCTTCGGAGGCGACAAGCCGGTCCTGGACGCCATGGCACTCACCGAGCCGCATGCCGGCTCAGCCATGCCGGCCGAGGTGCGCACCACCGCGGTGCGGGACGGCGATTCGTGGGTGCTGAACGGAGAGAAGATCTTCGTCACCGCCGGCCACAAGGCCTTGGTCGACACGCAGGGCTTTGCTGTTGTCTGGGCGACGATTGACCCAACGGCCGGGCGCGCCGGAGTGCGGCCGTTCGTGGTCGAGGCCGGGACGCCGGGCTGCACCGTCACGAAGCTGGAGCACAAGCTCGGCATCCGCGCCAGCGACACCGCCTCGGTCGTGCTCCAGGATTGCCGCATCCCGTTCGGCAACATCCTGGGCAGCCCCGAAGTGGAGAAGAAGACGACCGAGGGCTTCAAGGGCGCCATGGCAACCTTCGATGCCAGCCGCCCGATGGTCGCCGCCTCAGCCCTGGGCGTGGCGCGGGCCACGCTCGAGTTGGTCAAGGAGCTCTTGGCCGCGAACGGTGTGACCCTGCGCACGGGGATCCCCCGCAGCCGGATGACGAACACCGAGCGCGAGGTGATGGACATGGAGATCCTGCTGCGCTCAACCTGGCTGCTGGTCCTCAAGTCTGTGTGGATGATGGATGAGAAGAAGCCCAACAACCTGGAAGCGTCGATGGGCAAGGTGCGAGCAGGAGACGTCGTCGTCCGTATCACACAGAAGGCGGTCGAGCTGCTCGGCCCGCTGGGCTACTCGCGCCAGAACCTGCTCGAGAAGTGGTTCCGCGACGCCAAGATCAATGACCTGTACGAGGGGACCGGGCAGATCAACCGTCTGATCATCGCCCGCCGGATCCTGGGCTACGGCCGGCACGAGCTGGCGTAGGCCGACCGCTTGTGGCTGGGCCGCGCCGCCCCCTTCGGGCGGTGCGGCGGGAGGCATGCGCATGCGCTACCAGATTCGTAAGGCAGCCGTGATCGGAGGCGGTACGATGGGCGGCGGGATCGCCGCGCTGCTCTCCGGCATTGGCATCCCGACGCTGATCCTGGATATCGTGCCCAACAAGCTCACCCCGGCGGAGACCGCCGCCGGGCTGACGCTGCAGGACAAGGAGGTCCGCAACCGGATCGTCGAGGCCGGGTGGAGGTCCGTCGCCAAGGCCAAGCCGCCTTCGGTGCTCAGCCAGGAGTCGGTCAAACTGATCTCGCTGGGCAATCTGGACGACGATTTTGACAAGCTGGCCGACGCCGATTGGATCATCGAGGCGGTTATCGAGAAGCTGGACATCAAGCAGTCGCTGTTCGCCCGCATCGAAGCCATCCGCAAGCCAACTGCGATCGTGTCCAGCAACACCTCCGGACTGCCGATCCATGCCATGGCCGAAGGGCGTGGGAAGGCGTTCCAGGAGCACTTCCTGGGCACACACTTCTTCAATCCTCCCCGCTGGCTGAAGCTGCTCGAGATCATCCCGCAGCCGAACACACTTCCCGAGGTCCTGCAGTTCATGATCGCCTTCGGCGAAGATGTCCTGGGGAAGGGCGTGGTGGTGTGCAAGGACACGCCCAACTTCATCGGCAACCGCCTGGCCAGCATTGGCGGCTCGCAGGCGCTGGCCTACGCGCTCGACCATGACTACACGGTCGAAGAGGTCGACAGCCTGACGGGTGAGCTGATCGGCCATCCCAACACGGCCACCTTCAGGCTGAACGACCTGATCGGGCTGGACGTCGTGCACCACGTCAGCAGCAACCTGTATGACCTGGTGCCGCAGGACGAGGCGCGTGAGGTGCTCAGGCACCCCGGGGCTTCCAAGCTGATGGGGACGATGCTCGAGCGTAAGTGGCTGGGCAACAAGACCGACGTCGGGTTCTCGAAGAAGGTGGTGAGCGAGAAGGGCGAGCGTGAGTTCTGGGTCCTCAACCTGAAGACGCTCGAGCACGAACCGCCCAAGAAGCCGCGCTTCAAGCTGGTGGGCGAGGCGCGCAAGATGGAATCGCTTCCGGAGCGGCTTCGCTGGCTGATGGATCGTGCGTTCGACGCCGAGGCACCGGAGGAAGACCGACGGCTGGCCCGCTACCTGTGGGCCACCACCGCCTACGCGCTGGCCTACGCATCACGGCGCATCCCCGAGATCGCCGACGACTTCACCAGCGTCGACAACACCGTGCGCTGGGGCTTCATGCATGAGCTCGGGCCGTTCGAGATCTGGGACGCCCTGGGCGTCGCCCAGACCGCTGAGCGCATGCAGGCAGACGGGCTGGTGGTCGCGCCCTGGGTGAACGAGATGCTAGCCGCCGGCTGTGCGACCTTCTACCAGCAGCAAGATGGGCGGACCGTCGGGGCGTACAGCCGGACGAAGAAGGCGTATGTGCCGCTGGCGGCGGACCCGCGCAAGCTCAAGCTGGATGTGTTCAAGTCCCGGCCCGGCGCAGTTGTGAAGCAAAACATGTCCGCCAGCCTGATCGACATGGGCGACCGGGTAGGCCTGGTCGAGTTCCACTCCAAGGCCAACTCGCTCGACCAGGACATCTTCGACATGCTGGTGACGGCTTTGGATGAGGCCGAAGGCGGACGCTATGACGCCCTGGTGATCGGCAACGAGGGCAAGCACTTCTGCGCCGGGGCCAACGTATTCGTGATCTGGATGGCGTCGCAGCAGGGGGACTTCGATCAGGTGGACACGATGGTGCGTGGGATGCAGGGCGTGTTGATGCGCATCCGCTACTTCCACAAGCCGATCGTCGCCGCACCTTTTGGTATGGTCCTCGGCGGAGGCGCCGAGGTATCGATGGCCTGCAGCCGGCGCGTCGCCGCGGCGGAGACCTTCATCGGGTTGGTTGAGACCGGCTCGGTGGGCCTGATCCCCGCCGGCACCGGCACGAAGGAGACGCTGCGCCGGATCGTCAACCCGGTGATGCGTATCCCCGGCGCCGATCCGATCTCGGTCATGCAGAAGGCCTTTGAGCAGCTGGCGATGGCCAAGGTGGCCACCGGGGCGCAAGAAGCCTTCGAGTTGGGCTACTTCGGCCCAGGCGATCGCATCGTGATGAACACCGAACACCTGCTGGCGGAAGCCAAACGCTCGGCGCTGGCGTTGGTGGCCGAGGGCTACCGCCCGCCCGCCCCCGAGATGATCTATGCCGCCGGCCGGGACGTGCTCGCAGCGCTGCGCGCCGCCATCTGGGGGTTGGAGCAGGCCGGTTGGGCAACCAAGCACGACGCCGTCGTCGCTGGCAAGCTCGCTTGGCTGATGTGCGGCGGCGACCTGACCGAGCCGACGTGGGTCCCGGAGCAGTACATGCTCGACCTGGAGCGCAAGGTGTTCATCGAGTTGTGCCATGAGCCCAAGACGCTCGAGCGCATGGCCCATCTGCTTCAGTACAACAAGCCGTTGAGGAACTAGGGATCAGCAGTCAGCGATCAGCTTTGAGGACACGATGGCGCAAGGCACGATCGAGCGAAGCAAGGCCGAGGCTCCAACCCAGGCGCCAGACACCATGGCCTGCCAGCTCAGAGCTGATAGCTGAAGGCGGATAGCTGGATTTCCAGGAGGTTCGCATGCCTCACGAAGCCGTGATCGTTTCCGGAGCTCGTACCGCTGTCGGCCGAGCGAAGAAGGGCACGCTGGCCACCTGCCGGCCGGAAGACATGACCCGCGCGGCCCTGGAGGCCGCCTGGCACCGTGCAGGGGACCTGGACAAGGCGCTGGCCGATGACTTGATCCTTGGGTGCGCCTTCCCCGAAGGCAGCCAGGGACTCAACGTCGCCCGCGCGGTGGCGCTATATTCCGGCTTCCCGAACTCGGTGCCGGGGATGACTGTCAACCGCTTCTGCTCGTCCGGCCTGCAAGCCATCGCGCTGGCGTGCGAGCGGATCATCGCCGGAGGGGCCGACGTGATCGTCGCCGGGGGTGTTGAGTCGATGAGCCTGGTGCCAATGACCGGGTTCCACATCAGCCCGCATCCCGGGCTGGCGGTCGACATGCCCGAGTCGTACGTCAGCATGGGTCAGACGGCGGAGAACGTTGTCGCCAAGTACAACATCGGGCGCGCCGACATGGACGAGTTCGCCTACCACTCACATCGCAAGGCTGCGGCAGCCCAGGAGGCCGGGCGGTTCAAGGATGAGATCGCGCCGGTCGCCGTCGCCACGACAACGCTCGACGGAACACGCACGCTCAGCTTTGAGATCGATGAACTCGTGCGGCGCGACACGACGGTTGAAGCCCTGGCGGCGCTCAAGCCGGCCTTCAAGCCCAACGGCACGGTGACGGCCGGCAACTCCTCGCCGCTGTCTGATGGGGCCGCGGCGGTAGTCGTCATGTCGGCGGCCAAGGCCAAGGAGCTCAAGCTCAAGCCGCTGATGCGCTTCGTCGGCTACGCAGTGGCCGGTGTGCCGCCGGAGCTCATGGGCATCGGACCGGTCGAGGCTATCCCCAAGGTGCTCAAGCGCACCGGGCTCAAGCTGGCCGACATCGAACTGATCGAGCTCAACGAGGCCTTTGCCTCGCAGAGTCTGGCGGTGATCCGCACTCTCGGTATCGACCCGGCGCGGGTCAACGTCAACGGCGGAGCCATCGCCCTGGGGCACCCACTCGGGGCTACCGGCGCTAAACTGACGGTCCAGGCGATGTACGAGGGCCGGCGGCGCAAGGCGCACCATGTCATGGTCACCATGTGCATTGGCGGAGGCATGGGAGCAGCCGGCGTTTTTGAGCTGTTGCATTAGAATCGCCGGTGCCGGTTGACCCGCGTTGAGGAACACATCGCAGTAGCGAAGAGGAGGCTCGAATGCCCGATGAACTAACGCCCGAGGTCCTGTTCTCCCGCATGCCCAAAGCCTTTCAGCCTGACAAGGCCCAGGGTGTGGACGCCGTCATTCAGTTCGATCTGTCGGGCCCGCAGGGCGGCCAATGGGTGGCGACGATCAAGGACGGCACGTGTGCGGTTGAGAAGGGCAAGGTGGAGAACCCGAAGCTGACGCTGTCGGCGGACGCCATCGACTACGTCGGCATCTTCACCGGCAAGGTCAATCCCATGGCGGCATTCGGCGAGGGCAAGATCAAGCTCAAGGGCGACATTGGCCTGGCGATGAAGTTGATGAACTTCTTCAAAATGAGCTGACTCCGTCCCGTCTTCCGCCAGGACGTTCTGGTCCGGCACGGATGAACCGTAGGGTGCAGGCACGCGTGCCATCCTTGGCACGCGTGCCCTTTGTCTGTGCGGGTCTTGGTTGAGGCAGCACCTGGGAAAGGACTATGTCGCGGTGGCGTCCGAGGCCCGAGGGGCGAAGATCAATGCTGTCCGTTCGACGCGCACGGACAGGGGATCGAGCCCTAGCGCCTCGAGCACTTCCTCAGGGCGGCCCGTAGCCCCCTCACGCGCCGAGAGCTGCATCAAGAGCCGTCCAGGCGCGGCGAGTTCAAGCGAGGTCAGCAGTGGTCGCAGGTCATACTCCTTGCCGCGCCGATGGCGCCGGAGCTCCGGGCTTGCGAGGAGTGAGCCAACCCGTGCCTCCATGTCGAGCGGCGCGGGGTCCCCAAGATCGATGGCATAGGCGGCTTCAACCACCTGCTGCTGGAGTGTCGGCTCGCGGGGTGCGACGGGCGCCGCGTCCCGAAACGCCAATCCCGGTGGGGCAGCGTCCTGCAGCCGCGTGAGGACCTGTGCTGGCTCGATCCCTTGCTCCAGCCACATATCGGCGACTTCGGCGCAGCTTGTGAAACCGAGTGGGAGCGCCGCGGCCAGTTGCAGCTTGGGGTGGGGCGTGAAGCCCCGGCTGTAAGCGAGCGGTAGTCCCGCACGCCGGATCGTTCGTTCCAGCGCGCGGTACAAGTCCAGGTGCCCGGTGAACCGCATCGCGGGCGTCTTGTCGAACTGCACGCGGCAGCGTAGACGCTCGGGCTCGGTCATGGCGCCTCGACCGAGACGGCCACCACCGGCCGGGCCGGGCTGCGGACCTCCGGGCACTCCCAGGCCTCACTCGGGTGCTCGCGGCGCAGGGCGGCGAATTTGGGCAGGATACCGCAGGCGAAACAGCGCTCCCGGCAGTCCAGCCGTGTGCGCCCCTGCAGGCTCCAGAGGTAGTCCTCGGTCAGGAAGGACTTGCGCACGCCGGCGTCGATGACGTCCCAGGGGAGCGTCTCGTCAATCGGTCGCTCGCGGTGGGTGTAGAACGCCGGGTCGATCCCGGTCGCGGCGAAGGCCTGCATCCAGGCGGCATGGTTGAAGTGCTCCTGCCAGGCGTCGAAGTGCGCCCCGCGCCGCCATGCCTCAAGGATCACGGCCCCCAGGCGCCGGTCGCCGCGCGACAGCCAGGCTTCCAGCTGTGTCTCCTCCGGCTGAGTCCAGCTCAACTTGAGCCCGGGCCCGCGCAGCTGCCGCTTGAGCAGGGACTGCTTGGCGCGAATGCTCTCGAGCGTGTCGCACGGCACCCACTGAAACGGCGTGTGCGGCTTGGGAATGAACGTGCTCACGCCGGCATGCACAGACGCGCGGGGGCCGATGAGTACCCGGCCTTCGGCCAGCACAGCCTTGGAGAGATCGGCAATGGCCTGGACGTCCTCCAACGTCTCCGACGGATGGCCGATCATGAAGTACAGCTTGATCGAGTGCCAGCCGCGCCGGTAGATCTCGCGCGCCGTCGTCAAGACCTGCTCGGTCGACACCGGCTTGTTGATGATCTCGCGCATCCGCTCGGTGGCCGCTTCGGGGGCCAGCGTGAACCCGGAGCGCGAGGCCTCGCCGTGCAGCAGGTCCATCAGCTCGACGCTGAACGACTCGATGCGCAGCGAAGGCAGGTTGATGTTCAGGTGCCGTCCGGCAAAGCGGGCGCTCACCTGGCGCACCAGTTCGAGGATCTCGCCGTAGTCCGACGACGACAGCGACAGCAGCCCAACTTCCTCGTAGCCGGTGTGCGCCAGCCCCTGCTCGATGGCGTCCACGATCTCCGCCACCGGACGCTCGCGCACCGGACGGGTGATCATGCCGGCCTGGCAGAAGCGGCAGCCGCGAGTGCAGCCGCGCTGGATCTCAACCGGGATGCGGTTGTGGGTGACGTCGACGTATGGGACGACGAAGCGGGTCAGCGGCGGCGGCAGGCGGGGCACGATGCGTTTGAGCACCGGTAGGCGCGCCGCCGGATCTGACGCCTCGATGCGATCCGGCGTGCCGTCGGGTGCATACGTGACCCGATACAGAGACGGGACATACACGCCTCGAAGCTCGGCGAGGGAGCGCAGCAGCGCTGGGCGCGGCCCGCCTGACGCCTTCCAGTCAAGCACGGCGCGGGCGATCTCGAGCAGCGCCTCTTCGCCTTCGCCGATGACAAACGCGTCGATGAAGTCCGACATCGGCTCGGGGTTGAAGGCGGCATGTCCGCCGCCGATGACCAGCGGGTCTCTCTGGCCGCGCTCAGCAGCAAGGAGCGGAACGCCGCCCAGATCGAGGACGGTGAGGACGTTGGTGTAGAGTGTCTCATACGGCAGCGAAACGCCGATCAGGTCGAAGGCGTGCAACGGGTGCTTGGTCTCCAACCCGTAGAGCGGCAGGCCGGCGGCGCGCAGCCCGGCCTCCATGTCCGGCCACGGGGTGTAGACGCGCTCGGCCAGCATGTCCGGCTGGCGGTTGAGGATGTCGTACAGGATGGCGATGCCCAGGTTCGACATGCCCAGGTCATACACATCGGGGAAGACCAGCGCGGCGCGCAGGCGGGTCGCGTCCCAGTCTTTCACCACCTGATTGAGCTCGCCGCCGGTGTAGCGCCCAGGTTTCTGGACACGCGGCAGAAGGCGGTGCAGGCGGAGCTCGATATCGGCGGCTGTGAGCGGTGGCTGGGCAGGTGTGGAATTCGGAGCCATCTGGTGATGTTATCATACGCGGACCTGCCGGCCGGCCAGATGCGCCGACGAGGTGCTGGCGGCTAGGGCTGCGCGGGGTGGTCTGCAGGACCAAAGAACGCTGTGCCCAACCCGGTGTGAGCGCCTGGCATCCAGCGAACCGAACCGTCATCCATCATGAGGAGGGTCGTATAGCCACAAGACACGACTCTCGACTCCGCCGCTCGCGCCAATCGATGCCGGCTTACGTCGTGCAGGCGCTGGCCGAACGGCGGCTGACGTCAGCATACAGACAGCGCCCGGCCTACCAGAAGAACGACTACCTCGCCTGGATCAAGCCCGCCAAGCAGGACCCGACGCGGCGCCGTCGGCTGGCCCAGATGCTTGAGGAGCTGGAGCAGGGCGACCGCTACATGAAGATGGCGTGGCGTCCGTCAGCCGCAAGGCCGGTCTCGGGACGCCGCATGAAGCCTCGCTCCGGGCGTTGACGCACGCTTGTCCGTCGTGGTACGATGCGTCACGTGGGCCCCCATCGTCTAGTGGCCCAGGACGTGGCCCTCTCAAGGCCAAAACGGGGGTTCGAAGCCCCCTGGGGGCACTCGGAAGGCCGGGAATGACCGGCCTTCCTGCATTTGGCGGACCGGCCGTGCCTGACGGCGGATCGCCGATCTGCGCCGAGGCGATGGAGCGAGGCTGCAAGGGGACCTGCACGGCAAAGGCGTCGATTCGCAATCCGTGCACCGGGAGACCATTGTTCTTTTGCCCACGGCAACTGCGTCAACCCACCATCGATCCGTCGCGATATCGTTTCGTAATATCTAGTTAGAATGGGATACTAGGCGGTGGAGGCCAGGTCAGGCAGCCACGCGTGGCCTTTCGAACGAAACGACAGCATGAGGAGCTACCAGGAATGGGAGCGGTTCGAAGGTCTGGAAGCATGGCCATGATGCCGAATGGGACTTGTCAGGTCGGATGAAGGCAAGCGGGGTTCCGTCGCCCACGGCGGGTCGACCACGTGCGCCTTGGGTCGAGCGCCTGGTCGTCGGTGCGCTTCTGGCAACGGCGCTCTTCTCCGTCGAAGCCGGGCTGGGCCAGATCGCGTTGTCGCGCGACGCCGCGTGCCGCGAGGCGGCAACGTCGATGCGGCTCGGGCCACCGGAGGCGGGCAATGGGTGCCTTCCGGAACTCGGGCTGGCGGCCACTCGCTCGCTGGCTTTCGGGCCCGGCGGCGCACTGCTCACGGATGCGCCGCTGATCCTTGCGTGGGGCCTCAGCGTCGGGGTGTACGCCATCCTGGGGGGCGTGTGCGCGCAGTTGACCCTTGGGTGGGCTGCGGGGACCTTCTCCTCATTCCACATCGTTCTGCTCGGCGCGGTGGCGTTCTTCTCCTACATCACCGCCTACGTGAGCTTCTGACCCGTCCCGCGATCTTTCCCTGATCCCGACCTCGGATCGGTTGCATTGGACTTCACGGGGAACAACGCAGGTAGATTGGCCGACTGCCTCTGACGAGGAGCACTTGACATGAGACTTCTCGACCCATCGGCGATGCCTGCCGTTCCCGGAGCCCATGTTCCCCGCGACGTGTACCTGGTCGCGCGTGAGCCGGCACCGCTTGCCGGCATGGTATATCCCGGCTGGGAAGGGCTGAGTTGGCCGGGGTTGGCAGCGCTCGGCGTGCATGGCGTCGTCTGCCTGACGGACGAGGTCTTCCTGTACGACCCATTTCCGCTTGTTCCGATTCTGGCCATCCGGCTGCAGGACCTCGTGGGCGGCGCGGCACCGGATGACCCTGGCATCGAAGAGCGGCGCGTCCGCCAGGCGGCGCTGGCGGTACTCGATCATCTGCGTCGGGGCGAGGGGGTCCTCGTGCACTGCGCGGGCGGAACCGGGCGGACGGGGACGGTCATCGGCTGCGCGCTGCGAGGCCTGGGCTACGACTCGCAGCGCGTGGTGGACTACCTCGACCGTCTGCACAAAGCACGCGGCCGGGACGGGTGGCCCGAGTCCGGGTGGCAGGCGAAGGTGGTCGAGTCGTTCGGGACGTGACCCCGCGCATTGGCGTTGGCAGAGACGGGGATGCGAAGGGCCGGCCCATCGGGCCGGCCCTTGCTGCGCTGCGGCATCCTCACGCGTTCGTGAGGAGGGATGCCGCAGCGCTAGGACGACCAGTGGTACTCATCAGGGCATCACCTCCTCTTCGTGAAGGATAGCTTGGGAAGGTGCACGCTCTCCAACAGGAGGCAGTATGGCACACCCACGGCCGTCTGTCAACCCGTAGCCGATGGCAACCCCGCGCTCGACGTGACCCGTGGCGGAGCCACGGGTCACGTCGAGCGTTGTCTCTTCGCCTAGGTGATCAGCATCGCATCCCCAAACGAGTAGAACCGGTAGGCCTGCGCGATGGCCGTTTCGTAGGCCTCAAGAATCCGCTCCCGTCCGGCGAAAGCGGAGACCAGCATCAGCAGCGTCGAGCGGGGAAGGTGGAAGTTGGTCAGCAGGGCGTCGACGGCCCGGAACTTGTGGCCAGGCAGGATGTACAGGTCGGTTGGGCCTTCGTACGCGGCGACGACGCGGCCGGGAGGTGCCTGGCTCGCCGCCGACTCCAGCGTCCGCACACTCGTCGTCCCAACGGCGAGGATCCGGCCACCGGCCAGGCGCGTGGCCTGCAAGGCCGCAGCGGCATTAGCACCCAACTGGCACCACTCGGTGTGGATCAGATGGTCCTCGACCAGGTCCTCGTTCACGGGCGCAAACGTGTCCAGCCCGATATGCAGCGCCAGGCGCACCAGGCGAGCGCCGGCGGCCTCGACCTGCTGCAGCAAGTCGGGTGTGAAATGCAGACCGGCGGTCGGCGCGGCCGCCGATCCCGGCAGACGGGCGAACACGGTCTGGTATTCATCGGGCGACTGCAGCGGCGCGTGGATGTACGGCGGCAGTGGCATCTCGCCGATGCGTTCGAGCTGCGGCGAGAGGGGCTCGGCAAAACGGAGCACGCGCCGCGGTCCGCCCAGGTCTTCGAGCACCTCGGCCGCTGGCCCTCCATCAACGATCAGCTTGCGGCCGGGGCGCACGCCCTTCCCGCCGACGAGCGTTTCCCAGACCTGGGGTTCGAGGCGTTGCAGGAGCAGGAGCTCCACTCGGCCGCCACCCGGCTGCTTGCGCGCATGCAGGCGGGCCGGGATGACCCGTGTCTCGTTCAACACCAGCGCGTCTTCAGGGCGCACGTACTCCGGAAGGTCACGGAAGCTGCGGTGCTCGAGAGGCGCCCCGTCGCGGTGCAGGATCATCAGTCTCGACGAATCGCGTGGCGAGGCCGGACGCTGGGCGATCAACCCCGGCGGCAGAAGGTAGTCGAAGTCCGAGGTCCGCACGGGCTACTTGTGGAGCACGCGCAGAACCAGGTTGAGGAGCAGCGTCAGGACGAGGCTGAGCACTATCGAACTGGCCAGCGGGACGAAGCAGGTGGTGTTGCCCCACGCGATCCGAAAGTCGCCCGGAAGTCGGCCGAGCGGGATCCCCGTCCGCCCGATGAGCCACACGATCGCCCCGGCCACGGCGATGCCCAGGCCGAGCAGGATCAACCACCGAGCGAGCGAATTGAGGTCCGGCATGCCGATGCCTCGTGCGAGCCGCAGGGCCTACAGCTCAGGCAGACGCGCCTGCGGTGCCGCCGGGGCCGGCAGGCCCAGGTGCTCGTAGGCACGCGGCGTCGCCACGCGTCCCTGCGGCGTGCGGTCAATGAAGCCGAGCTGGAGCAAGTAGGGCTCGACGACGTCCATGATTGTATCGGGCTCTTCGCTCATCGAGGCGGCGATCGTCTGCAGGCCGACTGGCCCGCCGCCGAACTTGACGATGATCGTGTCCAGCACGCGCCGGTCGGCGTCGTCCAGCCCAAGGGCATCGATGTCGAGCAGCGCCAGCGCGTCGCTGGCCACCGGCCGGTCGATGCGGCCCTCGGCGCGCACGGCGGCAAAGTCGCGCACCCGGCGCAGCAGCCGCAACGCGACGCGCGGCGTGCCGCGCGCCCGCCGGGCGATCTCGGTGATCCCGCCGGGGTCGATGGCCACGCCAAAGACGGCTGCAGCCCGGGTGACGATGGCCTCCATCGCCGGCGGATCGTAGAAATCGAGGTGGTAGGTGGCTCCGAAGCGGGCCCGCAGGGGAGCCGAGAGCAGTGCGGGGCGGGTTGTGGCGCCCACGATGGTGAAGGGCGGAAGGTGCAGCCGGATCGAGCGCGCGCCCGGGCCCTTGCCGATGATGATGTCGAGGGCGAAATCCTCCATGGCCGGGTAGAGCACCTCTTCGACCGCCCGGCCCAGGCGGTGGATCTCGTCGATGAACAAGATGTCCTTCGGCTGCAGGTTGGTGAGGAGGGCCGCCAGGTCGCCCGCACGCTCGATGGCCGGCCCGGAGGTCACGCGCAGGGCGACGCCCATCTCGTGCGACAGGATGTGCGCCAGCGTGGTCTTGCCGAGGCCGGGGGGACCGTAGAACAGGACGTGATCGAGCGGGTCACCGCGTCCATCGGCCGCCCGGATCAGGATGCCCAGGTTTTCCTTGACCCGCTCCTGGCCGATGAGCTGCGACAGGTGGCGCGGACGGAGCGTGAGCTCGTCCTGGTCCTCCGGGTGCTCCTGCTGCGCGATCAGACGTTCCTCCGGAGAGGTCACGCGGAGGATTATACCGGAATGCCAGAAGCGTTCAACCGCCGGGGCGGTGTGGGCTCGCATGCGGGCAAAGGCCAGGCGGAGGGCGAGGCGGCTTCCGGTTTGCCTGTCGGGCATGACCTCTGCCCAGTTGACGGGTCGTGGGTAGGCCCCTATACTGGCGTCGAGCGGGGCAGGTGGGGGTGAGGCCCGGTAGTCGCTCCCGCGCGAACCCAGATGCAGTGGAGGCATGGCGGCGTGATAGGGGTTGGTCTGCGTCAGGTCCAGGATGCGTTGAGTCGCAAGGCGGATGAGATCCAGCGCGAGTTCGTCACCGCCTGCGAACGGCTGGACGAAGTCGGCCGACTTGTCCTTGAGTCGACTGCGGACGACCGGCAGAGCCTGCGGGCTGAGCAGTCTAGCTTGCGCGAGCGGCAGCAAGTGTTGGCGGACGAGATCAACCAATGGCGGGAGCGCGGCCGCCGGGTGCTGACCCAGCCCGGGCAGACGGCGCTGCGGGTGTACCTCAACGACCTGCTGGCGCTGGAGGACCCTCACATCACGCCGGCGGTCAAACACGCGCTCTATCTGCTCGATGCCCCCGAAGAAGAGCTTGCCCGCCTGGCCGACTTGCCTGATCGCGCTTCGGCGGTCACCCCTGCCGGCCGGCTCCTGGCCCGTGCCCGCACCGAGTACGACCTGCGCAGCACCGATTCGGCGGTGCGGCTGCGAACGGCGATCGAGTTCTCCAACCGCCCGGGGATGGCGCAGGATGACGACGCCATTGCCGAGATCGAGACGGCAATAACCGACGCCGATCCGCTGGTGCGCGAGACGGCGGCGCTGACAGCCATCCAGCTGCACCGTTTCCGCGCCCTGCGCGTCGCCGATCTGGAAGTGGCGCACCGTTCAACCCAGCGACTGTCCCAGATCAACAACCCGGCGTCTATCCCCGCGCTGATCGAGATCCTGGAGAAGCCGCGCACCGGGTTCGCTGCGGGCGAAAACGGTCCGGAGGAACGAGACAACAGCCGCTCGCGCATGGTGGCGCTCCTGCGCCTGGTCGAGTGGCATACGGGCGACGCCCAGAAGGCACTGCGGGCGCGCCAGTTCGACCGCGACGCCAACATCGTTCGAGCCGCGGCGCGGGCACTCGACCTGTTCCCGGGAGACTGGACCGGACCGCTCAAGCCAACGGGCAGCTTGAAACCGAAGGGCTAGGGCGGGTTTCTCCGCAGCCGGGACTTGTTCGCGGCGCGTGCTTCTGCTAGAATAGGCACTAATCGAATAGTGAGCCCGGGAGGAGTAGGCCGGCGCAGGCTGTCAGAGAAGGCGGTCTCAGGCTGCGAGCCGCCACTGCCGAAGCCGCCGAAGGTCGCCCGGGACATCGCCGAAGAAACCCCCCAGGGGCAGTAGACCGGCGCGGGTAAGCCCGTTACAGCGCACTCCCCGTGATGGCGGGGAGGCCCAGCGCACCGGCAACGGTGAAGCGAGGTGGTACCGCGGAGGCGACGCCCTCCGTCCTCGTGGACGGAGGGCTGTTTGTTTCTCCGGCGGCCGCCGGCGCACAGGAGAGAGCGACGATGCCCGACTTCAGCCTGCCGAAGACGTACGACTTCCACAGCGTCGAGCAGCGCCTGTATGCCTGGTGGGAGGCGCGCGGGTACTTCCGTCCGCGCCCGGCCGAGGGCCGCAAACCGTTTGTCATCTCGATGCCGCCGCCCAACGTCACGGGCGAACTGCATCTTGGTCATGCACTGGTGGTCTCCGTGGAAGACCTGATGATCCGCGCCCAGCGCATGAAGGGCGTCCCTGCCCTGTGGGTTCCGGGGACGGACCACGCCGGCATCGCCACGCAACTGCAGGTGGAGAAGCACCTGCTGAAGACCGAAGAGGTGGCTCGCGAGGAGATGGGGCGGGAGGAGTTCGTCCGCCGCACCTGGGAATGGAAGGCCAAGTATGGCGGCATCATCACCCAGCAACTCCGCCGCCTGGGTGCATCGTGCGACTGGGAGCGCGAGCGCTTCACACTCGACGAAGGGTTGTCGCGCGCCGTGCGCACGGCGTTCGTCCAACTCTACGCCAAGGGGCTGATCTATCGCGGCTCGTACCTGATCAACTGGTCGCCCGGGCTGCGCACAGCGGTGAGCGACCTCGAGGTGGAGTACGCCGAGGAGCAGGGGACACTCTACTACTTCAGGTACCCGATCGCCGGGTCGGATGAGTTCATCCCGGTGGCGACCACGCGTCCGGAGACCATTCTGGGCGACACCGCCGTGGCCGTGCATCCCGATGACGCCCGCTATCGGCACCTGATCGGCAAGACCTGCCTGGTGCCGATCCTCAAGCGCACAATCCCGGTGATCCACGACACATACGTCGACCAGGAATTCGGCACCGGGGCGCTCAAGATCACGCCCGGGCACGACCCGGCCGACTACGAGATCGGCCAGCGCCATGGCCTGGCGATCATCAATCTCCTGAACCCCGACGCCACGATGAACGAGAACGCCGGGCCGTACGCCGGCCTGGATCGCTTCGAGGCCCGCAAGCGCGTGTGGGCCGATATGCAGGCCGCCGGGCTGACGATCAAGGCTGAGGCCTACACGATGCAGGTGCCGCGCAGCCAGCGCGGCGGTGAGATCGTCGAGCCGATGGTCTCGACCCAGTGGTTCGTCAAGATGAAGCCGTTGGCGGAGCCGGCGCTGGAGTCTGTGCGGCGGGGCGACATCCGCATCGTGCCCGAGCGCTTCACCAAGGTCTACTACAACTGGCTGGAGAACATTCGCGACTGGTGCATCTCACGTCAGCTGTGGTGGGGCCACCGCATCCCGGCTTGGTACTGCGACGCGTGTGGCGAGATGACCGTGGCGCTGGACGATCCGTCCGCCTGCGCGCATTGCGGTTCGGGACGCCTGGAGCAGGATCCGGACGTGCTCGACACCTGGTTCTCGGCCGGGCTGTGGCCGTTCTCGACGCTGGGCTGGCCCGAAGACACGGACGACCTGCGCACCTACTACCCGACCTCGGTGATGGAGACCGGCTACGACATCCTGTTCTTCTGGGTGGCGCGCATGATCATGTGCGGCCTGGAGTTCACCGGGCAGGCGCCATTCCACACCGTGTACCTGCACGGCTTGGTGAGGGATGAGCATGGGCGCAAGATGAGCAAGACCGCCGGCAACTTCGTCGACCCACTGAGGATCATCGACGAGTACGGGACGGATGCGCTGCGCTTCGCCTTGCTGACCGGCTCGACTCCCGGCAACGACATCAACGTGAGCCTGCAGCGCGTCGAGGCCGGCCGCAACTTCGCCAACAAGCTGTGGAACGCGACCCGGCTGGTGTTGAGCGCCCTGGAGCGTGCGCCGGCACGGCCGGCCGAACTGCCCGCGCCTACCCTTGGCGATCAATGGATCCTGTCCCGCCTGGAGCACGTGCGTCGCGAGGTCAATCGCCTGTTTGACGCCTACCAGTACGCCGAGGCCGGGCGGCAGATCCACGAGTTCCTGTGGGGCGAGTACGCCGACTGGTACCTGGAGGCGTCCAAGCTCCAGATGGACGAAGGCGGCGGCCGA
>Ga0315293_10000626_pt1 | contig 33344 bp, 29 predicted proteins | sample YL17G13_20_MG_FD_203071 | JGI IMG/M metagenome (GOLD analysis project Ga0315293, IMG submission 203071) | Sediment microbial communities from Yellowstone Lake, YNP, Wyoming, USA - YL17G13_20 | ecosystem: Environmental > Aquatic > Freshwater > Lake > Sediment | place: USA: Wyoming | collected... | reverse complement strand
GCAGAAGCGAGGAGATATTGCCGGACGACCGATCTCGTCTGGTGCTGCGTGAACGGTGTCGTTATGCAGATACCGAAAGCCGATTGCGACGCGAAAGGTGGACGCGGCTATGCAACCGAAGCAGAAGCCAGGAGATATTGCCGGACGACCGATCTCGTCTGGTGCTGCGTGAACGGTGTCGTTATGCAGATACCGAAAGCCGATTGCGACGCGAAAGGTGGACGTGGCTATGCAACCGAAGCAGAAGCCAGGAGATATTGCCAGACGACCGATCTCATCTGGTGCTGTGTGAACGGCGTAGTTATGCATATACCTAAGGCTGACTGCGACGCGAAAGGCGGGCGCGGCTATGCAACCGAGGCTGAAGCCAGGAAATCTTGCCAGACTACTGATCTCTGCTTGTGCTGTGTGAACGGCGTTGTTATGCAGGTGCCGAAAGCCGAGTGTGAGAAGAGAGGCGGAAGATGCTACGCCACACAGGATGAAGCAAAAAAATATTGTGTGCCGCCTGATCTTTGTTGGTGCTGTGTCAACGGCGCCGTTATTCAGATACCCAAGGTTGATTGTGAAAAGAAAAACGGACGCTGCTATGCAACAAAGGACGAAGCTACGAAAAACTGCTTACCACCCTTGACGCACCGCTAAGATTCTTATTCTGATATAAATTGAATATGCAAGCGGCACGCTTTTGGAGTGTGCCGCTTTTTTTCATTCCTTTTTCTCCATCAATCGCAAGAAAAATAATAACAGGATTGCTTTCTAAAATATTGTATTTCAAATGTAAATGTATATCATATTGATAATAATCGCCATAAAAGCGATTATTATCTATGGAGAAAGGTTTATGAAAAAAATATTATCAATTGCCTTCATTCTTCTGGCGTGCGGTTGCGCTGGGATAGTGTTCGCTCAGCAGCCAACCCCGCCGGATCAGAAGCTCCAGGATGCCATTCATCTATATGATCAAAAGATGTTCAATGATGCCGAGAGGGCTTTTACCGAACTTTTAAAGATAAATCCCGAGAATCAGGATTATCTTTTTTGGGCGGGAATGACTTGTCTTGAATTGAAAAAATTGGACGATGCGGAAAAATACGCTGATGCAGGCATAAAAGCGAATGAAAACGATCCGCGTTTCATGAAGCTGAAAGCCAAAGTCCAGCTTGAGCGAAGGAACTACGGTAATGCAATCGACCTGCTGAAAGACGCCACCGACCTCGACCCCAAAGATGTGGATACATGGCTGCTCCTCGCGAAAGCCGCAACTTCCAGGCTTGAATTCAACCTTGCGATAGATGCGGCGGAAGAAGCTCTCGAATTGAACTCGAAAAACATTGACGCCTTCCAGTATAAGTGCAACGGACTGCTCCAAATGCTGAAATTCGATAAAGCGGTTAAATGCTATGAACAGATGTTGGAGATTGATCCAAACAATGAATCCGCCAAAGAAGGGAAAAACGTGGCTCAGGGAAGGCTCTCTGAATCCAAATCAGGCTCCCGTATTCCGCCAAACCGTTCTCCTATGTAATCTTTCAATCCAGGAATAAAAAAACAATCGTTTTTTCCCTATAAAGCGGGAGTCATTAGAATATTCCTAAAAAATTCACGGGATAATTCTATTCAGCTCTAATTTCTTGCAGGAAGCTGGGATCCTCTATCAATGCTCGCTAAGATGAGACGTACGAATTCCGTGTCATTCCATTGGGAGTTGGGATCGTCATCGGTTCCCACGCGGACAACGACGAGGTCTTCCGAAGGAATCACGAAGATCTTTTGATGATATAACCCTTGCGCATGAAAGATATCCGATGGAATTCCATTTCGAGGATAATTAGAAAAGTAAGATGCCAGCCACCATTGGAAACCGTACCAGCTGACGTCTGCGCCGGCCGGGCGAGTGGATTGTTGCACCCATTCGCGCGAGACGATCTGCTCACCGTCCCAGGCGCCGCCATTCAAGTATAAATAACCGAATTTCGCGAATTCGCGCACTGTGGCGCCGACTCCCCATCCTCCGATTGTATGACCTGCGTGGTCGCTGCTCCAGGTTATGTTCGATAGTCCGATCCTGCTGAAAATATGTTCCATGCCGAATTGATAAGCGGTCTGGTCTGTCGCCGTCTGGACTATTGCGGATAGAAGTATGGAATCGCCGCTCGAATAATTCCAATAGGTTCCCGGCTCGTGGATAGAGGGAAGAGCTAACACATATTCCACGTAGTCATCAGAAGCAATCAACGCTTCTATATCCGTGCCCACAGTCGAAGCGTTCTGGGCATCCGTAAACCTCAACCCGGACCGCATCGTCAGAAGATGCCTAAGCGTGATCCTTGTCTTTTGCGCCTCTGTCTCGGGAGACTGCCATTCGTCGAAATATGTATATACCAGCTGGTCGAGTGACGGGATAAAGCCACTATCAATCGCAACGCCCACAACCGCGCTCAGGAAACTCTTTGCCACGGAGAAACTTGAGAATCTCGTGGCTTGATCATAACCGGCGAAATATTTCTCTCCCACTATGTAACCCCGCCTTATAACCGCAATTCCCTCAGTAACAAGATTGCTTCTCGAAGCATAGCTATAGACCTCATAAAGGTCATTGGAATCCATCCCCACTTCTTCCGGCTTGCAGGCGCGCCATTCAGCCGTAGGCCAGTATTCCCCCTGGTATTCACCGCTGCAGATGAAATGCTCATAGACCCGCTCTTCGCAACCGGCATAAATTGTGGCAATAAATAATAATGCAATAATGGCAGACCACGCTTTTGTGAAACGAGGAACTTTCATATCTTTCTCACCCCTGGTCATTTCCAATTTTACCACCATTATAAGCACACTCCCGTCCTTAATGATGACTAACGCACAAATCCAATGATAAGTTCCAATATCCTGATTTATATAAACAGACGCAGAGGCTTATACCGACACGGAAAATTATTCCATATAATTAGATGAATCGGCAAGATATTAATGGTTTGGGATAGGATATTGGCGTCAAGTTAAAAATATTCTCACGAAAACTATCGTTAGATGATGGAAATTATATTACTAAGGCTTTGTAAAACCATAGTTTGTCGTCATTCAGCAGAAAGCCCTCGAAGGGGGTATTACTTCGAGAGGCAGCCCGGCTAAATAAAAATGCGTCATACTCGGGGATACTTCAACGGGAGGCGACCGGGAAATCCGAAGGATTCTGCAAATGCGGAGCATTCTGTAAATCCGAAGGATTCTGTAATCTTCGTTTGAGACGCATCAGTTCCTTCCCCAGAATCCCTTCGAAGAGTGCACTCCCCTCTGTGCCCCCCTCTTTGAGGGGGGTGGGGGGGAGACTTGCTGCCCTCCGAAGAATTCCTCAGGACTATGCCTTCCTCTGCATCCCTTCAAAGCAAGCATCAGAATGACAAATTTTCAGGTTTTGAATAGCTTTCTTGCTATCTTTTTCACTAAAAGTTGCTATAATAAGGAAAATAAACATCCAGGGAGACAATTGAAAGTTCTGCTCATATATCCGAAATATCCGGATACGTTCTGGAGTTTCAAGCATATCCTCAAATTCATTTCCAGGAAAGCCGCATTCCCCCCATTGGGATTGCTGACTGTCGCGGCGATGCTCCCTGCCGGCTGGGAAAAAAGACTCATAGATATGAATTTCAAACCGCTTCAGGAACAAGATATCGAGTGGGCGGATATGGTTTTCATAAGCGCAATGATCGTCCAGGAAGAAAGCGCCAGGGAAGCAATCTCAATCTGCAAGGCGAAGGGCAGGAAAGTCGTTGCAGGCGGACCGCTCTTCAATACGCAATGGAAATCTTTCACAAATGTGGACCACTTTGTTCTCAACGAAGCGGAAACCACCCTTCCCCGTTTTTTAGCCGACCTCAAAAAAGGAAATCCCGGGACGGTTTACTCATCTTTAAAAAGACCGAATATTTCCAAAACCCCGATCCCGATGTGGTCTCTGATAGACTTCAAGGATTACGCCACAATGGCGTTGCAGTATTCCCGCGGCTGCCCGTTCAACTGCGAATTCTGCGATATTGTGATTATGAACGGGCGGATACCGAGGACAAAAACCCCGGAACAGATGATAAGTGAAATACAATCCTTGTATGACGCCGGATGGAAGGGATCGCTGTTCATAGTTGACGATAACTTCATCGGCAATAAAAACGAAGTAAAAAAAATGCTGCCATTCATCATTCGATGGCAGCGCGCCAATAAATATCCGTTCAAGCTTCTCACCGAAGCAAGCATGAACCTTGCGGACGATGAAGAACTCTTGAAATTGATGAGCGAGGCGAATTTCAGCAAGGTCTTCCTCGGCATCGAAACACCGAGGGTGGAAAGCCTCTTGGAATGCAATAAAATGCAAAACGCCAGGCGCGACCTCTCCGAATCCGTCCGGATCATTCAAAGAAACGGTATGCAGGTGATGGGCGGCTTCATCGTGGGATTCGATAACGACCGCGAAAGCACCTTCGATTTGCAGATCAAGTTCATTCAGAAGGTCGGGATCGTCACCGCAATGGTGGGCTTGCTTTCAGCCATGCCGAAAACGAGGCTTTGGAACAGGCTGAAAACAGAAGGCCGGTTGCTGCGAAAACCCACTGGAGAAAATACGGACGGCAGCCTGAACTTCATACCTAAAATGGACACAAAACAACTGCTTGTCGGATATAAGAAGATACTCAATACGATATACTCACCGAAACAGTACTACAAAAGAATCAACACCTTTATAAAAAATTACAAGCCGAAATCGAAAAGCAGGTTCTCGAAAATCTACCTGCACGCTTTTCTCAGGAGCGCCTGGCGCATCGGCATATTTTCCCGGTCAAGGTTCCGTTACTGGCGGCTTATCATAAGAACATTGTTTACAAAAATTAGGGCGCTGCCGGAAGCCATCGAACTCGCCATCTACGGATTACACTTCCAGAAAATCACAAGGAAGATTTCAAAACCGTAGTATCAGCGAAGAAAACCGGATTTTCCCTACCCTGTCACTTATTAAGCGTTTGGGTGACGAGGTTATCCGTTTCGTTACTCTCGCTCAGTTCTCCGTAGCAATCTATGGTTATCACAACCTGGCAATTGGCGGAATAACTGACGCCGTGCAGAATTACCTCATACGTTTGATTCGGCCCAAGCGACGGCACTGTCTTGACCGTGGAATATAACACGGTATTTCCGTCGCGGGTTTGCACCTGGACATTGGTGGCTGCTGCCGTTATTGGTCCGGTGTTGATAACTTTAAATTTAATAAAGACTATATTGTTAACAGGAACATAAACAAGCGATCCTGATGCCATTGTCAGGTTCGCCTTTTTCCCCCTGAATATATTCCCCTGATTTTTGGTCTCAATTCCAATCGTATTATCTATAGAAGGCGGTGCCTGGATACAACTGCAGGCAACATTTTGCGTCCAATGATTATCGCTTTCATCGGTTTCCACAGCCTGATTGAGGCTGTCTATGAAGATATCAATCCTGTTTCTGCAGCCGGTGCTGCAAGTGGCTATCCAGTCAAACACGTAACAGCCTTTCGTATTACCGTCCATCCCCAGCACATTGAAGGTCTGCCTCACCGTCTTGCCCTCGGAAAATGACATCTGAACTACAGGGGAAGGTACTGCCGATGTATTTTCCACCCAGATCAGGAATTTAACCGTATCGCCGCTTTTAAAGCTGGTGGGACTATAGGTCGCCCAAGTCTTTAAATTCGTCAATTGTTGGTTTGCACAATTGCAAATCTCAGTTTTTGTCCAAATATTGTCAATCTCATCGCTCTCGGCAACAATTTTCGTAGAATCCGCCATAAAATGCACGTATGCATTACAGGGCGGATTGCAATCGGCAATCCAATCATAAGTAAAATTCTTGTTCTGACCGGGATTTAAAGCCGGGATATCGAATTCTTTTTGCTGTGCGCCGAAGACAAAAAAACCGAGTTTGCACGGAACGGAATCCGCGTTTCCGCTGTTTGTTACGGTCGCAGAAAATGCGATGATCGCGCCATTCACGACAGAGGTCGGTGAATAAGAAGCCGAAACCGTCAGGTTCGGTTTTCCAGCAAGACCACCTCCTACGATTATAGCTTTCTCAGCCCTGTTGTTGCCATAGTTCGAATCGCCTTGGGTATGATCGGGATCGAGCTCGAACCAGACGGTATGGGGACCTGCTGTCGCAGTCCAGTTCATGTTATGTGTCCTGGTGCCGCCATTAGCAATACCCGCGAATATTTTTTCCACTATCTTTGTACCATCAACACCGCCGATCAGCTTCAAGTTGTTCACAATAGCGCCGTCGCTGATCAGGGTTACGGTAAATGTTACGACATTCCCCGCGCTTGCCGGATCGGGAGACTGGGAAATAGCTGTTGTGAATTTCAGATCAAGCGCGGCGAGAGCAAGGACGCTCGATAAAAGAAAAATGACTCCAATAGATAAAAATGTTTTAAATCTCATAACCTCTACTCCTTCTGTTACTGGATGGAGAGAACGTTAACATAAAAATAGAAGTGATAATGTAATGTGGATTACATTTGTGGATATGTCGCATACTGAATCAGTTTTAATTATTAGCGTTTTTTCCGAACGATGCATAAAAAACCATCCGGACAGGCCGGACATGAAAAATTGATAGCCTGATTCAGTTTTTTAAGGAGAATGACAACTTTTTGGAAATCTCTTCGAATTGTTTGTTAAAATTGATTAGGATTTCCTGGAACCGAAGAACCGCTCCCCGGCTGTCACACAGACTGTGTCGCAATAATATGATCGTCATTCCATGGGATACTTCGAAGGGGAAACGACAGGGAATCTTCATTTTAGAATCATACACTTATACAAATTCCAAAACCGCAAGAACCATTAGATTTGAATTACGACATAGTCTGACACACCCCGCTATTAATAAATTCTTCGATCAGTTAAAATAATACGGAAAGGAAATTTTATATGAACGTCCTAACAACTGTCTTTATGATCAATGCGACGCTGCTCGTTCTGCATGAAATCGAATCGGCCTACTGGAAAGAGTGGGAAATACTGAAGCTGCCCGGCCATATCACCGGGTTCATCATCATTCATATTCCGATTTTATTATTAATGCTGTATGGCTTGATCGAAGTTGAGAAACAAAGCCCTTCAGGCAATATACTCGGTCTCGTATTCGGAATCGGCGGCCTTGTGCCGTTTATTGTTCATTCATTGTTCGCTAAGAAAGAAGACCGGTTCAACCTGGTTATTTCGAGGATATTGATCTATTCGAGCGCCATCTCCGGCGCATTATTGCTGATACTAACCGTTCCACGCCTCTTTTAATGACGGAATTTACTGCCTATTCTAACAATTGTTACTTAAATTTTGAGCAGCAATACTCTGAATTGCTTCGAGCAGAACCAAAAATTCCTTTTATCGAGCCGGGGGGATCAACCTCCCAATCCTATGCGCTGAAGACTATCCTCCCGCCGACGCTGGTCATCACCGGCGCGCCTTTCAGCGTTAAGCCATTAAACAAAGAGATCAATGTTGGACTGGACATGACCTTCTATATCTTGGCTTTATTATTACCGCATAAATGATTAGCGTTCAGAAATGTCAGTATGATCTAATATTTTAGTAAAAATATGGATTAATTCATAACGGTTTTTTACCCGTATTTTTTTATAGATGCTGTAAAGGTGATTCTTTACAGTATTGAGCGATATGAAAAGCTGGTCGCCGATTTCTTTATTGCTTTTACCATCTATTATCAATCTGATTATCTCCTGTTCTCGGCTTGTCAATTCGTATTTATGAAAGATCTGAGTGAGAGGTTTTTTCCTTTCAATGAAGTTTATAAGCCCTGGCTTATACTTTAAAAGATAATACTTCGTCCATATGGCAGGCAGGAGGTTAAAATATAATAGAATAAAGAAGCTGGAAAGCCATCGAATGTTGCTCGATAGAAATAGAAGCATAACGATCAGCGGGTACCTTGATAAGTATAAAATCGAAAAAGCGAGATTGATTTTTTGGCCATTGTTTTTCTTCTCCTTGTTTTCGTTCATCAGCAAAAATAATAAAATGATTTCTATAATGATGAAAAGCACGAGGGAATTATCCAGGAAAAATTTATAATATTCTTCCATTCTTTTGGAAAGGACCGAGGTATTTATCATAATAAGTCCTACGGCAATCAATCCCACGATGGTAAAGAAGAGAATGGAAATCACTTTGTTTTTTCGGTTTCTTAATCGATAGATAGTCAGGATCAAGACATAGAACATGCCGGTCGCCAGGAATAAAAAAACCATCAGCAATGGATGTCCGATTTCGATCAAGGAAAGATTGATTTTACTTATCGGAACATCATTAGCAGTGATGTATCTTGTTAGTAATTGCAGGAAAATCAAGATATTGAAAAAGATTGAATGTAAAGCCAATGTCTTCAGGCATTTGAATTTCGTATATTTCCAGTTGTTGAATAAATAGATTACTACGGCTGTACCCACAAGAAGATTGATGATAGATAATAATACACCCAAGTGCTGCAGCATAGGTTATTTATAGCAGAATCATTGGTAAATCACTACCATTTTATAAAAATAGTACTTCTTTCTCATTTTCAAAACCGTATTTCTCTATAGATTGAATAGCATCGGAAAAGGAGTTTTTTATGAATACAATCAGTCTGAATATGTCATTGAAAAAGATGGGATGGTCTATCTTCAGAATTGCGGCAGGTTGTATTATCTGCTTTATCATACCGTTCGCATTGAAAAGTCTGATTATAAAACCGGTTCTTAAGCTTCTCGGGTTGGACCTGGATTTAGCAATAGCCATATGTTCCATGTTTGTATTTGTCGCGCTGCTGGTGACTTACAATTTGTATTTTAGAAAAATGGAAAGGCGTGAGATTGAGGAGCTGCGGTTTTTCAGTAAGTTTAAAGAGTCTGCCGTAGGGTTTACTGCTGGCATCCTGGCAATTTCAACAGTATTTGGAATTCTTTCGATCATCGGTGTTTTTCAGATCGTGGGGGTGCAGCTGTCGGCTAAAATATTATCAGTTTTTCTTGTCATTCTAACTTTGGCAGCTTTCGAGGAGATTTTATTCAGGGGAATCATTTATAGGATTCTCATGGAAGATTTCGGGATTGGCAAAGCATTGCTTTTTTCCTCTTTACTATTCGGTATTCCACACATCATGAATCCAAATGCGACAGTTATATCTATCCTGTCAGCTGGCCTTGGCGGAATAATAGCGGGATTATTTTTCTCGATTACAAGAAATCTGTGGTTCGTGATATTGTTCCATACAGGGTGGAATTTTGCTCAGGTTTTATTCGGAACCACATTGTCCGGCCTTGAAGAATTTTCCGGGGGTTCTGTATTCAGGTCAAGTTTAAATGGAACCGAAATTCTGACTGGCGGCAGATTTGGGCCCGAAAATTCCATAATTACTGTCGGACTTTTAATCTCGATCGTTCTTTATTTATCTATAGTGCTCAAGCGGAAGGAGGCACTGAAAGCAGAGTAAAGATCAAGTCCCGGCTGGTTGCAGCTTAGGGATGCTTCCAAGCGCTGTAGCCTTCGGATTATTGCAACACAGCTGGGTTGCATCAAAAATCAGAGAAATCCTGGTCAGTTATCGTTATGACGAAAATATAGGATTTATTTGCATCTTCCAAGGATCTCCCTTGGCGGGGTTATTAAAAAAATCATTCCTCTCGGTATTATAAAAATCTTCGATCAGTTAAAATAATACGGAAAGGAAATTTTATATGAACGTCTTAACAATAGTCTTTATGATCAATGCGATGCTGCTCGTTCTGCATGAAATCGAATCGGCCTATTGGAAAGAGTGGGAAATACTGAAGCTGCCCGGCCATATCACCGGGTTCATCATCATTCATATTCCGATTTTATTATTAATGCTCTATGGTTTGATTGAAGTCGAGAAACAAAGCCCTTCAGGCAATATATTCGGTCTGGTATTCGGAACCGGCGGCCTTGCGCCGTTTATCGTTCATTCATTGCTCGCTAAAAAAGAAAACCGGTTCAATCTGGTTATTTCGAGGATATTGATCTATTCGAACGCCGTTTCCGGCTCATTATTGCTGATACTGATCATTCCCCGTTTCTTATAATACACACATTATTTAATTAGAAAAAATAATAGTGTAATAGAACCTACATAATTATTACCGATATAATATTCTAGTAACTATATCTATTTGCATATTATCAACAAAGGATTCATATTATCTGCAAGGAGATATGCAATAATGGAAAACTTCAAGGTTATTTCAATAATTGATGGAGATACTTTTGTTGTATCTCCAGAATGGCGATGGAATAATGAAAGTGGTAGTCATGTCAGACCGACTGGATACGACACTCCGGAGATTAATACTATACAAGGGCAAAATGCAAGAAATAAGCTTCAAAGTCTCATTTTATCAAAAAGTGTTCAATTAGGGCAAGCACATAAAATTGATCGTGGCCGTTTAGTATGTGAAGTATTCCTTAATGGAAGAAATCTAGCAGATTATTTTCCTGAATTTAAAGTATAGACAAGTTACATGAACACCAATACTGTTCTAAATATATCAAAGCTTCTTCAGATACTGGATAATGAAACACCTGTTGATAAACCATTAAAAACTAAGATTCAAATGCCAAGAGGAGTCGTTCGATCAGCAGGAAAAATTAAAAAAGACTATAACTTTTTTGATGTTATTACTTGTTCAAACATCAGTTATGCAATTGAGACATTAGATTTGTATAGATGGATTTTAAACAGATTCTATATTTATGGTCCTGTTCTTAATTATGTGATCAAATCTGGAATCATCTTAATCAGTATGATCTGTGAAGCACTAGTCAGAGATGCATTAAAAAAAAGCAATATCAGTGTTAAACCGAAATATTCCAAAAACATTGAAAAATTAAAATTAATATTACCTGAACAAAATAAATGGATTATAAAAGAACTTGAAGTAATGAAAGAAATCAGAAACACACAGCACCTCCACTGTGTTAATATTCTTGAACATGAAAAATATAAAATTCTTGATTGGAACCGATCGATACGCTGCTTACATGGATTATTAGGATTGCTGTATGAAATGAATGAGAAAGCATTAGTAAAATAATTCCGTTTGCAAATCACAATTAGCTGAGATTAGTCTGAATATATCAATAATATTTATTACGGTATTATTATAGATTAATAAATCCTTAATCCTCCGCGCTGAAGACTATCCTGCCGCCGACGATGGTCATAACGGGCGCGCCCTTCAGCGTCCAGCCGTGGAACGGCGTATTGCGGCTCTTCGAACGGAATTTTTCCTTGTCCACTGTAATATTGCGGTTATGGTCGAGGATAGTTATATCCGCTAGCGCGCCAACGCCCAGACTGCCGCCCGGAACGCCGAGAATCCTCGCCGGGTTCACGGAGAACATCTCCACAAGCCTGCCGATATCTATAATCCCTTCGTTCACGAGCCGGTCGAGCGCGAGCGGCACGGCCGTCTCAAGTCCGATGATGCCGAACGCGGCATAATCGAACTCCACGTTCTTATAATCCACGGAATGCGGCGCGTGGTCTGTGGCGATGCAGTCTATCGTACCATCCTTTATCCCTTTCAGGATCGCTTTGCGGTCCTTGTCGCTTCGGAGCGGAGGTTTCATCTTAAAATTCGTGTCGAACGACCTGCATTCCTTGTCCGTCAGTGTGAAATGATGCGGCGTCGCCTCACACGTGATCTTTATCCCTCTTTTTTTAGCGCGGCGGACCATCTCGATGGATTCCTCCGTCGAAATATGCGCGATATGAACATGGCAGCCGGTGTCGCGGGCAAGCAGGATATTTCGCTGCACCATTATCTCCTCCGCCGCCGCCGGAATCGGTTTCATGCCGAGCGCGGTCGAGACAGCCCCTTCGTTCATCACACCTTCGCCCACGAGATCCGCCGCTTCGCAGTGGTCTATTACGGGCATATCGAACATGGAAGCGTATTCCATCGCCCGTCGCATCAGGAGGTTGTCCATCACGTCCCTGCCGTCGTCCGATATTGCGACGCAGCCGGCACGGTGCAGCTCGCCTATCTCGGAGAGGGATTCCCCTTTCGATCCCTTGGTTATCGCGCCGATCGGGTAAACGTGAACCGAGCCTTCGGTCGCCGCTTTCTTGATTATGAATTCCGTCACGGATTCGTTATCGTTCACGGGATTCGTGTTCGGCATACAGGCAACCGCCGTGAAACCTCCCGCCGCTGCCGCTTCCGTGCCTGTCTTGATCGTCTCCGCCTCCTCGCGCCCCGGTTCGCGCAGGTGGACGTGCATATCAATGAAACCCGGCGCCACGATCTTCCCCGCCGCCTTAACCACATCCGCGCCGGTCTTCGGTATATCGCGCCCAATCTTCGCTATCTTTCCGTCCTCGATCAAGACATCGAGCGTATCGTCAATGCCGTTTGCCGGGTCAACGACCCGTCCGTCTTTAATGAGCGTCTTCATCTTTAGTGCCTCCGAGCAAAAGGTAGAGTATCGCCATGCGCACGGCCACGCCGTTTGTAACCTGCTCCAAAATCACGGAGCGGGGTCCGTCGGCGACGGCGGAATCTATCTCCACACCGCGGTTCAGCGGCCCCGGATGCATTACCAGCGCGTCGGGCTTCGCTTTCATCATTCGTTCATGCGTCAGGCCGTAGAGCTGGTAATACTCCCGTAAGGAAGGCAGCGACTTTCCTCCCTGCCGCTCCAGCTGAATGCGCAGCATCATAATCACGTCCGCCCTGTCTATCGCCTCCTCGATCTTCGTTGTCTTTTTCACATCGAGGCTCTCGATCTCCACAGGCAGGTAACTCGCGGGGCCGCAGACCGTAACGCTCGCCCCCATCTTGTTCAACAGGAAGATATTCGAAAGCGCCACGCGGCTGTGCGAGATGTCGCCGATTATCGAAACGCGTAAATCTTCGAGCGTCCCCTTCTTCTCCCGCATCGTGAAGGCATCCAGGAGCGCCTGCGAAGGATGCTCGTGCGCGCCGTCCCCTGCGTTCACAACGCCCGCCTTTGTGTATTTGGCGATCAGGTGCGGAGCGCCGGAAGCGGAGTGCCGCAGGATGATGATGTCCGGGTTCATCGCCTCAAGGTTAAGCACCGTGTCGATGAGTGTCTCCCCTTTCGAGAGGCTGCTGCCGGTCTTCGTGATGCTGTATGTATCCGCGCTCAACCGCTTCGCCGCAACCTCGAAGGACATCCTCGTGCGTGTGCTCGCCTCGAAGAAAAAATTTATCACCGTCTTGCCGCGCAGGGCAGGAACCTTCTTGATCGCGCGCGTTGAAACCTCTTTAAATGACGCCGCCGTATCGAGCAGCATCTCGATTTCGTATTTATCGAGAGGCTCGATCCCAAGGAGGTCCTTCCTCGTCCAGGTCTTCGTTTCTGCGCTCATCGCTTCACATCCTTATCCAATTTATGAAGCACCACGCCGTTCCTGCCGTCAATCTCTTTAAGGTTGACGTTTATATTCTCGCTCAAAGACGTCGGTATGTTCTTCCCCACGTAATCCGCCTTGATCGGCAAATCCCTGTGGCCCCTGTCCACAAGGACGGCGAGCTGAATCTTGCTGGGCCTGCCGAAATCCATCAGAGAGTCCATCGCCGCGCGGATCGTCCTGCCCGTAAAGAGAACGTCGTCCACGAGGACCACGATCTTTTCGTCAATGGGTATATCTATCTCGGTGGAGCCCACCACCGGGCTCGATCCGAGCGTGGAAAGATCGTCCCTGTAGAGCGTGATGTCAATTATCTCCACCGGCACGTCCTTCCCCTCGATCTCCTTGATGAGCTTCGCAAGCCTCTCGGCGAGCGGAACCCCCCGCCGGCGGATGCCGACGAGAATTATATTATCCACCCCTTCATTGCGTTCGACGATCTCGTTCGCGATCCGGCGCAGCTTCCGGTTGATCTCCGTCGCGTCCATCAACAGGGTCTCGCCGCCCGGCAATTTATCCTGATGTGTCATCATCCCTCCGTAAGTTTAATTAGCTAAGATATTATATTTTTTAAAATTATAGAGCATTCTGCATTTCGTCATTTAAAAGCCTCCCTCGAAGGGAAATCCTCCAAGAATCTATCGGATTCTTCCCTCGCTTCCCTCCGAAGCGTCCGTCAGAATGACACGTCGGCGATTTATAAAAATCCCGACCGTCATATTCGAAAAAACTTCAAAGAGCCAGGCTTAATATCTTCCCTTTAGTCTCCTGCTGCACGTCATTCTGAGGCAGGCCAGCGGAGGAAAACCCCGGAAGAATCTAAAGCACACACCGAAGGGTTTCCCCCGTAGAATCCGGGAATCCTTCATCCAATAAAAATGCCCTCCGGAAGGGGAGGGCAAATGATCGCGTAAAACTTCCATCATCGCTTCCTTTCCCCCTCACCGGGCGGGATTAAAGGAAATTCAAAAAACCATAATTATAATACCAGAATTCCCCCGCTTGTCAAAGCGGGATAGAAACAAGAAATCAGGACCGCCGCCCTGCTCGGAGCCTCTTCGAAGGGCTGCGACCGGGCATCTTCATTATAGGGAATTATAAGCTGCAGATAAGAATGTTTAGTTTGCTTGTTTCGGATTTGATAAATTTAATGGATTAAGAGGTTTTCAAAATTCTAAAAATATAACTATAATGAAGATTCCCTGTCGTCTCACCTTCGAAGTATCCCAGGGAATGACAATCTTATTTATGCCGTCATGCCCGGAGCCTCTTCGAAGGGTTGCGACCGGGCATCTTCATTATAGGGATTTATAAACAGTCACATTCGTGATGGAATAATTGCAAACTATAAAGCCGAATATCGCCATGCTTTAAAAAGTTATCTGGAAAAATACAAATTAATTCATATTAGACGCGGAATTCGTATCCTTGACGAAATAGCTTCGGTGTATTATATTATTAGTGTAAAAGATCGCAAACGTCCCACCCTGATGACAAGAACCCAGGGGGTTCTCCCGAAAGGGTAGTCAGGGTGGTCATTTAATATCCTAAAGAGTAATATCGAGCTTTTCCCATTGTATTTTTCTTAGATATTCCAAGCTTCTTTTATCGTCTTTCGATCGGTATAGATATAAAGCCCAATTGCAATAATCTGCCGCTTGGAGACCAAAACTTGACATCGAATCATGGTGGTAAATATGAAAAATAGTTTTCTCATTCTCAAGATTTTTTTTAATGCTTGTTTTTATTGCTGATAAAAATGCATCTTTCTTTTTCTGAACTGGTAATCTATCTGTAATAATTATCAACTTATGTAGTTTTTCAGACATCAATCCTTTTAAAACAAGTTTAAAAAGTTCTTCAAGCACACTTGGGTAAAAAGCATGAACGTTTCTTTTGTCCATGGATGTTTTGCTCTTTTCAACAACTACGCTGAATAATTTATGACTGCTACATTTTTTCCTGATTTGAGAGAAGACCTGATCTCTTACATTCCGCCTGTCTTCTGAAGCATGAAACCTTATTATATCTAAGCCTTCTTCAAGGCATTTATAACGTACTTTACTCAAAGCATTGTCGAAAGCTAAGGGGCTTTCTGTGCAAAGACAAGTCATAGTGAAATACTTTGTTCCGTTCTTGGAAAAATCGAGATTTCCACCTTCATCAATAAATAGATAAATAGTATGATTAAAATTACATTTAATCATGTAAGAATAATAATGTAATTAACGTGATTGATCAATAAGAATCAATCCTTCTATGAAACAATATCGCTGCTATGAGCTATTTTCTCAATCAACAGCCTTGCAAAACGGCGAATTTCTTTAATTGCTTTATTCACTTCCTCGAGACCTTCAGGGTTTAAAGAAGTGATATAATTGTCCGCTCGGTGTGAACATTCGCTATCAATTTCCGCTCTTTTTCGTTTTTCTTGACGCTTTGTCACATTGTGTCCGCGCGAACATCTATTATCAATACACCACCAGTCTTCAATCGTATTTGCTGAAACATCTTGCCCTGTATATTCATTAATTATATCGCGTGACAGTTCCTCTTTACCTTTATTAGTAAATCGAGAATCATTCTTATATTTTTCATTGAAAAACTCGAAGATTATTAGATACTCCCTGATTTTTAAGATCGGTGAGACGGCCTTTTCAGCGTTCATAAAAAATGAAATCGGATCTATCAAATTGTAATAATTAAAAATATCATCATTAGTTGTTGAGCTTGACGTAATTATTGCTCCTCCACAAATCTGGGCGATCACTATCTTGGGGAGTATTTCAAACTGTCTTTTTTCTTCCTCTGTCTCAGGAAGGTTTTCTAATCTCATTGGCAAAGAGATTACATTTACTGATTCAGTCGAAATTATAAAACCAAGACAGAAACCGAGAATTGTCAGGAATTCTTCTAAAATTGTTCTCGCCATGACATTATAAATATTATCAGGTGTTTCTATTACATGATTGCTTTCGATTGATAGCTCGCAGCCATACACGTCAATTTGTAGTGAATTGTACAAGTTTTCTTTATCTTTGGGTTTTAAGATAGTTATTTCGGCTTTATGGCTGGGCTCATTATTCTTCGGTATCTGGATAGGGAATACAACGTTTTTAAGAGTTGCACAATTAATAGGTGTTATTTCGGCAGTTAAACGAGTAATCATCAAAGTCTTTTTAATAAACCTTATTAATTCTTAATTTTTTATTCTCTTTATTATCTTTTCCAGCAGGTGCATGGATTGGAGGGGCGTAATCTTTTCGATCTCGAGTTTCTTGAGTTCCTCGATTAGGGGGTCTTCGAAATGGGAAGCAAAGAGGGATTGCTGGGAGGGTTCGAATTTGCCGATCGCGCGGGCGGCCCCGTGCCCCAGGACAGGTTTGCCGTTTTCGTCCAGCTCTTTTTCTTCGAGCGTGCACAGGATTTCCTTCGAGCGTTCGATGACGGCGGGCGGGATTCCGGCCAACCGGGCGACCTGAATTCCGTAGGACTTGTCCGCGCCGCCTTCCACGACTTTGCGTAAGAAAATGACCTGGTCCTTCCATTCTTTTACCGCGAGGTTAAGGTTCTTGATGCCGGGGTAGAGGATGGCGAGCTCGGTCAGTTCATGGTAATGCGTGGCGAAGAGCGTGCGGGCTTTCAGCGTCTTCATCGTGGCAATGTATTCCACGACGGCCCAGGCGATTGAGAGGCCGTCAAAGGTGCTCGTGCCGCGCCCGACCTCGTCGAGGATGATAAGGCTGCCGGGTGTGGCGTTATTGAGTATGTCCGCCGTTTCCTGCATTTCCACGAGGAATGTCGAACGCCCCTGCACGAGGCTGTCGGATGCGCCGACGCGGGTGAAGACCCTGTCCGCGATGCCGATCCTCGCTTCTTTTGCCGGGACGAACGACCCCATCTGTGCCATTATCACGATCAGCGCGACCTGCCGGAGATATGTTGACTTGCCGCCCATATTGGGCCCGGTGATGATAAGAATCCGTTCTTCCCCTCCGGCGCGGCAGTCATTCGGAATGAACTTTTCGTCTAAATTCAGCTGCTCCACGACCGGGTGGCGGCCGTCTTTTATATCCAAGATGTCGCTTTCGAGAATCTCCGGGCGACAGTATCCGGCGGCGGACGCCAGTTCCGCGAGGGAGGCGATAACATCCATCGCGGCGATCCGAAGCGCCGTTTCCTGTACCCGATATGCATGGCGTCCCACCTGGTCGCGAACCTGCGAGAAGAGGTCGAATTCGAGATCGTTTATCTTCTCGTCCGCGCCGAGAACGCGCGCTTCGTACTCCTTGAGTTCCGGCGTTATGAACCGCTCGGCGTTTACGAGCGTCTGCTTGCGGATGTAGTCCGCGGGCACTTTTTCAAGATGTGAGTTTGAAACCTCTATGTAATACCCGAAGACCTTGTTGTATTTTACTTTAAGTGTCTGGATGCCGCTGCGCTGTTTCTCGGCGGTTTCAATGCCGGCGATATATTTCTTCCCGCTGCGGGATATGTCCCGGAGCGAATCCAATTCTTCATTGTAACCGTCTTTTATAATGCCGCCTTCGCGTACTGTTACCGGCGGCTGCTCGTTTATCGCTTTTTCTATCAGGAGCCGGATGTCATCGAGAAGGTCGAACCCTTCGCTTATCCCCTTGAATATCCCGTTTTCGAAGGATCCGGCCATGCGTTTTATCGAGGGCAGCTGTTCGAGCGAAAGCTTCAGCGCCACAAGGTCCCGCGGACCGCCGGAGCGCATCGTCAGGCGCCCGATGATCCGCTCCAGGTCGGAAAGGCGCTTCAGGGCGGCGCGAAGGCCGCTCCGTTCGATCGGTTTATCGAAGAGCTCCTGCACGGCGTCGAGGCGGGTTTCGATCTTCTTCCTGTCCCGAAGCGGCATCAGAAGCCAGTCGCGCATCATCCGCTTGCCCATCCCAGTCACGCTTTTATCCATAACCTTCAGCAATGTCCCCGAAATTCCGTCGCCATATATAGAGGAGACGAGCTCCAGGTTCCGGCGGCTCGTGGAATCCAGTATGAGGTAGTCCGAGCGGCTGATTTTACGCAGATTCTTGATATGGCTCAGTTCCTGCTTCTGCGTCTCTTTAAGATAATGTATCAAAGCGCCAGCAGCGCCGACGGCGGGCGAGCCGGACGATAAGCCGAACCCTTCGAGGCGCGCCACTCCGAACTGGCTCTTCATCTCCCGCTCCGCGAAGTCAGCGCCATATGCCCATTTCTCAACGGCCGTGACGAGAACATCGCGGGCGGCATCCATATCCAGCCCATCCCAATGGCGCTCCTCGGGCAGCAATATCTCCTTCGGCCGGAACTGCGAGAGGAGCTCGTTCAGCTCCTGCATGGGATTCGCCCCATCCAGCTCCGCTGTCTGGAACTCGCCCGTCGAGAGGTCCGCGAACGCAACACCGACCGGACCCGAGTTGTCCGAAGGCGGCAAGACGGATGCGATATAGTTCGGGTATGGGGAGGAGAGGACGGCTTCTTCCGTCACCGTGCCGGGTGTTACAACGCGCACGACATCCCGCTTCACGACCCCCTTCGCGAGCTTCGGGTCCTCCATCTGCTCGCATATCGCGACCTTCTTCCCGGCCCGGATCATACGCGCGAGATACAGCTGTAGCGCGTGGTACGGCACGCCGCATAGCGGGATCGGCTCTCCGTCGCGCCCCTTGCCGCGGCTCGTAAGAGCGATGTTGAGAATCTTCGAACCTTCGACGGCATCCTCGTAGAACATCTCATAGAAATCACCCATCCTGAAAAAGATAAACGAATCCGGGTAGCGGCGCTTCATATCCTTATACTGCCGCATCGCTGGGGTGAGTTCTTTTTCGTCAACCATATACGGATATTAGCACAGTCAAGCTGAATGAGAAATATATCGCGACAGCAGCCGGAGATGCAGGGTTAATAGCGCAAGAAGGAAAAAGAAAAACGCCGCGCGTTTTATGCGCGGCGCGATAAATCTTGGTCGGTATCGCTCGAAGACTACGCAAGGTTTAAGTTTCCGGTATGGACTCCACTGCACGCCGGCCGCTCTTCTCCTCTTTCTGTTTTTTCAACATCATTTCTCTGGTGTTTTTGGCGAATTCGTTCTGCGGGTCTATTGAGAGCATTATATCGAATACCTCGATGGCCTTGTCCCATTTTTTCTTGGCAATCAGGGCGTTCGCCTTATATGACAATGCAAACATGCTCTTTGGATCAATTTTCAGGGCTTCGTCGGCGGCATCGATCGCTTTCCCCCAGCTCTGCTTATAAACGGCGGTGACTGTGATCATAAGCCAGGTTTCGAGGTCATTCGGATAATACTCGGATGCGTCGTCGAGAATATCGAGGGCTTCGCCGTAGTCCTTTTCGAGAAGATAAGTCCTGGATTTCAGCTTCAGCATCAGGAGGTTCTTTTCATCCACGATAAGCCCGTTCTCGGCAAGTTTGCGGGCTTCTTCGATTTTTTTCATTTCAAGATAGTTCGTTCCCGCCCAAAAGAGGATTTCGAAGTTTGTGGGGTAAGCTTTTAAAAGCTCCGTGAAGATGACTTCGGCATCCGCATTCTTTTTCTCTTTGTAGAGATTAATCGCTTCTTTGAACCTGGCTTCAAGCGGATTGCTGTCCGCCTGAGCCGCGGGCTGTGCCTCTTGTGTCTGAGCGAGGATAACCGCTGACGACAGACAGGCGATTAGAATGACGAGCGAGAACATCATTAGTTTTTTCATCATTATTCTCCTTGGACAGTTTTATTTGGCGTATAAATATACACGATCAAATTATACACACTGTTCGCTTTTTTAAAAGCAAAAACATAAGGATTGATGTTAGGTTATTTTGCGCTCGGGTGGCCCGCTGTAGGAATAATCCGCCGGATGTATCTTCCTCATGGGTTTAAAGGAGGTCTGCTCTTCATATATATGAGCAAGCAGTCCCGGCATCCTTGCGATGATGAAGAACGCGTTAGCCAGCATCGGCGGGAAATCCAGCTCGCAGAGAAGCGCCGCTATTGCCCCGTCCACATTGATCGGCAGCTCCTTGCCGGTAACCTCTTTGAGGGCGTCTTTGACAAAGACGGATATTTTTACGTATGTGCCGTAAAATCCAAGCTCGTCCGCCATCTTGTATAGCTTGATCTGCCGGGGATCGTTCGTATGCATCCTGTGTCCGTAGCCGAACAGCTTCTTTTTAGCCGCATCCTGTTTTTTAACGTATTCGAGGGCGGCCTGTTTTTCGTCCCAGCCTTTTTCCGTCATCGTCTTTTTTATTTCCTGGAAGGTGAGCATTGCGCTTTCGATCGCGCCGCCGTGATAGCGGTTGATCGAGAGTATCCCGACCGCAAGCGCGGCATTTATGGCCGCGCCGGTGGAGGCGACTGTGCGGGCGGCGAGAGTGGAAGGCGGGGATGCGCCGTGATCGATGGAAGAAATCAGGATGGAATCCAGCATTTGGCCGCATTTTTCATCCGGCAGCTCGCCTTTAAGGATCAGGTACAGACCCTGGGCATAACCGATCTTTCCCATCAAGTCCTGGATTGGATATCCCCTGACGACAACGTTATTCGGCTCGACCTTTGTGATCGTGGTTTTCCAAGATAGATCCTCTGTCATTTTTCTCTCCTTACGCTAATTTAAGGATTTTCATTGTTCTTTTTTTGCTTTTCTATGAAAATGTAACAGTTTTTCATCAGGTCCAGAACAAGGGGATTTTTAGGTTTTGTGGCTTTCAAGGTGTTTAAAATCTCCAGCACCTTATCCTTGTAATCCGTCATCCCGAAAACGAGGATGGATTTGAGACTCTGAAATCTGAAATCATCCTCGCCGTTCAGGATCAGATGTTTGTTGAAGCGGAATGCGTTCTCTATTGCGTAATCAGCAGCTTTCATCAAGGCGATTTTACTATCGTTTCGTGCATTTTTCCTTATCAGAAGCAGATGGACAATCGCTTTTTCATTTGGAGCAATGGAAAGGGCTTCGAAAACCGTTTTCGTTAGCGGGTTGAATGGCTTGTCCTGAGCAAGCGAAGAAGCCTTGTCCATAAGCATTTTAAGCGATAGGGCATCGCCTGCAATACCGAGATATCGGATTTGCTCTGGTGTTTCCATTGCCGCATTCTTCTTTGTTATCTGGTAGATGAAGCTGCTATCGAGGAGCCTGCGGATTGCCGCAATTTTATCGATGAAAGATTCTGAACAGTAGTAACCATCCCAGTTTTCTGCTATAGAGTCGACAAGCGGTCTCAAAAGATTCCTGTACCTCGAATTCCCGATGGCCTTGAACAGAGCCGGGTAATTGGTGGATTTTTGCGCGAGAGCCGCATCGAAGACCTTTTCCCCCTCCCTCATTCCTGTCTCGGCGACAGCCTCCAGGATGGACCAGCGCTCAGATTCATCCGCGTCCTTCAACATCGCCTCAAGCAATTCGAGTGATTCCCTGTCAGCTCGAATGCCGAGAGCCTCAGCAGCAAGGCGGCGAATCGGGCTGCTCTTGTGCCTTGAGAGATACCCCAGACGTTCCTTTGCAAGACCGGCATCGAGTTCTGCAAGGATGAAAGCAGACGCATTCGAATCTCCCGATTTATCATCGAACTGCACAAGGAGTTTTTCGAGGTAAGAAGCCAGAGGTTCGTTGCCTTCCGATGCAGCGGAAAGCAGCTCGCTTTTCAGAGTTTCGTAAGAACGGGATGTACCGGCGTCTTCCTGCTGTCCGGGCGGACAGCCGAGAATGAATGATGTAACGAATACGAGCAATAATGATTTTATTAACGAGTGATGTTTATGGGTTGTGAAAGCCGGCGGTTTGTACTTCATACTTAATATATCTTCATTTCCGTAATGCTGACCGGGTCAATGTTGACGGAGTTAACCTTTATTGTCCAGTGCAGGTGCGGACCCGTGATTCTGCCCGTGTTTCCTGAAACGGCGATCACCTGCCCCTTCTCAACGGCATCGCTCTCTTTGACATTTATCGCGCTCAGATGCGCATAAAATGAAAAAAGTCTTCTGCCGTGGTCAATGATTACGAAATTGCCTGAGAAAAAATGATCTCCCGTGAGGACGACCACGCCTTTGTTTGCGGCAAGCACTTCCGTCGGATCCTTCGCCCGGAGGTCTATGCCCGAATGGAACGACCTGAACTCGCCTTGAAACACCCTTTTTATGGAAAATTCCAGCGTAATTTCGCTTGCGATCGGATATATGAACAGGCCGTCCCATAGCTTTTCCGGGGTCGTTTTTTTCCAAATGGCGATCAGAACCTGTTTTTCCACTTCAATCCTTTGAAGCGTCTCGGATGTGTATTCAAGATACAGGGGGTCAACATTCAGCCGGGAAAGCTTGAAGATACGTTTTCTTATAGGGAGTTCGAAACTGCCGGAGACCTCCTTACCGGAATCGAATTTTACATTTATTAATGTGTCGTATTTGTGAGGGAAAATCTTCGCCGGAACCCCGAACATCGCTATAAACGCGTCGCCCACAGCATAGAATTCCATTGCTGTCTCAAGAAATGCGCCGCTGACCGAGACTATTTTTTGTCCGCTATTAGGGCGCACCTCAAATATATAGAGTTCACCGGGACGGAACTCTGCCGCCCGGCACTTCATCGAGAACGTTGAATTCGAAAAATTCAGTTCGGCGCTGTAAGCATAGATGGAAAAGAGATAAATCATTAATATTATATATATCAAAGAAGATATCTTTCTGGTCATATCCAACCCACCTCTTTTCAATCTGAGAGTATAACAACTGAGCAGCACTTATTCAAACCTGCCACTTGATATGATCAAAGCCATTTTATAATTATAAGGGAACTATTGAAAAACCTGTATTCTGTCATTCCGGCTGTAGAGCCGGAAAACCGCAGGTTTCTGCAAATCCGCAGGATTCTATAAATCCGGAGGATTCTGTAATCTGTTAATATGAATATTATCAATCAGATGCCGGATCCCCGCATCCAGTGCGGGGCAGGCAAGTCCGGCATGACAAGGTCACAATGATTGGTTTTTCAAATCTCTTAAAGCGTTATGTCGGAACTGGATTACAACGATGAGGGGATATTATTATCGTTGTTAAAAAAGAATATACAGGATTCACGCCTCTTTCATTTCGATGTATTTGCCAGTGGCTGTTGCATAGACGGTTCCGCTTTCATCCTTCAATTCTGCTTCCGTGAAATGCAGCCTGCCTGTGGATTTAATGATCCTCCCGGTTGCCGTTGCTTTTACGCCCGTTTTCAGCGGTTTCGAAAAGCGAACGGTCATCTCGGCAGTGAAGAAGCGTTTTCCGGTGACTGACCAGGGTGTCCAAACCATAACCTCGTCGAGGATGGCGGATATGATCCCGCCGTGAACAGTGTCCGCATAACCCGTATGCTCCGCTTTCGGCGTGTATTCCGTGGTTACGATCCCATCCTCGTGATAAAGTTCGAGCCGCAGACCAAACGGATTTCCCTCCCCGCAGACGAAGCATCCTTCATATTCCGGAACCTTGTTCTTCATCTTTAATAAACGCCTTTTAAGAAAAATACAAATATAGGGGATGGAGCGTCAGTTTTCTTTCAACCGCCGATCCGTCCCCGTATTCATTTAGATCTACGGATTAAAATTTACCCGTGTATTTAGACCAGATGGCATCGCCGAGGTCCCACCAGGCTTTGGTAATGCTCTTCGCATATTCATTAGAGTAATTGGTGAGAAACTCGACAGCTTTTTTCGGATTCTTCTTGTAAAGCTCGAGGGCTTTAGCCTCGATAACCGGCTGGTCCTCGAATCCCTTTGTCTCTATCGGGCTTCTCGCGGCCTCCACGTCTTTGCGCATATCGCCCCATTTCTGCGCGGCGAGGTCCGCGACGCGGTTGAAAGCCCACCACGAACAGTCCTCGCGATACTTTTCACGTCCGCTGATTTTATATGAAGCGGGGACATCCGTTATCGAGCAATATAGCGGAGCGTATGCCGTCATCGCCGGGTTGTCCCATCCGAACCATACGAGCCCGCCGATTGCGTCCGGCAGCCAACCTCTCGACTGGGTTACCGTTACATATGTGCAATAGTATCTCGCGATGCATCTCTCTCCGCGCCAGTCCCAGCCGCCGTTGACCTTCATCAACGGCATCATATCGTAATCCATAAACGGATTTGCATATGGGCTCTTCTGCAGCTTGCCTGTCGGCTTGCCCCCTTTGTCCCTTTCTTCCACGATCCAGTATTTCGTCATATCATATTCCGTGCCTTCAAATGTATCCCTGAAGGTCTCCATCATCCACTTCACAGATATCTGCTTCTCGGGCTTCACGGAGAAGGGATAGTTTTCCGAATATGGATCGAGTTTGAGGCCGGGGGCGGCCATGTCCAGGACACGCCATTCCCTGCGGCGGGAGCCCATGCTGTTCCTGTCCGCATATGCGTAGCAGAATTCGAACGGTTCGCCGGAATCGGAATTCCAGAACCCCATCTCTATTGCCGTGGAGAAGACGTTTTCGGACGCCATGAAGTAGTCCGGGTTCTTGAGGTCAATCTTCCGAATGCGGCTGGCGTTGGCGTTAACCGAGATCTCCCCGTCGGGAACACGCTGTGCCGCCCAGACTGCGCCGATCTTCCCCTTGCCCGGTCCTAAAATTTCAAGATGCCAGACTTCGTTGGGGTCAGCGATTGTGAAACATTCGCCGCCGTCGTTGTAGCCGTATTTTTTGGTCACTTCGTCCGCAACCCGGATCGCTTCGCGAGCGGTTTTCGCCCGCTGAACCATCAGGCGGTTAAGTTCATAATAATTAATAATCCCCTTATCGCTCTTCATCTGCTCCTTACCGCCGAAGGTGGATTCGCCCACGGCGAGCTGGCGATTGTTCATCGGAGGAAGGACGGTATTTAGAAACGCATAAGTCTCGGGGATAGCATCTATTTCGCCGACATCTTCGCGTTTGCCCATATCGTAAGCCGCAAGCGTGACTTCGGTATGCTTATATACCTTCTCTTTTTCGCCGGTTTTGTATTTCCTGGCCGGTTGAATATCCAGCCATGTCCTGTCCTCGCGGGAATCGCATGTATGCGAGGTCATTACGGAGCCGTCGGAAGACGCAAGCTTGCCCACAGTGATAGATGTGCAGCCGTCCGGCAGGCCGTCAACATATCCGGCATCGAGGGGAAGAAAAAGCATTGCCAGGCCGACTGTCAGCGACAGGACGAAAAACGTTAAAAAATGTTTCTTAATCATTTTCTCTCCTATTTTCTTCTATAATGGTTAAAACTTGCCTGTATATTTTGTCCAGAGGGCGTCGCCGAGGTTCCACCATGCTCTGGTTATCCTGTCAGCATATTCATACGAATATTTGGTGAGATATTCGACAGCTTTTTTCGGATTCTTCTTGTAGAGCTCGAGAGCTTTGGTTTCGATGACCGGCTGGTCCTCGAATCCCCTCGCCTCTATCGGGTTTCTCGTAGCCTCCACATCTTTGCGCATATCACCCCATTTCTGCGCAGCGAAATCCGCGACGCGGTTGAAAGCCCACCACGAGCATTCCCTGCGGTACTTATCTCTCCCATTGATCTTGTAAGAGCGGGGGACATCCGTTATCGAGCAATATAGCGGGGCGTATGCCGTCATCGCCGGATTGTCCCACCCAAACCATACCAGCCTGCCGATTGCGTCCGGCAGCCAGCCTCGTGATAGGGTGATCGTAACGTATGTGCAGTAATACCTCGCGATGCATCTCTCTCCGCGCCAGTCCCAGCCGCCGTTCACCTTCATCAACGGCATCATATCGTAATCCATAAACGGATTTGCATATGGACTCTTCTGCAGCTTGCCGGTTGGTTTGCCCTCTTTGTCCCTTTCTTCCACGATCCAGTATTTCGTCATATCATATTCCGTTCCTTCAAATGTATCCCTGAAGGTTTCCATCATCCATTTGACCGATATCTTCTTCTCCGGTTTCACGGAGAAGGGATAATTCTCAGCATATGGATCGAGTTTGAGGCCGGGGGCGGCAAGATCGAGGACCCGCCACTCTCTTCTTCTCGCGCTTAGCCCGCTACGGTCTGCATACGCATAGCAGAACTCGAACGGCTCGCCGGAATCGGCATTCCAGAATCCCATCTCTATTGCCGTGGAGAAGACGTTTTCAGAAGCCATGAAGTAGTCCGGGTTCTTGAGGTCAATCTTCCTAATGCGGCTGCCGTTGGCGTTCACAGAGATATGATCGTCCGGGACGCGCTGCGCCGCCCAGACTGCGCCTATTTTGCCTTTGCCCGGTCCTAAAATTTCAAGATGCCAGACTTCGTTGGGGTCAGCGATTGTGAAACACTCGCCGCCGTCGTTATATCCGTATTTCCTCGTCAGTTCATCCGCAACCCTGATAGCTTCACGTGCAGTCTTTGCCCGTTCGGACATCAGGCGATTCAGCTCCCAGTAATTGATCAATCCCTTGTCGCTTTTCATTTTCTCTTTGCCGCCGAATGTTGACTCACCTATCGCAAGCTGATGATCATTTATAGGCGGAAGGAAAGTGTTCAGGTAACCGTAAGTCGCGGGGATGGAGTCAATCTCGCCTACAACCTCTCTCTTCCCGAGATCGAAAGCCGAAGCGGTGTACTCGGTATTCTTATATATCTTGTCCTTCTCGCCCGCCTTGAATTTCCTCGGAGGTTGGATATCGAGCCATGTCCGGTGCTCTCGCGTATCCGCTGTGTGCGATGTCATCACCGAACCGTCCGCGGAAGCCAGTTTTCCCACGGTGATGGAGGTGCAGCCGTCCGGGAAACCTCCGGAATTGATGGCTTCCGCAGGGGGATAAAGCGCGGTGATGGCGCAAACCGAAAGCAGTATAATACTGATTAAAAGGATCTTTCCCTTCATAATGCTCTCCTCATATTTTGGATTTTTATACATATGATTAGACGTAGGATTATAGCAACTGATAAATGGCTAATCAAATCGTTATAAGCGGATGCTCAGCTCTTCATCAGATATATTAATATTCGGGGTAAAGTGAGTTGGGATGGTTCGATGCGGGCAAAAAAAGACAGCTTGTCCTTTAAGTCCGAGCAAGCTGTCTAATACAAATCTTATCTATAGCGCCATGTGGCTTTGTTGTTGGTCTCGCTGCATTCATCAACCAGGTTGGTGGAATCGAGCGTTATCTCAGCTGTATCGCTTATTAGAATGTAGTATCCTGGGCCAATCGCGAATTGCACAAAATGAGTGCCGCCAGGAGCGAGAGCAGGAATATTGGCTTCAAATGTCAAAATGCTATGGGGATATAGGCCGCTTTTAAAAGTGAGCTTGGCTTTGCAGGCAGGCGAAGCGGTTTTACCGGCGTTTTCAGCCCAAAGACTCCAGCAGCCGGGGGATTTGTGAATCCCCGCTTTTTCGAGTTCATTCGAGCATTGATAGGAAAACGCAAATTCCTGGCCGCAGTGCCCTATCCCCTGCCATACCCTGAGATCAGGTTTGAGGCATATTGTGGGAGTGATCCGTTCCACATTGACCTTCGTCTGGGGCGACACTTTCGCGGTATCGTTTGAAATCCCCAGAATGAACACAGTCGCCGTAAGAGTGAGAATAAGCGACATAACAACAAATTTTAACTTCATATCACACCTTCCTTTTAAAGTTGATCAATCAAATTAGATTGATGTAGAAATATTACCATAAAACACCGTTTAATCTGTAAGATAGATTACACTAATGGTAACTAATAAGCTGACCGTAAGATGTTCGATTGAACAGGGCGATTAATGATTTTTCTTATATTGCGCTTTAAATCAAGTTCGAAAATTGCTTCGCCCTACCGGCCCAAAGAGCGCTCTCGCTTGACAGGCTGTGCATAATAGGTTATGTTATTTTCTTATTTTCGAATAGAGATGAGCGGAAAACGATAGGAGTGGAAAATGAAAAGGACTTTTCAACCCAGCAGGATTAAAAGAAGAAGGACACACGGATTTCTCGTGCGGATGCGTTCGGCCGGTGGAAGAAGAGTGCTGAACAGAAGACGCGCAAAAAATAGACGCCGCATAAGCGTCGTTTAATTTTTTATAATGTGGAACCAAACAAAAAATTCCCGCCTGGCGCTCGCGTAAGAAAAACCAAAGAATACGAGTATGTTTACAATATCGGGAAGAAGATTACGAAGCCTGATCTCGTAATACTGTACTGTCGCAACCAGACCGGAATGTCGAGGGCGGGAATTATCGCATCGAGAAAAGTGGGAAAAGTGAACCTGAGAAACATCGTCAAACGGCGCCTCAGAGAAATCTTCAGGCAGAACAGACAGGAACTGCGCAATGGATACGATATAGTTTTCATTGCCCGCAGATCTTCCCCGCGCGCAGAATACGGGCGACTCAAGGAAGAAGTCCTCGATGCATTTGAAGAAATAAACCTGATGGATGATGAAAATAACTGACCTGCCTTCAAAGACAGCATTCATTTTGATTAAAACGTGGAGATATATCCTCCGGCCTTTTTTCCCTCAAAATGCCTGCATTTTCGAGCCTACCTGTTCGCGCTATACGGAAGAGGCGATCAGGGAGCATGGCATTTTAAAGGGAGCGCTGCTCGGAGCGTGGAGGATATTGAGATGCAACCCGTGGAACAAGGGCGGATTTGATCCGGTGAAACCTGGAAAAAGAGAGGAGTATTGATGGAAAAGAAAACGGTTATAGCAGTTATATTATCTGTACTAATTATCGTGTTATGGCAAATATTTTATATACAACCGAAGGTCGAAAAACAAAAAGAGCTGATGCGCGAAAAACAGATCGAGCTGATGAAGCAGAAAGCAGTAGAAGATAAGAAGCTCGTTGAAACGAAAAAAGAGGAGCCGGTTAAGACTGAGGAACGGAAAATAGCGATGAAGAAACCTGTCTCGCTCCCGAAAGCTACAGCGGAACAAAATAAAATCATAGTGACGGTCAAAAACCGTTACTACACGGCCATAATATCCAATTACGGAGCGAGGGTGTCCAGCTGGACTCTAAACGATTATAAAGACGGGAACCATCAACCGCTTGAACTTGTCAACGCCAAGATGAAAAACCTCGAATACCAGCCTTTGAGCCTCTATTGCGAGAAGAACGGCAAACTTGCGGATAAGATCAATCAGACGCTGTTCACTTCAAGCGCTTCGGCGGATGATATAATTGAACTCAAACCGGGGAGCAAACAGACATACCGGCTTGAAATGAATTACAGCGACGGAACAGAGAACGCCGTTAAAAAAGTCTTGGAGTTCGATTCGGAATCATACCTTGTCGGCCTGACGATAAACGCTGAAGGAAGGATTCAGGAAGAAGGATACATACAGATCGGACCCGGACTGGAAAACCAGACTGAGTCCGGTTCTTCATCATCTTTCGGAATCAACCCGTTTGATATCGTCGTCGGAATGCCGGCCGGAAAGGCAGACAGAATAGGCAAGCTCGACAAAACCGCAATCTATCCTTCGGATTCGGTGAGCTACATAGGCGTGGAAACCCTCTACTTCGCGGCGTTGTTCGGATCTTCGGGAGATGAGCCCATCAAGACCCCGCTTCTGATAAAGGTTTGGAACAAGTCCTTCGACGAGACCCAGAAGAAACATTCCGTAGCGGTCGGGATCAAGCTTGAAGCTGAAAAGAAACTGAACCTCTTCCTGGGCCCGAAGGAATTCAGCCTCGCAAACCAGCTCGGTTTCATAAACCTGGTGGATTTCGGTTTCTGGTCGTTCCTCGCCCTGCCGCTGTTCTTCCTGCTCAGATGGCTGAACGGATTCATCGGCAACTACGGGATCGCGATTATTCTTATGACCATTCTCATCAACGTCGCTTTCTACCCCCTGCGGCAGAAAAGCTTCAAGTCCATGCAAAAGATGAAAGAACTTCAGCCGAAGATCAACTCCATCAAGAGCAAGTATGAAAAATTTAAAAAGGATATGGAAAAGCGCCAGCAGATGAACCAGGAGATCATGGCTCTCTATAAAAGCGAGGGCGTCAGCCCCACAGGCGGCTGCCTGCCGCTCCTGATACAATTCCCCTTCCTGATCGCGATTTACCGTATGCTCGCTGTCGCGATAGAGCTCAGGCACGCGCCGTTCTTCCTCTGGATTCAGGACCTGTCAGTGAAAGACCCATATTACATTACGCCGATTGTAATGGGCATGACAATGTGGTATCAAAACAAACTCACTCCCGTAACGGCGGGCGCGGACCAGACAACTGCCAAGATGATGAAATTCCTGCCGATCCTGTTCACTCTGATGTTCCTCAATTTCCCGTCGGGTCTCGTCCTTTATTGGCTGTTCAACAACCTGTTCGCAATCGGACAGCAAACTCTGGCATTGAAAAAGAAAAATAAAAGATAAATTTTTTAGCAAGCATCGGAGGTATTTGAAAAATGGATATCGAAGAAATAGAGGAAAAGGAATTCACCGCGCCGACGGTGGAAGAGGCTGTAAACAAGGCTTGCGATTATTTTAATGTCACCGATAGACGGCTGAAGTATGAAGTCATCAAAAGCACTACCCGCGGCATACTGAAAAGCAAGAAGATGGTGACCATCATTGCACAGCCCAATCAGCAAAATGAGCAGGCGAAAGCCGTAAGCGAACCAGTCCAGGAACCTGCGGCAAGCGAAGAGTTTGGACAGTTCGTATTGGACGAGACCAACGCGTTGCTGAAACTTATGGGGATGAATCTCAAAGCTGAAGCTCTGAAAGACGAAGAAAGATTTGCTATAAATATTTCGGGTCCGGACCGGATGTACCTGATGAGCAACGATGCGGACGGGCTCGATGCGCTGCAGTACCTGATGAACAGGATGGTTATGAACAGGCCGGATTATAAAAAAATCCTGCTCGACAGCAACGGCTACCGCTCTCAAAAGGAACAGGATCTTGTTTATCTGGCACAGGACCTCGCCAGAAAGGTGAAGAATCAGAGAAAACCATATACGCTGGACCCGCTGAATTCGTATGAAAGGCGCATCGTCCATATGACGCTAGCGGATGACAAAGAGATCATCACGACGAGCGTCGGGGACGGAGAATTCAAGCGCATCACTATTTCCCTGAATTAAATCGGATCGGATGAACATCCAGGACACCATCGCCGCCGCAGCCACGCCGGCGGGACGATCCGCCGTAGCGGTGATCCGCGTGAGCGGCGATGAGTGCCGGGTCATCATATCTAAAATCTTTAAAACAGACTTCAAGACATCTCCCTCAGGCTCTCCCCGCCGCCAGACGGTTGGGCGCGTAATTGACCCCCGTACCGGGGAGACGCTGGACAAGGCGATGCTCGTCTTTTTTGAGAAACCCTCATCATATACCGGGGAGGATATGATCGAGATTTCCACGCACGGCAACCCGGTTATCCTCGAAAAAATAATGACCGTCCTGAATTCCCTCGGCGTACGAACCGCGGAGCCGGGCGAATTTACGTACAGGGCGTTTCTTAACGGTAAAATGGACCTGACGCAGGCGGAGGCGGTCGGCGCGCTCACAAACGCCGCGACCTCCATCGAAGCCCGCAACGCGCTGATGCAACTGGAGGGAAATATCGGGGCGAAACTCAGAGAATGGAAGGAAACGATACTTGATATTTCGAGCCGCCTGGAAGCCAACATCGAGTTTTCAGGCGAAACCGGCGAGCGTTACATCGAAAAAAGTGCTCTCATCGAGCGGTCGTCGTTTCTCAGGGCTGAGGCAGAGCGGCTCCTCGAAGGATACTGCCTCGGAAGCGCCTTGAAGAGGGGAGCGGACGTAGTGATAGCGGGCAGGGCGAACACCGGCAAATCAACGCTGTTCAACAGCCTCGTTCGAAGCAGCCGGGCGATTGTGACGGATATTCCGGGAACGACGAGGGATGTCATCAGCGAGTCCATCGAAATGGAAGGGATGCCGGTCAGGCTCCATGATACGGCAGGACTGGAGGAGCACGAAGGGTCTCTCGAGCGGGAGGGCGTAAGCAGGGCGTATCAGCGGATTGCGGATGCGGATCTCGTTATATTGCTCCTCGATGGATCGACAGAGCTGACGGATGCCGACAGAAATGCCTTAAAGGCGACCGATGGGATGAAAAGAATTGTGGCGTTGAACAAGACGGATATCGGCCGGAAGACGGGCGATGAACAGCTTCCTCGGAATGTTTCACGTGAAACGTTCAGCATCTCCGCGCTCACCGGTGAAGGTTTGGACACACTTAAAAACGCAATTCTTTCGCATCTCGGCTGGGACGATGCCGCCGGTTCGATGCCGATCCTGCAAAGCGAGAGGCAAAGAGACCTGCTCCTCCGCTTCTGTGCCGCATTGAATGACCTTCTCGCCGAGCTCGAAGGCGATTTCCGCGAGGAAATCGCCTCGATTCACCTGCATTCCGCCCTGAAACCCCTCGAAGAAGTCCTCGGCGCTGCCTCCGCGGATGATCTTTATGACAGGATCTTCTCCTCCTTCTGCATCGGAAAATAATACATTAATCTCGACCCACTCAGGCGCGGCAGCCTTACCGCGACGATTATTGCCAATAAACCACCCATACGGTAACAGGGCACTTTCGTATATGTGGTATTTAGTTCCTTCCCTTGTATCCCTCCGAAGACTCTGTCAGGATGACGAAATAAGAGAGTAGGGCACTGCTTGCTCCAACTCTGATATGTCATCCTGAGGAAAACATTCACTGGAAGCCGGGGAAGGATCATTAATTCATGTGATAAGCGTGGAAGCGGCAGCCTTGCTGCGAGACTTATGACAATCATCTCTTTGGAGCAGGTGCCGTAAACAGGCTGTGTCTTAATGCGTTTTGGAAATGTGATATTTTATGTTTTTATGGTGAAGTTTTGAAAAAATGGTGTTGATATTTATGGATTGGCAGTTTTTATAAGTTTTTATTCTGGATTTTGGCTT